>OHBE01003068.1_pt1 | contig 11234 bp, 7 predicted proteins | sample 1577231 | NCBI WGS metagenome assembly OHBE01 (sample SAMEA3541506, study PRJEB24748) | human gut metagenome | biome: human gut; feature: human-associated habitat; material: faeces | place: China | collected 2012
TTTGTATAGCGATGAACAAAAAAGGAAGTGCATCGTGCATTACGACACACCTCCGACTGAACTGACAGCGCTTCTTGAAGAAGTGAACCGCAAACAGGGTTTGTTATATGGCAGGCTTGCCTCGCTTGGCTTTGATAGCAAATTAAAAGCGATGGCGGAGAATCTGACGTATGATATCGTTTATTCGTCAGAAATAGAAGGAATACGATTGAATGTAGATGAAGTACGTTCATCCATTGCTCGAAAATTGGGTATAGAAATTATCAGACAGACAGCGCCATCGCACTACATAGATTCTGTTGTGGCAGTCATGCTTGATGCAGTAAATCATTACGACCAGTTATTGACGAAAGAGAAAATTCGTGCATGGCAAGCAGCATTCTTCCCGACAGGTTTCAGCGAGGGTTCGCAGATTGAAGTTGGACAGTATCGTACAAGCGAGGAACATATTGTCTCCGGGATGTTCGGTCGCGAGAAAATCCATTATATTGCTCCCTCACCGGAACGCGTGGACGAAGAAATGGCACATTTTCTTGATTGGTTTAACAGTCAGGAAAATATAAATTCGGTTATACGGTCAGCCATTGCACATTTCTGGTTTGTCAGCATTCATCCATTTGAAGATGGCAACGGACGCTTGGCGCGCATACTTTCTGATATGCTGTTGGCTCGTGCTGATAAGAGTGAGTTCCGATTTTATAATATTTCCTCTCAAATAAATAAGGATAAAAACCACTATTACGATATTCTGGAAAAGGCTCAACACGGCGATGGTGACATCACAGAATGGATATGCTGGTACGCCCATACGTTGTCTGTAGCACTTGACGAAGCGGAAAATATCGTCAGTACCGTCTTGAACAAGAATTTCTTTTGGCAAAAGGCTTCCTCTGTGCCACTTAGCCGAAGGCAGACCGATATGCTGAACCTGTTTCTTGATGGCTATGAAGCAAAGATAACTTCCAAAACTTGGGCATCATTGGCCAAATGTTCCAAAGACACAGCCATACGAGATATTCAAGACCTTGTAGAAAAAGACATTCTTCGAGAAGACATTCCCGGTGCCAAACGACCGAGCTATTCCATTATATACGACCCGGAAGACATCACAGCCTTTTTTTCTGAAATCAGCATCGAGCAGCAAAACGGGAATCAATACATCAAAGCTCTCTACAAGGGTAAGTTAGAAGTGTGCGAAAGAATTTTGCCACTTGATGCGGAACGGTTTGAAAAAGGCGACCTTCCATTAGAAAACCTGCTTGCCAAGTATTGTTCCTATTTAAGGATGAACTGAAAGGTTAGGCACATTCATAATCCTTAATTTATATCAAGCAGGATGGGACGCTCCTAATTTTGCCATTTACCCCCTCGCAGTAGGTATAGTGGCTGCATGGAAGTATGGGCACGAACACTTCAACGCTGCGGCATTCGCCGTTTTCACTGTCAACTACCTCAAGTTTATCACCGGCAAAGTCGATGTACATCCGGTCTCCGGCATAATGCTCGACATGGCCTACAACATGGGTTAGGATGTGTTTCGCGGTACTCTTCGTACAGGGTTTTCACTGTTACGCCCCGTCGGCTAAGTCGGGCGGCATACTCAGGAAGAAGCGCCTCAAGCTCAAGTTGGCGTTGTGACGGAACCACTGGAGAATGTTTGCTATCTTTGTTGTCATAGTAGAAATGATTTTATCCCACCGGTCAAGACGGGTATCAAATCTACGGAAAAATCCCCTGCCGGACATTGTCTGACAAGGGCATTTTATATTGGAATCAATGGGCAGGATTATTTGGGAACAAGGGGATAGAATCGATTGGTTTTAGGGGCATCTTACATAGGATTTTCCAGGTGCACCACGCGGATGTGGCGAAGGAGATTGTGCAAAATTTTTGGCTGGCTCTTTGGGAAAATCCGCGTATGTTGCGCCCCGATAAAGACGGATGCGCAAAGGTTTTTCTGATGCAATATCTGCGTTTCCGCATCTACGACATCTATCGAATTGCCGTTCCCGAAACCGTTCCGATAGATGAAACCGATATTGTTTCGCCGCTTTTGGCAGGTGCCGACATGGAGAAAGAGGAATTGTTGCATATTGTGTGCGATGCACTGAAAAACAGTACGTTGCTCACAAAAAAAAACTTTTTGGATGCGGGTGGATAACATTTCCGCCAAAGAGGTTGCCAACGAATTGAATACCACACCGCAAACGGTTCACAACACGTTTTCGAGGGCGTTGTACACCGTTCGCGAGTACATTCGGAAACATTATCCAGAAATTGCCGATAGCGCAGTAAGGTTGTTTGTCGCGATTTATTTTTTCAGGTAAATAAGCCAATACCAATCTTTTGGGTCGCCCGCGCCCACGCTCGGCGTGTAAAGAAACAATTTGGCTTTTTGAGTGGGATTGGCAGTGAGAAATTCGCGCGTTTTTGCCAAAGCTTGAACGGAAATCCACGGTTTATCATAATCTAATTCCCTATTGTCGGGGTTAAATACATTTTCAAAACCGGTGGGATAACGGAGGTCGTAGGTTGATATGTGCTTAAAAGCAGAAGCGGGTTCGAGTTTTTTGGGGAACGTCATTTTACCCCGCCCCATCCAATGAATGGTTCCCTCAAAAAGTGGTTGCCAGAGTTCCTTGTAAATCAATTTCACGCTGCCGAAATCGCTTGGCACAACGTACTCGTTTTCAATAGTAAAGTCTTCGGTTTTCTTGTCGAAACCCAATATCGTTCCACCTTCAAACGTGTTGGTGGTGTAGTCCACTCTCAGCAGCAGCACCTGATTGGGGGCGTTACTTTCTAAACCGGTTTCAAAATTTGAGTTCATATCCGCTGAATTACAGGCGAGTAGTATGCTCAATAAGGAGACAAATAAAATTTTTGCTTTCATGTTTCGGGTGTTTTACTATTAAACGGTGGCGTATTTGTTTTTGTTTAAATGTTACCTTATTTATGGAAAATTCAGTGTAAGATGTCCGCTGAAACCAAAATGATTCTACCCCCTGAAAATATTCAATAATGCCCCCTCAAAACGTCTTGACCGATGGGGTTATTATTTATTTTAGTTTATTTGGCAGTTGCGAGGTAATGATGATAGACTTGCGTCCATGCCGGTCCTCTATTATATCAAGCAGGATGGGACGTTCCTAATTTTCCCACTTTAAGCGTACCCATAAGGTATTATCGCCATCTTTCCAATCCAAATCGGTAAAACTCTACTCCTCAATAAGATAGCTTCAAACCGAAAAAACGGCGGGCATGAAGCGCAACTTCAGTTCCCCGCTATCTTTCTGACGAAACAAACTATCTGTTTGCATGAAGCAATCCTATCGGGAAAATCCGCTCAAATGCGGTCGGCCTCCACATACCCGTTCATCACGGCATAGATGGTCAGTCCCGACACCGACTTGATGCCCAGTTTTTCCGTGATGTTTTTTCTGTGCGTGATGACGGTAGTCTGGCTGATGTTCAGCTTGTCCGCAATCTCTTTGTTGATCAAGCCTTTGGTGATGAGCACCAACACCTCGATTTCCCGTGCCGACAGTATATCCTGCTGGGGAACCATTGCCGGGATGGGAGGCATTCCCTTTACGGGATAGCCGTGTTGATGGGCGTGCTGATGCAGCTTGAGCAGGTTTCTCACCAGCACCTCTTCCGTTTCGTATACATTGAGCACGACAATGCCGGAGAGCTGGAACTGCGGACTGTCGCTTGCCAGTACGATCGTTTTCCGTTTGCGGGGCAGGAAGAAGGCATTGTGCTCCATGTAAATCTGTGCGGAAACGAAGTAATGGGCATACATGTCCGGCGTGTCGTCCGCCAGTTCGCCGAAGCTCCGGAACGTGCGGATGACGGCTATCGGAATCATTCTTTCCAACAGGTTCTTCAATCCTAAGCAAGTCAGGGTATTGGGATCTATAATGGCTATTTCGGGTTTATTCATCTTCGTTTGTTTTTGGCGGTTGTTCCTTCTCTGTTTATTTCATATAATTTTTTCATTCCGGGCAGATGTTGCGGGTTTCTCCGGTCGATTCTCATGCTTCCGTTATCCTTGTCCGCCTCCTTGCGCCATATAGCCGGCTACCGCTTCGGCGCAGCGTTCTCCGTCTATCCCGGCGGAGACGATGCCGCCTGCATACCCCGCCCCTTCGCCGCAAGGGAAGAGTCCGCGCACGGTGACGTGTTGCAGGCTCTCTTTGTCGCGCACGATGCGGACAGGCGACGAGGTGCGTGTTTCGACTCCTATCATCACCGCTTCGTTCGTCAGGAAACCGTGACTGCTGCGTCCGAACTGCCGGAAACCCATTGACAGGCGTTGGGTGATGAACTCCGGCATCCAGAAATGGAGAGGGGAGGAGACGATGCCCGGATTATACGATGTTTCCGGCAAGTCGTAACTGAGCTTCCTGAGGGTGAAGTCGAGCATGCGCTGTGCGGGAGCCGTCTGCCGTCTTCCTCCTTGTTGCCAGCACTGTCGTTCGAGTTCTTCTTGGAAATAAAGTAGCGGGAGAATCCGGGTATGAAGCGCCGAAAGTTCTCCGTTTGTCAGCAACGGGTTGATGGCGAGAAGCTGTTCGTCGCGTTGTTCGCTCCGTTCTTCGCTTCCGGTTTTCAGCTTGCCGCTTGCGAGATCTTCGGGCTGTATCTCCACCACCATGCCCGAGTTGCTCCAGCGCGAGCCGCGGTTGGAAGGAGACATGCCGTTCACCACCACCTGTTCCGCTCCGCTGGCTGCCGGAACGACGAATCCTCCGGGGCACATGCAGAAACTGTACACTCCCCGCCCTTCGGCTTGAGTGACAAAACTGTATTCGGCTGCGGGGAGGTATTTCCCCCTTCCGTTCCGGTTGTGATATTGTATTTGGTCGATCAACGCCGCCGGATGTTCCAGACGAACGCCTACGGCAATCCCTTTCGGCTCGATGGCGATGCGATGCGCTGCCAGCCACCGGTAAACATCGCGCGCGGAGTGCCCCGTTGCCAGAATGACAGGACCCGAGAACGTCTGTCCCGCGTTCGTCTCGATGCCTTTCACCTCTCCGTCTTCAATAATCAAAGCATCCATCCGGGTTTGGAAATGCACTTCGCCCCCGCACGAGAGAATCGTTCGGCGCATATTCTCAATCACGCGAGGCAGCTTGTCCGTACCGATGTGCGGGTGAGCGTCCGCAAGTATCGCTGCGGATGCCCCATGCTGGCAGAACACGTTCAGGATTTTGTCCGTGTTTCCCCTTTTTTTGCTGCGGGTATAGAGCTTCCCGTCGGAGTAGGCGCCCGCCCCTCCCTCTCCGAAACTGTAATTCGATTCGGGGTTTACGATATGTTCACGGTTGATTTGCGCAAGGTCTTTCTTCCGCTCGCGTACATCCTTTCCGCGTTCTACGACAACGGGGCGCAAACCGAGTTCGATAAGGCGCAGGGCTGCGAACAACCCGCCCGGACCGGCACCCACTACGATAACCTGTGGCTTTCCTTCTACGTTGGGGTAGTGCGTATGCGCGTATTCATCGTCCTGAGGAACTTCGCGAATGTACGCCCGTACCTTCAGGTTGACGAACACGGTGCGCTGCCGCGCGTCGATGCTCCGCTTCAATATCCGGACGGCAGTCATCTCGTGCAGTCCGATTCCTTTCTCTTTCGACAAATATTCTTTCAATCGCTGCTCGTTGGCGGCCGTTTCGGGGAGAACGCGCAGTTGGTATTCTTGTATCATAAGATTCGTTTATCTGCCGGTTTCGTGCGGGTTTATCCGAATAGCGCCCTGAACGCCTCTTCCACCTTCCTCACCGGAACCAGTTCAATTTTCAGTTTTTGGGTATTTATCCCTTGCAGGTTGTATTTGGGCAGCAGAAACTGTTTGAAACCCAGCTTTTCCGCTTCACCGATGCGTTGCTCGATGCGGTTCACCGGGCGTATCTCTCCCGAAAGTCCGATTTCTCCCGCCATGCAGATTTCCCGTTCGACGGGAGCGTCCATGTTCGACGACAAGATAGCGCTGATGACTGCCAAGTCGATGGCGGGGTCGTTCACTTTCAGTCCGCCGGCAATGTTGAGGAACACGTCTTTCTGCGCAAGTTTGAAGCCGACGCGCTTTTCGAGCACCGCCAGCAACATGTTCATCCTACGTATGTCGAATCCCGTAGCCGAGCGTTGGGGCGTTCCGTAAGCCGCCGTGCTTACCAGAGCCTGCGTCTCTATCAGAAACGGGCGCACGCCTTCGATGGCGGAGGCCACCGCCACTCCGCTCATCCCTTCATGGTCTTGGCTCAGCAACAGTTCCGACGGGTTGCTCACTTGCCGCAGTCCGTCCTGCCGCATCTCGTAAATGCCCAGCTCCGCCGTGCTGCCGAAACGGTTTTTGATGCTTCGCAGGATGCGGTACATATAGTGTTGGTCGCCTTCGAACTGAAGAACGGTGTCGACGATGTGCTCCAGCACTTTCGGCCCTGCGATGCTTCCTTCCTTATTGATATGCCCGATCAGCAACACCGGCGTATGGGTTTCTTTGGCAAACCGCAGGATGGAGGCCGAACATTCCCGTACCTGGGCGACGCTTCCGGGCGAAGATTCGATCGTCTCGGTGGAGATGGTCTGGATGGAGTCGATGATGACTAAATCGGGGTTGGTATTCTTGATGTGCACGTATATTTGCTCCAGCGAAGTCTCGCATACGATGAGGCAATCGTTCGACACGCGGGAAAGGCGGTCGGCACGAAGTTTCAACTGCCGTGCGCTCTCTTCGCCGGAGACGTAGAGGATTTTCCGTTCCGGCATACGAAGCACGGTTTGCATCACCAGCGTCGACTTCCCGATGCCCGGCTCACCGCCTATCAGTACGAGCGAACCCGGCACAAGTCCGCCTCCCAACACCCGGTTCAACTCTTCGTCGTGCATGTCGATGCGCGGTTCGTCGTCCGCTTCTATCTCGCTCAATGCAAGCGGTTTCGCCTTCGGGGTCTCGATACCCGACACGGGACGCCGGCTTACCGGCTCTTTCCGCACAATCTCTTCCACATACGTGTTCCATTCTCCGCACGACGGACATTTGCCGACCCATTTCGGCGAACCCTGTCCGCAGTTGCTGCATACATACACTGTTTTCTCTTTAGCCATCGGCGCTTCTCCTTCTTTTTACGGTTTGCAAAACAAGGGGCGGTTTGCTTTCAATTTTCTCCCTTCCTGTCCATACGGCAGCATTCGAGAGGTCCGTACCGCAAGTTCTATCCGGACGGTTTGTTCTGAACTCCCTCTGATCCTGTAGGTACGACCGATGTTGCATGTTCGCCAACGGAAATCGTTTGTTCGAAAAACCTTGAACGGCATAGCCTCACCCTCTTTTGCAGCCTACAAAAATAGCGATAATTTATCGGAAAGAGGCGAATATCGCCTCAGTATCTTTGCAGGAGCGGGCAAAAATACGTCTATTCTTCTGTTTGAATGGTAATCTCTCCCGCTATCGAGCGGTTCATCCGGAGGCGGACTTCTTCGGGGCTGTATCCGTGTCCCAACAGGAACATCAGTTTGGCGATGGCGGACTCCGTAGTGCTGTCGTATCCGCTTACCACGCCTGCTTGCAGAAGCTGGTAACCGGTTTCGTATCGTTCCATCTCTACGGTTCCGGCATTGCATTGAGTCACATTCACTATCACCACGCCTCGTTTGCTGGCTTCGCATAGCCGACGGATAAACCAGTCCTTTCGCGGAGCGTTGCCCGACCCGTAGGTTTCGAGCACCAGCGCTTTAAGTCCTTTGATTTCCAGAATGGTGGCGACAACATCTTCCTGAATGCCGGGAAAAAGTTTCAGTACCGCCACGTTGGTGTCGAGCAGATAATGGGGAATCAGCTTGCGCCGTTCGCCGTTGACGTGAATTTGTACATTGTTGTATTTAATATGGATGCCTGCTTCCGCCAGTACCGGGTAGTTGAACGATCCGAACGCGTTGAAATTCTCCGCGCTCAGTTTGGTGGTGCGGTTTCCCCGCATCAAATGGTTCTCGAAGAAGATGCAGACTTCCGGCACGAGCGACTTCCCCTCGCCGTTGCAAGCGGCGGCTATCTCGATACTGGTCATCAGGTTTTCTTTCCCATCCGTGCGAAGCACTCCGATAGGCAATTGCGAACCTGTCAGAATCACCGGCTTATCCAGATTCTCGAGCATGAAGCTCAGCGCCGAAGCGGTATAAGCCATCGTGTCCGTTCCGTGCAGAATGACAAATCCCCGGTATCGGTCGTAATTCTCGTAAATGATGCGCACCAGCTTTTGCCACATGTCCGGCTCCATATCCGAAGAGTCCATCGGAGGATCGAACTGGTAGGTATCGATAGGGAATTTGAATTTCAGCAATTCGGGGACATGCTTTTGCAGATGTTCGAAATCAAAATTCTCTAATGCACCTGTTTCCGGGTTCTCGATCATTCCAATCGTTCCTCCGGTGTATATTAGCAATACGGAAGTGTTTGGTGCCGTCATAAGCGGATATAATGCTTTTATTTTTTGCAAATGTAGCAAAATTATGGATATAAAATAGCAAAATGACATAAAAGTGCATTTGTTGTTTCGGATGCTCCGGAAAGGGGAAATGCTTTTTATTAGAAAAATATCGAAAAATGTGATAGATTGAATATTATTATTCTTATTTTTGCGACACTTATCAATGATAAAGGTAGAAACAGAGACTATGATGAATTACTATCCACATACAGTCATGTTCATGTGCACCATGACCCTTAGGGGTTAAGGGATAGTATTTGTGTATCTACGCGATTCACGCCTATGTAAGTAGGCAAAATTCAAAATTTTAGTTTTAGTTGGCAAGGAGATTAAATGAGCCGATTATATTCTGCCGCTCCATGTCTCGCTTCTGTAGATTGCCGGCTTGTATCTGTAAAACAACAATCATGAAAGTAATGAAATTCGGCGGAACGTCTGTGGGTTCCGCAAAAAGCATATTAAACGTAAAGAGAATCGTTGAGGCTGCCGGCGATCCGGTAATCGTAGTCGTTTCCGCATTGGGAGGAATTACCGACAAACTGATACATACGTCGAAGATGGCGGCGGCCGGAGATTCGGGGTATGAGGAAGCTTTCGGCGAGATTGTCCGCCGCCATGAAGAGATCGTGGAGGATATTATTCCGGCGGGTGAAAGGAAACATGCGTTGAAACAGCGGATCGGGGAATTGCTGAATGAGTTGAGAGACATCTTTCAGGGAATTTTCCTCATCAAAGATCTCTCGCCGAAAACATCCGATACGATAGTAAGCTACGGCGAGCGGCTTTCTTCCATTATTGTCGCCGAACTGATTGAAGGAGCCGAACGGTTCGATTCCCGCGCATTCGTCAAGACGGAGAAGAAGCACAGCAAGCACACATTGGACAAAGATCTGACGAACCGGCTGGTGAGAGAAACGTTTCGTTCCATTCCCAAGGTGGCGGTAGTGCCCGGCTTTATCTCTTCGGACAAAACAACGGGAGAGGTGACAAATCTCGGACGCGGCGGTTCGGACTATACGGCAGCGGTGATTGCCGCTGCGCTCGATGCCGACAGTCTGGAAATATGGACGGATGTAGACGGCTTCATGACTGCCGATCCGCGTGTAATCCCGAATGCTTACACCATCACCGAGCTGAGTTATGTGGAGGCCACCGAGCTTTGTAACTTCGGAGCCAAAGTCGTTTATCCGCCCACCATCTATCCGGTATGCCACAAGAACATACCTATTCTGATAAAGAACACGTTCAATCCCGATGGAGCGGGTACGGTTATCAAGCAAGAGGTCTCCAGCCCGCAAAGCAAGGCCATCAAAGGAATCTCCTCGATCAACGATACCAGCCTCATTACGGTGCAGGGCTTGGGAATGGTCGGCGTCATCGGTGTGAACTACCGCATCTTCAAAGTGTTGGCCAAGAACGGTATCAGTGTGTTTCTCGTTTCGCAGGCTTCTTCGGAGAACAGCACGTCCATCGGAGTGCGCACTGCCGATGCCGATCTGGCTTGCGAAGTGTTGAACGAAGAGTTCGCCAAAGAGATAGAAATGGGAGAAATCTCGCCGATGCAGGCCGAGAAAGATTTGGCAACGGTGGCTATCGTGGGCGAGAATATGAAACATACGCCGGGTATTGCCGGCAAGCTTTTCGGTACGTTGGGGCGAAACGGCATCAATGTGATCGCTTGTGCGCAGGGAGCTTCGGAGACCAACATCTCCTTTGTCATCGATTCCCGCTCGCTTCGCAAAGCGTTGAATGTGATTCACGACTCGTTTTTCCTTTCCGAGTATCAGGTGCTCAACCTCTTTATCTGCGGCATCGGTACGGTAGGCGGCAGTCTGATAGAGCAAATTCGCAGCCAGCGGGAAAGGCTGATGGCGGAAAACGGATTGAAGTTGCACGTGGTAGGCATCATCGACGGAAGTAGAGCAATGTTCGGGCGCAATGGTTTCGACCTTGCCAATTTCCGTGAAGAACTTAAAGCCCACGGGATGCCCAGCAGCCGCGAGACCATCCGCGACGAGGTGATAGGGATGAATATATTCAACTCCGTATTTGTGGATTGTACGGCGAGTCCCGATATAGCGTCGCTTTACAAAGACTTCCTGCAGCACAATATTTCTGTGGTGGCAGCCAATAAGATTGCCGCTTCTTCGGAGTATGAGAACTACCGCGAGCTGAAGACCATCGCGCGCCGGCGTGGCGTTAAGTTTCTTTTCGAGACCAACGTGGGTGCGGGACTGCCCATCATCAATACGATCAATGATTTGATTCACAGCGGCGATAAGATATTGAAGATCGAGGCGGTGCTTTCGGGCACGCTGAACTACATTTTCAATAAGGTCAGTGCCGACCTTCCTTTCAGCCGTACCATCAGGATGGCGCAGGAGGAGCGATACTCCGAACCCGATCCGCGCATCGACCTGAGCGGAAAGGACGTGATTCGCAAGCTGGTGATTCTGGCGCGCGAGGCGGGTTACCGCATCGATCAGGAGGATGTGGAGAAGAATCTTTTTGTACCGAACGACTTTTTCGAAGGTTCTCTGGACGACTTCTGGAAGAAAGTGCCGAGCCTCGATGCCGCTTTCGAAGAGCGTCGTCGGATTCTGGAGAAAGAACACAAGCATTGGCGCTTTGTGGCCAAGTTGGAAGAGGGGAAAGCTTCCGTCGGCTTGCAGGAGGTTGCCGCAAACCATCCGTTCTACGGACTGGAAGGCAGCAACAACATCATTCTGCTCACTACGG
>OHBE01003072.1_pt1 | contig 11229 bp, 7 predicted proteins | sample 1577231 | NCBI WGS metagenome assembly OHBE01 (sample SAMEA3541506, study PRJEB24748) | human gut metagenome | biome: human gut; feature: human-associated habitat; material: faeces | place: China | collected 2012
GGCGTCAGTCGGCGTATCCCTGCGCCCTGAGTTTCTGAATCAATTTCGAAGGATAGTTCGTAAAGATCGCCTTCAATTTGGGATAATAGGGAATGACGGCATCCATCGTCTCGTCGTCGTCGACGTTGTAGACGCTCAACGGTACGCCCGCACTGATGTAATCCATCGGTCCGTAGGCGGTATTGTCGCCGAAAATCTTGTCATACGACAACTGCGCCCAGGCCTTCCCGTAATTGTCCGGATGCGTGCAGGTCATCCACGCAAGGTTGATCCGGTACTCGTCGATGACCTTGTCGCGCACGACGTCGAAGATGCTGCCGCCCGTCGGAATCAGGAACTCGCACAGACTCTGCGCCTTCATCTCCTTGATAATCTCGCAGGCACGGTAGCAGGCATTGATGCTGTGGTTCACGTCGATCTCTTCACCATTCTTGGTCAGGCGCTTCACATCGAGCCAGAGCCGCATTCCGTGCGGATTCAGTTCGGGGTCCTGCAACACGCGGATGAAATCGCGCAGCGTCGGGACCGGCTCGCCGTTGGCGAGCGTTCCGGCCGCACGGATCTCGGCCACCGTATGGTCGAACGGTTCCAGCCCGTTGACCAGATATCCGCTTTGGGGATGCGCCACCAGCACGTCGTTGTCGCCCGTGAGTACGATATCGCACTCCGACGCGAAACAACGCAACATGATCGCATATTTGAGCGACGAGATCGAGCAGTCGGGACGGGCGCACTCCTGGTAACCGCCGCGGTGCGCCACGACTTTATAGACGCCGGTACCGTCGCCCGACGGCTGGTTTTTGTTGGGCGGCGTTTCGAGTTTGGTGCATCCGCATACAACGGCCAGTACGGCGCACGACCAAAGGATCTTTTTTACACTTCTCATAATCTAATGTTTCTGTTGAGGGCGCCCCGGCCGGGGATTCCCCTCCGGGGACGCCCGATGATTGTTTATTCTTCGACCAGGGCGACTTCGAAGCCTTTCAGGTCGGCCCATGCCGAGGCGATCGTATTCGTGCTTTCGGAGCCGTTGGCACGACGGTCCATGCAGATGCGCAGACGCAGGTAGAGGTTGCCTTCGTAGATGGTCTCCATACCGGTCAGCGGGAAGACGTATTTCCGATACCCCTTGTCGGTGGACTTGTCGTAGGTTTTCCGATCCCCGCTGGTATTCTCCTTGGGAACGTAGTAATGTACCTGCGCCGACGTCCCGAACACCTCCATGAGCGTGCTGCCTTCGGCCAACATCCACGTTTTGTTGTCGGCCGAATATTCGAGCGCGTAATATCCGGGACCCGAACCCGCGGCGCCCATCGAAGCTTCCACCGAGAGTTTGTGCTCCGCCTTGATGTTCCTGACCGGAATGACGAAGAGGAAGTAATCGTTCTCCATCAGCCCCTTGATCTGAATACCCGGATTGAACGTATAATTCCCGTTATCCGAAACCACCCCGCTCGCCGTCAGATAGGCATTCTCGTTGCCGGCCGTAGGCAGCAGCCGGTGCGCATCGAGCGGATTGGTATCGGTCGCGGGATGAATCGCATCGGTCGTCCAGCTGTAATCCCACTCCGAACCGCGCGGTGCGGTGCCCGTCATGCCGAGCGCATAGAAATTCCACCCCACCGGGAGCCCTTCGGGCACGGCGTCGGGATCGCTGATGACATTGGCGCGGCAACTCCCGACCGACACGCCGTCGGCGAAGAGTTCGAACGCCACGGCACCCGCACGCGTCGCCGCCCCCTCGACGGGAATCGTCAACTCGCCCGAACCTTTGGCGAATCCGGTGTAGACCTGTTTCGTCACCGAGAGTCCGTCGGCCGCCGCACCGGTGATCGTGCAGGAAATTTCGACCGACTCGCGTCCCGAAGCGCAAACGTAAGGCAGACGGAGCGTGGCCGTGCTCTCGATATTCCGGAAGAGATTGCCCTCGACGCGCGGCTCGCCGTAGGCGAACTCGCACGCGCCCTGCGTGACCGTAATCGGATAGGCCGCGCCGTCGTAGACCAGATGGACGGTCGCCGTCCGCTCGGCCCCCGAATTATACTGGATGTTCAGTGTGAAGAACCCGTAGTCCTTCCCGTTGCCCGAACCGCGTTCGGGCGTGATCGCGATCCACCCCACGTCGCCGCAGTCGGCGACCCACTCGCCGTCGCAAAGGACGTTCTGCGAAATAGACTGCTCCGTACAGTCGCAGGCGATCGCATCGTTTTCCCGCATGAACACCCCTCCGTCCTTCTCGCAGGAACCGGCGAACAGCAGCAGGGCGAGGAGCGGAACGAAGCTTAATTTATCGATTGTTTTCATTGTTTTCTCGTCGTTTACAGCGTTATTACCATTTGGGATTCTGCGTGAGGTTGGGATTCTCCTGACGGGCCGTCGTCGGAATCGGCTTCACGTATTTGTAGTCCTGCCATTTGCGTTCGAGCGCCGTCGAGGGCAGGATATTGCCCGACGTACCCCGCGACAGTTTGTGCCCCGCCTCGGAGGCGCCGTCGATCATCAGGATATTGAGCGTCGACTGCAACTTGGGATTGGCCGTGACGATCGTTTCGGGCGTGCCGTCGGCGTTGAGATCGAGCGGCGTATCGACGGCCGAGATCCAGACGCCTTTCCACGGCCGCGCGAACAACTCGCCCTGATGCCAGCGGATAATGTCCTGGTAGCGGCTGTTCTCCATCGTCAGCTCGATACCCCGTTCGCGGCGCACCTCCAGAATGAAAGGATCGGTCACCTGATTCTGGAAATATTCGACCATGTAGGGGTCGGCCGCCGTGGGATAGATGCTCTTCACTCCCGCGCGTTCGCGCAGCGGTTTGATCGTCTTGTCCCAGACCTCCTCCGACATCTCGCCCAGTTCGGCCTTCGCCTCGGCATAGGCGAGCAGCACTTCGGCGTAACGTATCAGCGGCACGTCCGAAGCGATGGCAGCCACATTGGTATCCTTCGACGAATCGTCGGTAAGCCACTTGATCGGCTGGTAACCCGTCTTGGAGAACTTCACGTCGGGAGCCCACTGCGTCGTGCCGCCGTCGCGCGTGAAACCCGGCGTGCGGATCGTCTGTGCGAGACGGTAGTCGCGATCCGTGCACTCGGCCACGAGGTCGAGGTCGTCGTAATCGGGATACTTGCTCGTGAAGGGCGTACCGTCGGTCATCAGATAGGTGTCGATGAACTGCCGCGTGAAGGCGTAGTTGGCGTGCTGCGGATTGACCATGTAGTTGTTGATCGCATAGGTCACCTTCAAATCGATGTCGTAGTCGCGCGCCCAGATGAATTCGTCGGTATAGACGCCGCAGGCATCGGCGTTGGTGAACATGTCGCGATACTGCGTCTGCCGCTTCGCAGGGTCGTCCGTGAGTTTATAGACGCCGTCGCCCATGATCGCCTCGCAGGCCTTGACGCACTCGCCGAGATAGAACCGGCTCTCGTCCTTCGTCCACGCCCGTCCGGTCGACGGGTCGACCGCGTGGTACTTGCGCATCGTCCCTTCGTAGAGGCAGAAACGCGCTTTAAGAGCGAGGGCCACGTAACGGTGGATGTACGACGCGCGCACCCTGTATTTGTCCGAGGTCAGGCAGTAGGTGCAGGCGTAGTCGAGATCTTCGAGGATTTTGGATGCGACGAATTCACGGTTGTCGCGATCCTTGAAGAGCGCCTCCCTGTCGGTCGCGTCGATCGACGTGTCGTACCACGGAACCGCCCCGAAGGTCTGCACCTTGTCGATGTAGAACAGCGCGCGGAAGAAACGCCCCACGCCCTCGTAATGGTCGAGGATCGCGTCCGAAGCCACCGCATTGCGCATATTGTCGAGATAGTAGTTGATCGAACGCAGCTGCGACCAGTTGCTCGTCGTCCAGTTGGTCGCGTCGTCGGCCGAATAGTTGTCCATGAAATAGGCGGCCTGACCGTCCCACGAGTGCGTGTCGGCATTCTTGTCGCCGTCGACGAAGCTCTTGATCGCCGTGGCGAAGCTGCGGATGAAACCGTTGGTATAGATTTCGAGCGACGATTCGTCGGTAAAGTAGTACTCGCTCTCGATTTTGTTGGGGTTCTCCTGCGTCAGATAGTCTTCGCACGAACAGAGAGCCAGCGCACCGATCAGAATTGCGATATGGTTTTTCATTGTATAGTCCTCCTTGCGTTAGAATGTGATGTTGACCCCGACGGTCACGCTTTTCAGGATCGGATAGGTGTATCCGTCCGCTGCGGATGCGAAGTCCGAGTCGTAGGACAGCCCTTCGGGATCGAAGTTGGGAGCGTACTTGTGCAGCGGCGTGAAGGTGAAGAGATTTTCGGCGTTCACGTAGATTTTCAGCCCTTGCAGCCGAATGGCCGAACAGATGTGCTTCGGGAACGAATAGTCGAGCTGGATATTCTTCACGCGCAGGTAGGCCGCGCTCTGGATGTAGCGCGTATTGGGGATTTCGAGCAGACGCGTCCAGTTCTTCGTCCCGTTCGACTGGTAGGTCGTCATGCGGGGCCAGTAGGCCGTATCCCAGTTGTTGCGCTCGGCGCTGTACATGTCGTCCGTGTAGTTATGGATGCTCGGTATGAGCGCGAAGAACGGCCGGCCGTATTTTCCCCAGAACATGCCCGCATCGGAACCCGGATACCAGTCCCGCGCGCCGACGCCTTGCAGGAAGACCGACAATCCGATGCCGTTCCAGCGGGCTGAGAGATTCACGCCGTAGCGGTAACGCGGCGACTGGTTGCCGATGATGCGCAGGTCGCCGTGGTCGTCGACGGCGAAATTGCCCGGATCGATGAAGCCGTTGCCGTCCAGATCGGCGATCTTGACCTGCCCGGGGCGCGTCACCTTGTCCGACGCCTGTACGAAGTCGTGAATGGCCGAAGAGTCGATGTCCGCCTGATCTCGGAACAGCCCGGCCACGGTGTACCCCCAGATCTCGCCGACGGTCATGCCGACATAGTAGGAGGAGGGCGAACCGCCGTTCTCGATAAAGCCTTTGACGGTTCCCAGCGAACCGGTATCGTTGACATACTTGGTAATGACAGACTTGCTGTCCCACACCATCGCCTTGATGCTGTAATCGAACGGTTTTCCGCCCAGTTTGAACGAGTCTCGCCACGAGAGCGACAGCTCCCAGCCGTCGGTCTTCATCTCGGCATTGTTACCCTTCGGCGAACCCGTTCCGTAGACGGCCGGAAGCGCGACGCTGGCCGTATACATGTCGGTGGTGTAGCGGCGATAGTAGTCGCCGCTGACCGAGAGACGGTTGTTGAAGAAATCGAGGTCGAGGCCGACGTCGTAGGTCGTCGACTTCTCCCACGTCAGCGACACGGGCACCGTACTGCCCACCGACGTATAGGAGGGATACGACCCGCCCAGTACGATGTCGTCGGCCGTCGAGACCGTCATCTCGGAGGTATACGAATAGGGACTCACGTTGCCGTTGCCCATCGAACCGGCCGAAAGGCGGATCTTGGCGTTGTCGAGCGCGCGGCGCGACCAGCCCATCCACGGCTCGTCGGAGATGCGCCACGCCACCGACGCCGAGGGGAAGAAGCCCCATTTGGAGTGGATCGGGAATTTCGACGATCCGTCGTAGCGGCCGCTCACCTCGACCAGATACTTCCCCTTGTAGCCGTAATTGACACGGTAGAAGGCGCCGACGTACGACCAGGCGTTTCCACCCGCCGTGGGATTCTCCGCCACGCCGTTCATCAGCGAGAACGAGGGCTTGTTAGGCGTGACGAAACCCGTGCGCGAAACGGTGAGCGTCTTGTAGACCTGATCCTCGATATTCCAGCCGGCCAGCACCGTCAGATCGTGGTCGGCGCCGAGTTTGGGCGTATAGGTCAGGTAGGCGTTGGCCGCCTGGTAGCGCGTGTCGTAGTCCACCTGCGACAGCGACGCACCGGCCGACTCCGATTCGAGCAGATAGACGCCCGGCTTCTTCGAATATTTGACCGGATTCTGAACGTCGATCCGTTTGCGGGTCGTATAGTTGTAGGAGTAGTCGGCCTGCACTTTCAACACCTCCTTGACGATGTCGATATCGGCCGAGAGTTTGTTGCGGAAATAGACATAGTCGTTGTTGCGGTAGGAGGTTCCCTCCGAGAAGGCGGCGTAGCCCGAAATGGCGGCGGCCGTCGTCCACGAGCCGTCGGGATTCTTCACCGGCGAGAGCGGCATGGCGGCATGGTTGATCGCGCGCTGCACGGCGAAATTGTTGCGCGAGTGCTTGGGTTCGTGCTGGTCGATGATCGCCAGCGAGGTGTTGTTCGTCACCTTGAACCAGGGGCGGATTTTCAGCGAACCCTTGGCACGCAGATCGTATTTCTTGTAGGATTCGTCGCCGACGCGGTAGATACCGTCCATGTCGTAGAAACGGCCCGACACATAATAATCGGCATTCTCGTTGCCGCCCGAAATCGAGAGGTTGTGCTCGTGCGAGAGGTTCCAGTCCTTGTAGAACAGGTCCAGCCAGTCGGTCGACTCCATGTAGGCCCATCCGAACATCGAATCGCCCTCCAACGTCGTGGTCCGCGAAAGCGACGGGTCGGCCTGCCGCCGGATCAACTCCTGATAGATCGCCTCCGAATAGGGCACCGTACTGTCGATATGGCTGAGCAGGGATTTCGAGCCGTTGTAATAACCGTTGTACGAATCCTTCCACCAGTTGACCCACGTCAGGCCGTCGGTGATGACGTCGGGAATCACCGTACGGCGGTTGAAGGTGACCGAACCGTTGTAGTTGATCTCGGGGGCACCCCGCTTGGGGCTCTTGGTCGTGACCAGCACCACGCCGAAGGCGCCGCGCGCACCGTATACGGCCGTCGACGAGGCATCTTTGAGCACCGAGACCGACTCCACGTCCTGCGGGTTGATCGCATCCATGCTGCCCTCCACGCCGTCGATGAGCACCAGCGCATTGCCGCCCGCTCCGATCGAAGTCTCGCCGCGGACGTTGAACGACGCCGAACGCGACGGCTTGCTGTCGGAGAAGGAGATGTTCAGGCCCGGCAGCTCGCCTTGAAGCGAGCGCGCCAGATTGCCGTTCGAGCGGTCTCCGATCACCCGGCTGTCGACCTGATCCACGGCTCCGACCAAATTGCGCCGCTTCATCGTACCGTAGCCCACGACCACCACTTCGTCGAGCGTCGCGGCGTCCTCTTCCAGACGGATATCGAGCGACGTGCGGCCGGCCGTGGCGATCTCCTGCCGGGCATAGCCCAGGAACGACACTTCGAGCGGACTGCCGGCGGGGATCGTGAGCGAGAAGCGTCCGTCGACATCGGTCGTCGTACCGACGGTGCCGCCCTTGACGAGCACCGTGGCGCCGACGACGGGTTTGCCGGCCGTATCGGTCACCGTACCCGTGACGGTCTGTTTCGCAGGCGAAGCCGCGGCGGCGTTCGCGGCCGTTTGAGGCTGCCTGCGCAGCACGATATGTTTTCCTTCGAGCGTGAAACGGATCGGCGTGCCCTCGAAGATACGTCGGAGCACCGTCTGCACGGGTTCGTCGTGCGCGGTTACCGAGACGCTGAAATCGACCTGTTCGCTGCTGTATACGAACAGGTAGTCGGTCTGCCGTTCGATTTCGTTGAGAATCTCCCTGACGGGAGCTTTTTTCCTGTCGAGCGTCACCGGAGCGCTCTGGGCGTAGGCCGCACCTGTCAGCGACACGAAAACCGCACAGGTACACAGGATTCTGGTCAGGCGCCCGCATATTTTTTTCATCGGGATGCCGACACTGGCGTTTTTATTCATACTTTTGCAGAATAAAAGATTAATACTTGGATAGGTAAGTCGCAGGTGTTAGTCTGCCGGACGGGGCGGTGTTGGCGCATCGCTCCGTCTCTTTTTTTCGGGATCGTTCTACTTCATAGGCTATCGGGAGTTCAGGTTGAATTTCATTCTTCGTTTTCTCGCCTCGGCATAGCTTGAACAAGTTCGGCTCTGCGCTCGGCTTAACGAAAACGTTGATTTTCTCTCTTCGTTTTCTCGCCTCGGCATAGCCTGAACAAGTTCGGCTCTGCGCTCGGCTTAACGAAAACGTTCCGTTTTTCGGAACAGGCAAGGGCTGGCTCAGGGTATGGAACAGAGCCGACAATGCCGGAACCCGCCGATACCCCACCGCTCCGTCCGGATGAACGGCTTCTCCACACCCAAAAAACACCGCATTGCCCCCCCCCCTTCTGCAACGGCTGTAAACATCTCCTCCGTCCGGATCGGTCGGAAACAGGATCATCCGCCAAAATACCCCGACGAGGTTTCGTATCGACAGTCCTGCACGCCGTATGATGTCGGGCGATCCGAACGCCCGACGAACGAACCATAGGTACGGATAAGCGTTATCGAAAACGATCGTCCCGCAAAACGGCAGCAAGCGGAGCAGTCTTCGCAAAAGATCGCGCTCAAACCGTTGTGCAACGAAAATCGAGTGCGGGAAAATCCTCCGGAAACAGGAGAAACGGGGACTTCCGCACAGATCCGTTTTTTTAAATTTTATTATTAATATAAATCGATCGCTTCTCATAATTTCATGATTTATAACGGAATAATTCAAGGAAACGATTTTTCAAAAAATTTAATTTCATTCGAAAACGAAAAATATATTTTATTTGATTGTGAAATTTACAGTGAATTTTTATATTTGCACAAACGTTTGCGCAATACGGAATACATCAACCGGATACGCGACAGAAAGATCGCTATCAAAATCCGATGGAATAAAAACCGTATGAAATGAACGTTTTCGCCAAGCCGAGCGCAGAGCCGAACGCAGTTCGAGCTATGCCATGGCGAGAAAACGACTGTTGAAAACAAACGAACCATTTCGTTAAGCCGAGTGCAATCGAGTTTACTCGAATTGCCGAGACGAGAAATGGAGCATGAAAATGAACGTTTTCGTTAAGCCAAATGAGCAGAGCCGCTCTTGCGCGAGGTATGCCGAGGCGGGAAAACGACTGTTGAAAACGAACGCAAAAAACTCGACCGTTATGAAAAGACCTTACGACGCTATGAAACCGCTCGGCCGCCTCCTGGGAGTCTTCGCATTGCTCCTGTCGACCGGCACGATCTGCCTCTGTTGCAGCTCCGATCCCGCTACGCCCGACGCTCCTGCCGAGGAGGGGGGGGGAAATTTAGATCCCGACGAACCTGACAAGCTCCCCGATGTCGCCGCCTACAAGGTTCCGGATGTCGTGGAGATGGGCTTCGCCGACACTTTCCTGCTTCCGTGCAGCGGCGCCGGCACCGACGATTACCTGCTGCTGACCGCACGCAATGATGCCTCCGAAACCCACCGGATGCCGGTGACGGAGGTCGATCAAACGCAGGGGGCCTCCCTGCAAACGCCCGCCGGTTTCATCGGGGGCATGTACGACTTCACCTTCTATAAAAACGGGAAAGCCCTCGACCTGGGCACGGCCTTCGTCGACGTGGTCGACCGCACCGAGGTGCCGCAGGTACCCGGCAGCACCGTCTACGGCCGCGTGATCGACCATACGGGCAAACCGATCGCGGGCGTTTCGGTTTCGGACGGCGTCTTCGTGACCGCCACCGACGACGAGGGGCGTTACTACCTCTCTTCGCTCAAACAGCGAGGCTACGTCTTCATCACCGTCCCCGCCGGATACCGCGCAGCGGTCAACCGCACCATTCCCCAGTTCTTCCGGCGGCTGAGCGGTTCGCCCCAGACCTACGAACAGCGCAGTTTCGTACTGGCGCCCGAAGCCAACGAACGGCACCGCATGATCGTCTTCACGGACACGCATCTGGCCAACCGCACCAACGACATCCACCAGTTCGAAAACGGCTTCAAGGCCGACCTCCGCAAACAGATCGCACAGGCGAAAGCCGAGGGCGTGAGCCTCTACGCCATGGCGCTCGGCGATCTGACGTGGGACGAATACTGGTACAAGAACAGCTACCAGCCGTCGCACTACGTGCGCCAAATGGCCGATCTCGACATTCCGATCTACAACATTCCGGGCAACCACGACAACGATCCCTACGTGGCCGACGATTTCGAATCCGAAAATCCGTGGCGCGAAAATCTGGGCCCTACCTACTACTCCTTCGACATCGGCGACATCCACTACATCCAGCTCGACAACACCCTCTTCACCAACACGGGCGGCGCACAGGGAACCGTCGGGAAACTCGACTATACGGAGGGACTGACGGCCGACCAGCTCCGGTGGCTCGAAGCCGACCTGCAACGGATTCCGGCAGGGAAAACAGTCTTCGTGGGGATGCACATCCAGTTCACGAACCGCTACCGCATCGCCGACGGCAAACTCTCGTGGAGCTATGCCATGCCGGCCGACTGCCGCGCGAAGATGCTCGACCTGCTCGCTCCCTACACCGTCCATTTCGTGACGGGCCATACCCATATCAACTACGCCAACCGCATCACCGAGCGCATGACCGAACACAATATCGCCGCCGTATGCGCCACATGGTGGTGGACGGGCAACTACACCAACGGCCGCACCCAGATGTGCCGCGACGGCGCACCGGCCGGCTACGGACTCTTCGAGATCGGAACCGCCGGAGCGGACGACGTGCAATGGCATTATCAGGGCATCGGCAAGGCAGCCGACTATCAGTTCCGCGCCTACGACCTCAACCGCTGCCTCATCACGCGCGACAAATATTGCCCCGACATCAAGAACAATTTCGGGACGGTCAGCGCCGAATTCTTCTCACAGTACGCCAACGGCTACGACCGTCCGCGCTCGGACAACGCCGTGCTGATCAACGTCTTCAACTGGAACGAGAAATGGAAGGTGGAGGTGCGCGAAGTCGAGACCGGCAACCGACTCCCCGTCGAACAGGTCGACACCTACGACCCGCTGCATACGATCCATTTCAACATGAACCGCATGAACACCAATTCGACGGCCATGACCTTCCCGACGCTGCTCACGTCGCACATGTTCGAGGCGGTCTGCTCCTCGCCCACGACCACGCTCGAAATCACCGTGACCGACGAATTCGGCCGCAGCTATACCGAAACGATGTCGCGCCCGCGCGAACTCTACGATATGTCCGTCTCCCCGCAGTGGTAACGGCCGCCGTCCGGACGGAAGCGGAGCGAGGGGGAAGGCTCCGCTCCGACCGGCGGCCCTGCGCGGCGGCAGAGGGCGTCCGCATCCCGATTCATCTCTTCATCTAACCTAATAATTTATCTCACTATGAAAAAACTACTGACCATGTTCGCAATCGTATGCGCGTTCCTCGCGTCGTGCGATTCG
>OHBE01003081.1_pt1 | contig 11200 bp, 8 predicted proteins | sample 1577231 | NCBI WGS metagenome assembly OHBE01 (sample SAMEA3541506, study PRJEB24748) | human gut metagenome | biome: human gut; feature: human-associated habitat; material: faeces | place: China | collected 2012
TAATCAGACCATTTATGCACTCTCAACCGTTTTCGGCAAATCGGGCGTCGCCGTCATCCGCATATCAGGCGATCGGGCTTTTCAGATTATTGGGCAAATGACCCGCCTTTCGCCTTCGGGCATTAAACCCCGCTATGCCTATTTTACCGATTTGTTGTCTGTTCCCGAGAAACAGGTACTGGATAAGTGTCTTTTGCTGTATTTTAAGGCGCCTCATTCGTTCACCGGGGAAGATATCGTTGAATTGCAGATTCACGGCTCCAAAGCCGTAATTTCCGGAGTCCTTTCATCTTTGTCACGATTGGAAGGTTTCCGCATGGCTGAACCCGGAGAATATTCCAAACGGGCTTTTTACAACGGCAAAATGGATTTGACTCAGGCCGAGGGATTAGCCGATCTGATAGATGCCGAAACCGCTGAACAGCAGAAATATGCCATGCGGCAGATGGAAGGCGGCTTAAAAAACCTTTATGAAAGCTGGCGGGAAGAACTTTTAACCGTGATGGCTCATCTGGAAGCTTATATTGATTTTCCCGACGAAGAAATTCCGGAAGACACCGTATTTAAACTTGAAAACACTGTATTTAAACTCAAGGAAGCAATTAAAGCACATCTGTCCGGCGACACTATCGGCGAAAGGCTGCGCGAAGGTTTTCGCGTTGTTATTGTCGGCCCGCCGAATGCCGGTAAATCAAGTTTGCTGAATGCTGTTGTTAATCGTGAAGCGGCCATCGTTTCCGATATTGCCGGAACCACCCGCGATGCGGTTGATGTTCACCTGGATTTGAAAGGTTATCCGGTTATGTTTACCGACACCGCCGGTCTGCGTGAAGTAGAAGATGCCATTGAAAAGAAAGGCATAGAAATTGCTTACCATAAAATTAACGAAGCCGACCTTGTGATATGTTTGTTCGATGCATCACAAGACACTGTTCATATCTTTGATAATCTGAAAAAAACAATTTCCGGTAAAATGCTTTTGGTTGCCAATAAAACCGACCGCTTGTCGGCAGAAAGGATTTCTTCGCTGCGACAGGAAGGCTGCCTGACCATAGCCGCTAAACCTCGTCAGGGATTGGAGCAGCTGCTTCAGGCCATTACCGAACGGATTGAAAACCGCTTTACCTCTAATTCAAATTTGCTGATAACCCGTGCCCGTTACCGTGAAGCTTTGAAAGAAACTGTAGAAGCGTTGGAAACTTTTACACTGCGAAAAGAAATTGAATTGGCTGCCGAAGATGTTCGCCTGGCGGCCCGCGCTTTGGGGAAAATCACCGGACGGATTGAGGTAGATGACATTCTCGATAAAATTTTCGGGTCATTTTGTATCGGTAAATAATTAGCCGGATTTTTTGACAAATTATGCTTGCTTTCTAAAGCCCGATTGAGTAATATCGGCTTAATCATTTATTATTAACGCTAAAAACTTGTCATTATGAAAAAGAATTATTCTGACGGACTTGAATTTTTGATTAAGAAGCATGTCTGTATTTTAACCGAGATGGCCCTTCAACAGCCGATGGAAGGGCATTATCAGGCAATCCACGAAAAATTTGCCAAGTTAGTAAGAAAATCGGAGGAATTGGGAATCTCTTATTACTACGAAGATGAAAAGCTTCGCAGTGAGCAGGAAGCGTTGGGCCACGCCGTTAGTGGTCTGATTTCTTACCTTCGTCAGCATGCCGGCGAACAGAAACCCTATAAAAATTATCTTTGGAGCCTGGATATTTTTTCTGCCTGTGTTTACTGCCCTTATATTACAGAACGAAGTGAAATTTATACTTTCTGGCAGTTCTGCATCAGAAACAATGTAATCTGAAGTTTCTTCCGTTTTATAAAACCTGCCCTTCAGCGGCAGGTTTTACGCTTTTAAATGGGAGAAGCTATTAACGGCTTGCTAACGTTTTTTATGCTAGTATCCGATAAGTAGAAGTTTGTCCCGTCTTCGGAACAAATAATGTTAAGGCTGAATAAATGAAAACGGATCAGGAGTTTGATGTAATTGTTGTCGGCGGCGGCCATGCCGGTTGTGAAGCTTGTGCCGCGGCAGCCCGTATCGGAGCCAAAACGGCTTTGATCACCCATAAAATTGCCACAATAGGCGAAATGTCATGTAATCCGGCCATCGGCGGTCTGGGTAAAGGGCATCTTGTACGTGAAATTGATGCGCTGGACGGTTTGATGGGACGGGTTATTGATAAGGCAGGCATACAGTTTCGTATGTTAAACCAGTCTAAAGGTCCGGCTGTCCGCGGCCCGCGTGCTCAGGCTGACCGCGAACTTTATAAAAAATATATGCTTGCCGCGCTGCGGGAACAATCCGGCCTGACGCTGATAGAAGCTCCGGTCGAAGGCTTGCTTTTTGATGATGTAAAAATATCCGGTGTTATTTTGGCCGACGGAACACAAATAACCGCAAAAGCGGTTGTTCTTACTTCCGGAACTTTTTTGAACGGCGTGATGTTTGTCGGTCATGAAACTTCCGTCGGCGGACGTATCGGTGATGTCACTTGTACGGGTATAACGCCGTATTTAAAACAGAAAGGGCTGAATGTCGGGCGTTTAAAAACCGGTACCCCTGCCCGTCTGAACGGCAAAACAATTCATTGGGAAAAATTGTCTTCTCAAGACGGTGATAACCCGCCGCAGCCTTTTTCTTATCTGACGGAAAAAATTACCAATCCGCAGATACAGTGTTTTATTACTCATACCAATGAAAACACGCATCGGATTATTCGCGATAATTTTTCCAAATGTGCTTTGTTTTCCGGTTTAATTACCGGCATCGGCCCGCGCTATTGTCCCAGTATTGAAGACAAACTGGTAAAATTTGCCGACCGCACCAGTCATCAGATTTTTTTGGAACCCGAAGGTTTGAATACTGATGTTGTTTATCCGAACGGCATTTCAACGTCTCTTCCCGCAGATGTTCAAGAACAGTTTATTCATACGATTGAAGGGCTGGAAGATGTTGAAATTCTCCGTTACGCTTATGCAATTGAATATGACTTTGTTGATCCGCAGGAACTCAACCGAACACTTGCAGTTAAAAAGATTCCCGGTCTTTACCTGGCAGGACAGATAAACGGAACGACCGGTTATGAAGAAGCTGCCGCGCAAGGACTGTTGGCCGGTGTTAATGCAGCGCTGTATGCTGAAGGAAAAGGGCGTGAATGCAGAAATTCACGTTATTACCGGTTCCGTAGAGGTATCTCCGGGCATTGGACTGGCTGATGCTATTTTTGATATTGTAAGTTCCGGCTCTACTTTGGTCAGCAACCGTTTGAAAGAAGTGGAGGTGGTCATGAAATCTGAAGCTCTACTGATTGGTAACAAGAACATGAGCGATGAGAAGAAAGAAGTGTTGAATGAATTACTGTTCCGCATGAATGCGGTGAAAACAGCAGAAGATAAGAAATACGTATTGATGAATGCTCCGAAGGATAAACTGGAAGAAATTATTGCCGTCTTGCCGGGTATGAAAAGTCCTACTGTCATGCCATTAGCGCAGGAAGGCTGGTGTTCGGTTCATACAGTATTGGACGAGAAACGTTTTTGGGAGATTATCGGAAAGTTGAAAGCTTTGGGCGCAGAAGGTATTCTGGTATTGCCGATTGAAAAGATGATCGTGTAAAATACGTGGAAATAAATAATCTATGCTGAAGAATGAAAGTAATTAAATACCCTACAAAAGACCAGTGGACGGAACTCTTGAAACGTCCGGCACTGAATACGGAAAGTCTATTTGACACAGTTCGTTCCATTATAGACAAGGTAAGGGCAGAAGGTGATAAAGCTGTACTCGAATATGAAGCAACCTTTGATAAAGTAACCTTGTCCTCACTTGTTGTTACTCCTGAAGAAATACGGGTAGCCGAAACATTGGTGAGTGATAAATTGAAAGCCGCTATCTCTTTGGCTAAACAGAATATCGAAACATTTCACTCAGCTCAACGCTTTGTCGGAAAGAAGGTAGAAACGATGAACGGTGTAACCTGTTGGCAGAAAGCAGTGGGGATTGAGAAAGTCGGGCTTTATATCCCGGGGGGAACTGCTCCGCTTTTCTCAACCGTATTGATGTTGGCTGTTCCCGCAAAAATTGCAGGATGCAAAGAGATCGTACTTTGTACTCCTCCTGATAAAGAAGGAAATATTCACCCGGCTATTCTTTTTGCTGCTCAACTGGCGGGAGTGAGCAAGATTTTCAAAGCAGGTGGTGTGCAAGCTATCGCTGCTATGGCCTATGGAACAGAAAGCGTACCTAAAGTATATAAGATCTTCGGTCCCGGAAACCAATATGTGACAGCTGCCAAACAATTGGTCAGCTTGCGTGATGTAGCTATTGATATGCCTGCGGGTCCATCGGAAGTAGAGGTTTTGGCTGATGCATCGGCAAATCCGGCTTTTGTAGCTGCGGATTTATTGTCTCAGGCAGAGCATGGAGTGGATAGCCAAGCTATGTTGATTACAACTTCCGAGAAACTGCAAACGGAAGTTATGGCTGAAGTAGAACGTCAATTAGCTGAATTGCCTCGTCGTGAAATTGCCTCCAGATCGTTGGAAAACAGTAAACTAATTCTGGTTAGAAATATCGATGAAGCATTGGAACTCACGAATGCTTATGCTCCCGAACACTTGATTGTGGAAACGGAAAACTATATGGAAGTAGCCGAACGGGTCACTAATGCCGGTTCTGTCTTCTTAGGTGCTTTGACTCCTGAGAGTGCGGGCGATTATGCTTCCGGCACCAATCATACCTTGCCGACTAATGGATACGCGAAAGCATATAGCGGTGTAAGTCTGGATAGCTTTATCCGTAAGATTACATTCCAGGAAATCCTTCCGGAAGGGATAAAGACCATCGGTCCGGCTATCGAAGAAATGGCCGCCAATGAACATTTGGACGCACATAAGAATGCCGTCACTATCCGCCTTAAAGCAATTAATAAGTAATAACTGAAAACTAAAAGAGTATTGCTGATGAAAACGTTACAAGAACTAACCCGCCCGAACATTTGGAAGTTGAAACCTTACTCTTCGGCTCGTGATGAATATAAAGGCGCTGTGGCTTCCGTTTTTCTGGATGCGAATGAGAATCCTTATAACCTGCCTCACAACCGCTATCCGGACCCCATGCAGTGGGAACTGAAAACACTGTTGTCTAAAATTAAAAAGGTTTCTCCCCAGCATATCTTTTTAGGAAACGGCAGTGATGAGGCGATTGATCTGGTGTTTCGTGCATTCTGCGAACCGGAAAAAGATAACGTAGTTGCTATCGATCCGACTTACGGTATGTATCAGGTCTGTGCCGATGTGAATAATGTGGAGTACCGGAAAGTTTTGTTGGACGAAAACTTCCAGTTCTCAGCAGAAAAGCTTCTTGCAGCTACAGATGAGCGTACGAAACTCATTTTCCTGTGTTCACCTAATAACCCGACGGGAAACGACCTGCTGCGTTCTGAAATAGAAAAAATACTCCGCGAATTTGAAGGATTGGTCATATTGGATGAAGCGTATAATGATTTCTCCGAAGCACCTTCTTTCCTCGAAGAGCTGGATAAATATCCGAATCTGGTTGTTTTTCAGACTTTCTCCAAAGCTTGGGGATGTGCTGCTATCCGTTTGGGTATGGCTTTTGCATCCGAAGCAATTATCGGAATCTTGAGTAAAATCAAGTATCCTTATAATGTGAATCAGCTGACACAGCAGCAGGCTATTGCTATGCTGCATAAATATTATGAAATAGAACGCTGGATAAAAACATTGAAGGAAGAACGCGACTATCTGGAAGAAGAATTTGCGAAATTATCTTGTACAGTCCGAATGTACCCGTCCGATTCCAACTTCTTCTTGGCGAAAGTAACGGATGCGGTGAAGATTTACAATTATTTGGTAGGTGAAGGGATCATAGTGCGCAACCGTCATTCCATTTCGCTTTGTTGCAACTGTCTGCGTGTGACGGTGGGTACCAGAGTGGAGAATAATACGTTACTTGCTGCCCTCAAAAAATATCAAGGATAGTATATGAAGAAGAAAATATTGTTTATAGATAGGGACGGGACATTGGTCATTGAACCTCCCATTGATTATCAGCTTGATTCACTGGAAAAGCTGGAATTTTATCCGAGAGTCTTCCGTAATTTGGGCTTTATCCGTAGCAAGCTTGATTTTGAATTTGTGATGGTTACCAATCAGGACGGGCTGGGGACATCTTCGTTTCCGGAAGACACTTTCTGGCCTGCTCACAACTTGATGCTGAAAACATTGGCCGGAGAAGGCATTACCTTTGATGATATTCTGATCGACCGTAGTTTTCCGGAAGATAATGCGCCGACTCGCAAACCGCGTACAGGAATGTTGACGAAGTATATTGATAATCCGGAATATGATCTTGCGGAAAGCTTTGTAATCGGTGATCGTCCTACTGATGTGGAGCTGGCAAAGAATCTTGGTTGCCGTGCTATTTATCTGCAAGAAGCAACGGATGATTTGAAAGAGAAAGGTCTGGAAGATGTTTGCGCACTTGCAACAACAGACTGGGATCAGGTGGCAGAGTTTCTTTTTGCCGGTGAGCGGAAAGCAGAAGTTCGCCGTACAACGAAGGAGACTGATATTTATGTGTCTCTCAATCTCGATGGAAATGGAAGCTGTGATATTTCTACCGGTCTTGGCTTCTTCGATCATATGCTTGAACAAATAGGCAAGCATTCCGGAATGGATCTGGCCATTCGGGTAAAAGGCGACCTGGAAGTGGATGAACATCACACCATTGAGGATACTGCAATCGCTTTGGGAGAATGTATTTATCAGGCTTTGGGCAGTAAGCGTGGAATCGAACGTTATGGTTATGCTTTGCCTATGGATGATTGCCTTTGTCAGGTTTGCCTTGATTTCGGAGGTCGTCCTTGGTTAGTATGGGATGCAGAGTTCAATCGTGAAAAAATAGGAGAGATGCCGACGGAGATGTTCCTGCATTTCTTTAAATCATTGAGTGATGCTGCAAAAATGAATCTGAACATCAAGGCTGAAGGACAGAATGAGCATCACAAGATAGAAGGTATCTTTAAAGCGCTTGCACGTGCTCTGAAAATGGCATTGAAAAGAGATATCTATCATTTTGAGCTTCCTTCGAGCAAAGGAGTACTATAATTTGCCTCATCATATTATATAATCTCATAGGATTGCTATATGATAATCAATAACAAACGAATTTGGCTTGGTTTATTTATCGGGATAGTGATGTCTTTTTCGGTTTATGGTCAAAACATAAACGCTGAAAAGATAACTGTTCCCGATAGTAAACTGACTAATTTGTATCAGATAGACTCAGGTGTATATCGTTCGGAGCAACCATCGGATGCTGACTTTAAGGCTTTGGAGAAATACGGTATTCGTGAAGTGCTGAATCTTCGCAACAGGCATAGTGACGATGATGAGGCGGCAGGAACAAAGATTAAGCTTTATCGGCTAAAAATGAAAGCGCATTCAGTCAGTGAAGATCAATTGATCAATGCATTGCGCATTATCAAGAACCGCAAAGGGCCGATCGTCTTTCATTGTCATCACGGTTCTGATAGGACAGGCGCAGTATGTGCTATGTATCGTATTGTATTTCAAGGAGTGTCAAAGCAAAAAGCTATTCAGGAAATGACCGAAGGAGGTTTCGGTTTTCATCGTATTTATAAAAATATCATTCGCACTATTGAGAAGGCTGATATAGAACGTATTAAAAGAGAAGTATTACAATAGTGCAATTGACCGTATGTTCTGTATGATTGATACACAGTTATGTGACATTTCTGTTTTACCCCGTATAATACTTAAGATAAATACAAAAATGTCACAGAAGAAAGATCAAAGAGATTATAAATCTTCTATTTCTTTGAGCCAGATAGTTGAACTTGCATCACTTGGCATTCGCCAGTCACCTCTGGGACTGATGGAAATACTACCTACCTTCGGACCATCGGGCAGGCAGGAGCGCTTGAACTGCTGATTAAAGAAACGTCGGAAGAAAGTAGATAACCATTTCTTTATTGTTTCTTTGTCATATACATCCTTGAAAGCTATATTAGCCAGATAGTAAATCTTGGAAGGGCGGAAACCAAAACGCAGGAAGTAATAGAGGAAAAAGTCATGCAGTTCATAAGGCCCTACCAAGTCTTCGGTCTTCTGTTTGATTTCCCCGTTTTCGTCTGCTGGAATTAATTCGGGACTGATAGGAGTATCTACAATATCCAGTAAGGTCGCTTTAGCGTCCTCATCCATATCATTTTCCGCTACCCATTGCACTAGATACTTCACAAGTGTTTTGGGAATACTTCCATTGACACCGTACATAGACATGTGATCTCCATTGTACGTAGCCCATCCGAGTGCAAGTTCTGACAAGTCACCCGTACCCACTACCATTCCCCAAGTTTGGTTAGCGATATCCATTAATATCTGTGTGCGTTCGCGTGCCTGAGAGTTCTCATAGGTGACATCATGTACATTGATATCATGATCGATATCTTTGAAATGCTGGATACAGGCATCTTGAATACTGATTTCCCGGATAGAAATGCCCAATGATTTCATTAAATCAATGGCATTGTTATAAGTACGGTCAGTCGTTCCAAAGCCTGGCATTGTAACTCCCAGAATATCTTTGCGGGGTAAACCGAGTTTGTCGAAGGTCTTCACGCAGACTAATAATGCCAATGTTGAATCCAATCCTCCGGAAATACCGACTACAGCTGTTTTAGCTTTGGTATGAACCAGTCGTTGTGCCAAGCCGGCTATTTGGATAGAGAATACTTCTTCACAATGCTCATCCAGTTCTGCTCCTTGGGGGACAAAAGGATGTGAATTGAAGTCTCGGGTCAAAGTAAGCTCTTTGCTATTAACAAACTCCGTTGCGACGGAGATTGCTTTTTTATCTCCTGGATTTCCCTGGCTGGCAGCAAAAGTGGTGTTAATTCTACGTTCTGCCCGTATGCGTTCCACGTCGATTTCGCTAATGATCAGTTGCTCCTCCATGCAGAAACGTTTGCTACGTGCCAGTAATGAGCCGTTTTCGTAAATCAATCCGTTTCCCGCAAAGACTACATCCGTAGTAGACTCCCCGAAACCACAGGAAGAAAATACGTATCCTGCAATGCAACGTGCTGATTGTTGACTGATAAGAGAACAAAGATAATGATGCTTTCCGATTCCTTCATTATCGGCAGACATATTGAAAATAATTTCTGCTCCTTGTAAAGCCAATGAGGAACTGGGAGGTATGGTAGCCCAAAGGTCTTCGCAAATTTCGATCCCAAAAGTCGTATCGGAAGTTTCAAACAGCAGGTTGGCACCTATGGGAACGATTTGTCCGCATAGGCGTACGGTATCTTCTGTCAGTTGAAGGGCAGAAGTAAACCAGCGCTGTTCGTAGAACTCCTTATAATTGGGGAGGTAAGTTTTGGCAGCAACACCTAGTACTTTTCCTTTTTGAATCACTACGGCGGCATTGATCACGGTTGAATTGACTACTACCGGCATGCCGACAATAGAGATGATGTCCAGTTGGCGGGTATTATTGAGTATCTGCATTAGCCCCATCTCTGCTTCTTCCAGCAAAATCTGCTGTCCGAATAAGTCACCGCAAGTATATCCGGTAATACTCATTTCCGGGAATACTATGATTTGCACACCCTTACCTTCAGCTATTGCGATTTGGCTTTCTATTCTCTCTACATTGAATTTACAGTCGGCCACTTTAACGTGTGGCACGGCTGCAGCTACTTTTACGAATCCGTAGTTCATCTTGTACCTTTTTATATATAGTGGGTACAAAAATAGGAAATAGTTTTGGATTTTTGCCCTTTTGACTCTGAATCCTCAAAATGAGGTGTCTTATGTCGTTTTAATGACTATTGCATAAGCAACTAATAAGAATGTCAAATGGAAAGTAAGATGGTCTTATTTTTGACGGTTTATATGGGATATATCTATTTGTTTATTAATATTTTGTTAATTATGCAATAAAAAGACATTTGAGGAAATTTGGTATAAAAAATGAGACTTTTTGTTTTTTCTATTTAACTATTATAATTATATTTGTAGCCAAATTAAAGAATTTTATAGGCAATTTACACCTAAACAAACGATAAGCACTTATTAATATCTATAATTTTAGAGAGATGGACATACACTTTATTAGTATTGCAGCGACACAAGACATTTATTTAGACATATGGCGTAATATTAAAAATCAGCCAAGCTAATTTCCCTATTCTATATATTGTATAGACTATTTGATAGTCTGTCCTGGAACGATGATAAAAGTATACTTTTCAAAGTCGCTCCAAGGGGAGAAGTATATTACTGTTTCATGCGTGAAGCGTAATATGCTAAGTTTTCGTTTTGTAGATAAATCTGTAAAAAATAAATCAATTCATTAATTTAAATTCAAGTATCAAAGATGAGAAAATCAATTCTCTTGTTTGTACTCTTTGCTCTACTGAATATTCCTCTTATGCTTTTTGCACAGAGTGGATATAAGGTAAAAGGACATGTTGTTTCGGCAGAAGATAATGAGCCGATGGTTGGTGTGTCTATTTTAGAGAAGGGTACTACAAATGGTGTAATTACCGACATTGATGGTAATTACACTCTTGAGATTAAGGGTACGGCAAGTGCTACTTTGCTGTTCTCTTATATCGGTATGCAATCACAGGCACATGCGGTTAGTGCCAAAACCGGAACACTGAATGTTCGTCTGGTTTCAGATGCTGCTTTAATAGATGAGGTAGTGGTAGTAGCGTATGGAACTCGTAAAAAAGGGACGATTGCTGGTGCCGTATCCACTGTTAAAGCGGAAAAATTAGAAAATGTGCCTGCTGCAGGTTTTGATCAGTCACTGCAGGGACAGACACCGGGTTTGACGGTAATCTCCAATTCGGGAGAACCCAGTAAGGCGGCTGTGTTCCAGCTTCGTGGTACCAATTCTATCAATTCGGGCACCTCTCCGCTGTTTATACTGGATGGTACACCTATCTCCAGTGCTGATTTTAACACAATTAGCCCGGGAGATATAGAATCAATCTCTGTGTTAAAGGATGCTTCGTCGACTTCTATCTACGGAGCCCGTGCGGCAAATGGTGTGGTAGTTATCACTTCTAAGCGCGGACTGGCAATAGATAAAGCGAAAGTTACGTTGCGTGCCCAATGGGGT
>OHBE01003082.1_pt1 | contig 11198 bp, 9 predicted proteins | sample 1577231 | NCBI WGS metagenome assembly OHBE01 (sample SAMEA3541506, study PRJEB24748) | human gut metagenome | biome: human gut; feature: human-associated habitat; material: faeces | place: China | collected 2012
GTCAGCGCTTTTTTCTTTATTCAGGGCCTGGTATTTTCGAGCTGGGCCAGCCGCATCCCCGACATCAAAGACGCCCTGCACCTGAACGAAGCGGTGCTCGGATCGGTGCTGTTCGCACTACCGGTCGGACAACTCTCCGCAATGGCGCTGTCGGGCTACCTGGTCAGCCGCTACGGCAGCAAGCTGGTACTGACCGTAGCAGCGTTGCTCTACCCGGCCGCGCTGGGCGGCCTCGTCGATTGGACAGCTCACGCTGGGACTCTTCCTGTTCGGCATCACGGCCAACCTGTGCAACATCGCCGTCAACACGCAGGGAGTCGGCGTCGAACGGCTCTACAACCGCAGTATCATGGCGTCGTTCCACGGCTTGTGGTCGCTGGCCGGATTCTGCGGAGGGCTGGTCAGCACGCTGATGGTTGGTTACGACATTCCGCCGCTGATGCATTTCTGCATCATTTATGCGGTTACATTCGCGGTGCTCGTCACGATGCGCGGCTCGATGCTGCCGCGCGACGCCAAGCCGGCCGACGAAAAAAAACCGAAAAAGGTTTTCGTCCGTCCCGACCGTTACATCCTGCTGCTCGGACTGATCGCTTTCGGCAGCATGGCCTGCGAGGGAACCATGTTCGACTGGAGCGGCGTCTATTTCGAAACGGTCATCCGACCTCCGAAAGAGCTGATCCGGCTCGGCTACATCGCCTTCATGTGCACGATGGCCTGCGGCCGGTTCACCGCCGACCGGCTCGTAACGCGGGTCGGGGCGATCCGGGTGATCCGCGCCAGCGGCATCGTCATCGCGACCGGGTTGCTGCTGTCGGTGCTGTTCCCGCACCTGACTACCGCCACGCTGGGATTTTTGCTGGTCGGATTCGGGACGTCGTCGGTCGTGCCGTTGTGTTACAGCTTGGCCGGGCGGTCGAAAACGATGCTGCCGGGGGTGGCGCTGGCGACCATTTTTGTGCAGCTGCATGACGATACCCGCCTGAACACCGAGCTGCGTACCATGCTGCAAATTCAGAACTATCTGCGCAGCGGCACCGCAGGTCGTATCACCAAATATCGGGCGATTTGCGAAGCAAAGCAGGAGGAAGTGGAGGAACGCCGTCAGAATGTTAAGGTGTTTCTGAAGCAGGCACTGTCGGAAGCGGATATTTATGTGTACGGCTCCAAGCTGTCCGGCGGCTCCCGCGACTTTGAGACACGCTTGAATGATGCCCTGAAGCAGCAGGTGGAACGCCTGTTCAACCACCTGACGGACATTGACAAATCGGTTTCGGAGCAGGATATCGGCAAACTGTTTGCAGATGCCGGGCAGATGCGGCTTGGCGGTGACGGTACCGGCAACAGCCGCGCCTTGGACGATGTCCGTACCCGTATTGAGCGTAATTCTCTGTCGAGAACGGTGACAACCTCGCTGAAAACGCTGCTGGGCATCTTTACAAAGGAACCGTATGGTTTCCTGCCGGTGGATGTAGAGTGGCTGGTTGCACGCCTGTTTGCGGATGGCATCCTGACGCTGACCATGAACCATGAGCAACTCAGCCTTTCCAGCCGGAATGCGCAGGAGTTCCAGCGTTTGTTTACCAGAGTGGAGTCGCAGGAGCGTTTGCTGTGCGACATTCGCAAGCACGCCACCGATAAGCAGAAGCGTCTTGTCCGTGATATGATGCGCGACCTGTTTGAAAAGGGCGTTTCCTCGGATGATGACGAGCAGCTGATGAGCGATCTGCAAAAGGAGTGTACCGCTCTGCGGGATGAGCTGCGCAGGCAGCAGGCTACTTACCGGGAGGAGCCGTATCTCCCCGGCAAGAACACCGTGGATGCGGGCATTGCCCTGATGACCTCGCTGATCGACCCCACCACGACGGAATCCTTCTACACGGCACTGGAAAATGCACAGGAGGATTATCAGGACTTCAAGGAAACTTACGAATCCCTGCGGGACTTCTTCAACGCCGGGCAGATCAAGGTGTTCCGTGAGGCGCACGATGCTGTGGAACTCTACATGCGCAATCAGAGCCAGATTCATGACGAGGACGTGAAGAACGCCGCAGAAGCCATGAGCAAAATTCTGCGGATGGCTGAACCTTATGATAAGATTCGCAGTCTGTCCGCTCTGCGTGCTGATTTTCTGGACAAGTACACCGCTCTTCTGGAGAAGGAGTCGGCTCCAGTCAAAGCCTATGTGGAGGATTGCTACAACCGTGTGTTCCAGGAGCTGAACACCGTCCGCTGCAAAGACCACTTCTGGTTCTCTGTGGTAGCGGAGCGTGATGAGACCGTGCGCAAAATCCAAAACGTGAAAGACCTGAATGATCTGGTGCTGATTCGCGCCAACGCAAACCCGACGAAGATCCGTTGGATCAACACCATCGACCAGTACGAGGCTGCACACCAGCCTGTGGTGCAGACCCCGGCGGCAAAGGTGCCGGGCAGTGCCCCTGCAAAGGCTGCGCCTGCTGCCCCGGTGCGCCGCCGCATCACCGTCAGCATTCAGGAGGTGACGGATGAATCGTGGCAGATCAACAACGCCGCAGAGCTGGATGCCTATATTGAAAAACTGCGCCATGCCCTGAAGCAGAAACTGGACAATGGCGATACCCTGAACGTGGATATTTGGTAAACGAAAAGAGGAACACTATGGAAAAGGCACCCATCAAGAAGTTTGCGGTGGAAGCACGCCGCAAGCTGATCGCAGATGTGACGTTCCAGCTGGAGCGGTACGGCATCACCGAAAAAGGCATCGTGGAGCCGCAGACCAGCACCGACAAGGAACTGGTGTTTGATCTGGGCAGCGGCAATATCCAGACCATCCGGGGCGAGCGGGCGGTGAACCAGTATAAGAACCTTGCCGCCCATGTGCGTGGCTTCTATACCAACGATGAGCCGAAAAAGGAGCTGGAGCAGTTCATCGAGGAGATTGCCTATACATGGTTCAACCGGCTGATCGCCATCCGCTTTATGGAGGTCAACCGCTATCTCCCGGTGCGGGTGCTTTCCAGCGAGATCACCGGGCAGAAGCTGCCCGATCTGGTCAAGGCACCTTTCTCCGGTGATCTGGAGTTTACCGAGGACGAAAAACAGCGCATCTTCGATTTGCAGGATGCCAACAAGGAAGACGACCTGTTCCGTTTCCTGTTTTTTAAGCAGTGCAACGACCTGAGCCGCATCCTGCCCCGCCTGTTTGAAAATCTGGACGGCAGCAACAGCTTTTCCGAGCTGCTGATCGTGCTTAGTTTCAACGACCCCAACGGCGTGGTCTACCGTCTGGTCAACGAGGTGGACGAACGCTGGTTTGACATTCACGCCACCGATGAGGACGGCAAGCCCATGGGTCAGGTGCAGATCATTGGCTGGATGTACCAGTATTACAACACCGAACCCAAGGACAAGGTGTTTGCCGATCTGAAAAAGAACATCAAGATCAGCAAGCAGAACATCCCGGCGGCGACCCAGTTGTTTACCCCGGACTGGATCGTGCGCTATATGGTGGAGAACAGCCTTGGCCGCCTGTGGTACGAGGGTCACCCCGGCTTCGATAAGTCCGAGTGGAAGTATTATCTGGACGAAGCCCCGCAGGAGCCGCAGGTGGAGCAGCAGCTGCAAGAGATCCGTGCCCAGTACGCCAAGATGGAGCCGGAGCAGCTGAAGGTGATCGACCCCTGCATGGGCAGCGGCCATATCCTGTGCTACCTGTTTGATGTGCTGATGCAGATCTATCTGGACAACGGCTACTCCAAGCGGGAGGCTGTGCGCTCCATTCTGGAAAACAACCTCTTTGGTCTGGACATCGACAAGCGTGCGGCACAGTTTGCCTATTTTTCCGTGATGATGAAGGCCCGTGAGTATGACAGCGGCTTCTTCGGCCGCAAAAACATCCCCCAGCCCAGAGTGTACGACATTCAGGAATCCAACTGGATGGGCGGTTCCTATAAGCACGAGATGGGCAGCTTCCTCAACTCGCAGGCACACCGGGACACCCTCAACTACCTGCTGGACACCTTTATTGATGCCAAGGAGTACGGCTCCATTCTCCAGATCAAGCCGCTGGATTACGAGGGCCTGAAAGAGGCATGGGAGCTGACCGCTTCCCAGACGGCCCACGACATGAATATGGCCATGTGGTACGATGCCGTCAAGGACTCCGTGGAACAGCTCATCGAGCAGGCTATCCTGCTGTCTCAGAAGTATGACGCAGTGGTAACCAACCCGCCGTATATGGGGGCTTCCGGAATGGGGGCAAAGCTGGGCAATTTTGTCAAGAAGAACTACCCGGATAGCAAGAGTGATTTGTTTGCTGTCTTTATTGAAGTCTGCTCCCGTATGGCCGGAGAGAATCGCTATCAGGCAATGATCACGCAGCACGCATGGATGTTCCTGTCCAGCTTTGAAAAGCTGCGAGAAAAGATGATGCTGACCGAAACGGTCAATATGGCACACCTCGGCGCAAGAGCTTTTGAGGAAATTGGCGGCGAAGTGGTGCAGACCACCTCTTTTGTGCGCTGCCGTATCCATATTGACGGCTATAAAGGCACCTATTGCCGCTTGATCGAGCCGACCTCGCAACAGGGTAAAGAAGATATGTTCCTCGCAGGAGAAAACCGCTATTTTGCAAATCAGGATAACTTTGCAAAGATTCCGGGAAGCCCGGTGGCGTATTGGGTGAGGAATCATCTGACAGAGATCATGGCCGGTTCAAATACTTTGAAACAGCTTGGTCGTGTAACACTTGGAATGAGAACTGGAGACAACGAGCGCTTCTTGCGGCTGTGGTTTGAAGTACCTTTCAATGATTTCCACTATACAGCTAAATCTGCTGAGGATGCTCGTATTTCTGGTGCAAAATGGTTTCCCTATAATAAAGGTGGAGAATATAGAAAGTGGTATGGTAATACTGAATCTGTCGTAAACTGGAAAAATGATGGGTATGAAATCAAAGAAAATACTCGACGAGTATACCCACAGTTGGGTGATAATCTGGGATGGAAAATAACAAGTGAGGATAAATACTTCACAAAAGGAATTGCATGGTCGAGAATTAGCAGCTCTAATTTTGGTGTTCGGATATGTGAAAGCAATTTGATTTTTGATACGAATGCCCCGATGTTTTTTCCAAAAGATGAGAATTGGCTGAAATACATTGCAGGATTTATGTGCTGCAAAATTTCTTCCAAAATTCTATCAATTCTGAATCCGACATTGACATTTCAGGTCGTAGATGTTGGAAATCTTCCTATTATCCTAAATGACAACCGAAAAAATGAAGTTGATGTCGTTGCAAATAAATCATTCACCCTAGAAAAAGATGACTGGGATGCCTTTGAAACAAGCTGGGACTTTAAGAGACACCCGCTGGTGTAAAATGAGGATTTACTATGGATATAGAAAAGATGCTGAAAGAAATCACAGCTGCATACAACAATTTTGATTACCAGTCTTATCTTAAACAGCCGGATGAATTGTACCACTATACCTCGTTGAATACTCTTCAAATAATTCTTAAAAACAAACAGCTCCACTTTACCAACCGTGCATATCTGAACGATAAGAGCGAAGGTACTTATGTCCTTTCTCTTTGTAAAGAGAAAATTGATGAGCTATGGCCGTGGGAAGATGGCGTTTATAAGAGAAACACCAAAAAATCTTTTTGCGAGTATTTGGATGATGTATTTGAAAAATTTGATACAAGTCTTTTTCAAAGCTATCAGGTGTCTTTTTCGTACAAAGCAGATAGTTTAAGCATGTGGAACTATTACGCCCAAGGAGATGGGTGTAACCTTCAATTTTCCACCGATTTTCTTGAAAATTTCAGAGGAAGGTTAGTGGACCCAAAAGCAAAATCTTTGGTTTTTCTATACGGAAATGTTGTATATAATCAAGATGATCAATTGACTGTATTAAAAGAAATTTTCAATGCGTTTAAGCCACACGGCGCATTTCCAGCAACAAAACAACTGTATTATTGCATGGCACAGTGTATTTTGAAGATGGGGTCATTTTTCAAACATCCAAGTTTTGAGGATGAACGAGAATGCAGGATTGTTTTTAATTTGAGTGTGAAGGATGACTCAAATGAATTTCATCAGCTCAGTCATCCGAAAGATGGAACATCGTATAAACGTAAAGTGTATGCAAAGCAGGGAATGCTGGTGCCTTATGTGGATATTGATTTTGACCTGAAATATTTGCAAAGTATTATGCTGTCACCGACCGCAAACTTCGAGAAAGTCAGAGAAGGCGTTAAAATCATGCTACGTGAGCAAGAAATTGCCGACCGTGAGATTAAACCATCTGAAATTCCGCTGAGATTCTAAGAATTGATATAAGGAGGATAAATGAAAGAACAAAAGAACATTTTTTATGCGTCTATTGGGATTTCCGTTATAACACTGATTTTGAGTATAGCCGGAGAGTGGCATTGGATTAACTTACCGAATACTATTTTCTCTGGACATAGAGATTTTTGTGTAAGTGTATGCTTGAATATCTTTTCAGGCACGATTGTCGGTGCAATCCTTGCGTTGAGGTCATATTTGTTGGCTAAGAAGAATGCACTGGTTGATTACTATTTCAGCTTGGCCGCTTATATACAGCATGTGACGATTTGGGCATTTAATCGCTTTGAAAATTTCAGTAGTCCAATGAAGGCAATTCAAAACATTAAGAGCGATACAAGCATTCTGAGTGAAACATATCAAGAAGAAGCAATGTATATTGATATCTTGAAGAAGCACGACAGTATTTCTTTTATAAAGAAAGATTCGGGATTGGACAGGCTTATCAAAGAATCGCTCGCTAATGTGAATGAGGTCCATACTTCGGTTTCTAAGGTTGCGTCAATAAAAGCGCTTGATAGCGCAAAAGTTCCAAAAAGTCTAAAGTTACTGCCTGATAGAGAAATTGAGATTGTATTGGAATTCAATAAGGAAAATGGTCCCTTAGATGAATTAAAACGTAATCTTAAAGCTTTAGAGAAATTTGCTGGTGTTACCGTAAAGAACACAAATATTGCTGTAAGCAATGATGAGCTGAAAAAATAAGCCGAAATACTCGCTGATACAGGAGAAACTATGGCAGAAGTGATTTTGTTTAGCAATGGTCAGATTACGCAACTCAGTCATCTTTTTGGTGATAAAATAATGACCGGTAGTGAAATAACCAGTGTGTTGAATCGTGTCGGCATTCAGGATAACAGTCATCACTCAACAAAGTGGCGCAGACTGGAATATACATTCATGGAGCGTCAAGAAACGGATAAAGCCGGAAATGCGATTCTGCGGTTCATTCAGGAAGTACTGGCCCCGGTAAACTATGTACAGAATCCGGATGCCTTTGAAGAACTTCGTTCGGAGTTGAATGGTATTCTTTCGTTCAGCGGAATCCAGTATAGAGCGGATGGGCAGTTTGAAAAGATTTCGGTAGCAAAGACCATTGGAGACGCTCAAAAAAGAGTACAGAGCATTCTGCCGAAGCTGCGTCAGCGGGGAGTTCATGGGCGGGTTCTTAAGTATTGCAACGAAGAATTGTTGAAAGAAAACTACTTTCATGCAGTTTTTGAAGCAACGAAAAGTCTGGCAGAACAGGTTCGGCAGATGACAAATCTAAAAGAAGATGGAACCGCCCTATATGACAAAGCCTTTTCGACCTCGGCTCCATACCTCGTATTAAACAACCTTCAGACAGAGAGCGAAAAAAGCCAGCAAAAAGGTTTTTGCCTTATGCTGAAAGGAATAAACAGCATGGTCAGGAATGTGACCGCACATACACCGAAAATAAAGTGGATCATTGAAGAAAGCGAAGCAATCGACATCTTGACGACGATATCCTTTTTACACAAGAACTTAGATAACTGCCAAGTGGTAAAAATGGAACCGTAGGCTCTGATAGGAAAGAAATGAAATCAAACTTGCAACCACGGTTAATGAAGGAGATAAGTCCATGAGCATCAAATCCACCACCCCTGCCCAGCACAAAAGCAACCTGCGCAATGTGTACGGCACCTTTGCCATTGAGGGCATGACCATCAGCAAATCCACTCGCAGCAACCTTGACCGCATTGGCAGCGGACAGGCCAGCTACCAGCAGATCGTGAATGAACTGCGTGCCAAGTACGATCACCCTGATAATGCATAATTAGAACAAAGGAGAAACGCCATGCCCTATTTAGAGACCATTCCAGAACTTCTGGAAGCAAAGGAAGGCGAACACGTCCAGTTCAAAGAAGCCAAGAATCGGTTTGACTTTGGTGAGGCGGCAAGGTGCTGCTGCGCTCTGGCGAATGATGGCGGTGGCAAGCTGGTGTTTGGTATCTCGGATAAAAGGCCCCGCAGTGTGGTGGGAAGCCGTGCTTTTGAACAGCCGGAACGCACTCGTATGGGGCTGATCGACAAGCTGAAAATCAATGTAGATTTTCAGTTGTATGACCATGAGGGAAAACGGGTGCTGGTTTTTGATGTGAAAAGCCGCCCGATCGGGATGCCGGTACTGTATGAAGGTGTGGCGTGGATTTATGACGGCGATACATTAGGCCCAATGCCGGAAGATATGCGCCACCGCATCTATGATGAAATCGGCACGGATTTTTCCGGGAAGATTTGCCCCGGTGCTACATTCAATGATCTGGATGAAACCGCTATTGAAAATTTCCGTTCCAACTGGATCGAAAAAAGCGGCAACAAACAGCTTGCAACACGGTCAAGGCATCAAATTCTCATTGATTGTGGTGCAATCACAGATGAGGGCATAACCTATGCGGCTTTGATTCTGTTCGGCAAAAACGAAGCACTTACTCGCTTTTTGCCGCAGGCGGAGATTGTTTTTGAATATCGGTCTTCCGAAGCATCTGGCCCAGCAAACCAGCGAGAAGAATTCAGAATGGGATTCTTTGCGTGTTATGACCGTATCTGGGAACTGGTCAATTTGCGAAATGACAAACAGCATTATCAGGAAGGCTTTTTTGTGTTTGACATCTTCACGTTCAACGAACGTGTTGTGCGAGAGGCCATTCTGAACGCAGTAAGCCATAGAAACTACCAGTTTGGCGGCAGCATCTTTGTGCGCCAGTATCGGGATAGGCTGGTAGTCGAAAGCCCCGGTGGTCTGCCTTTTGGCATTACGCTGGACAATATACTGGATCGTCAGTTGCCACGCAATCGCCGTATTGCAGAGATTCTTTCCCTATGCGGCATGGTGGAACGTTCCGGGCAGGGCATGAATCTGATGTTCGAGTTGAGCGTACAGGAAGCTAAGCCGCTCCCGGACTTTACGGGTACGGATGAGTTCTTCGTCAGCGTTACCTTGAACGGACTGATCATTGACAAAGCAATGCTGTCGGTGATTAACCGAATCAGCGAAAAAAGTACAGAACTACTGTCCACAGAAGATTTCTTGGCCATTGATGCCTTGTACCACGATCATCCGCTCAATGGAAAAATGCAGGCACGCTTGCCTCGATTGGTCGAAATGGGTATTGTGGAGCATATCGGCCGAAAAAAGTATGTCCTTGCAAGAAGCCTGTATGCGGCAACAGGAAAGACCGGCGTGCATACAAGACACGTTGGTTTGGACAAAGATACCAATAAGGCGCTGCTGCTGAAACATATCCGGCAGAATAACGATGTTGGAACTCCGTTCAAAGAGTTGCAGCAAGTTTTGCCGGGTCTTACTCGTGGACAGATACAAAGGCTGATGCAAGAATTGAAAGATAGCCATCAGGTGTATCCTCAAGGAAAAACAAGCGCGGCACGGTGGTTTGCCAATGTTTGACGCAGAGGGCATTTGGATGCATGTTTAGAACCAACTTGCATCAAACTTGCTGCAAACTTGCATCAAACTTGCCGCAAAATTAAAACGGACTTGCAACCTGCCGGGTAGTAGTTGCTGCCAGACAGAGAAGGAATAATAAAATGGGAAAACTGATAAGCGATAAATTTGCCGCATGGCAGGAAGAATGTGAGCAGCGTTTCCAGCAGCTCAAGGCCAATGAGGAAGAACTGAACCGCATCTTTATTGATATTTACGGTTTGCAGGATGAGCTGACCCCGGAAGTGGAAGACAAGGACGTGACCGTGCGCCGCGCCGACCTGACCCGTGAGATCAAGAGCCTGCTCTCCTATGCAGTGGGGTGCCTGTTCGGGCGGTACTCGCTGGATGTGGATGGACTGGTGTATGCCGGCGGCGAATGGGATGACAGCAAATATGTGACCCTCAAGCCGGTAACGGATAATGTGCTGCCCCTGTGCGATGAGGAATACTTTGGCGAAAACGACCTTGTGAACCGTATCGTGGAGTTTGTCCGGGTGGTGTATGGTGCTGACACGCTGGAAGAAAACCTTGCGTTCGTTGCAAAGGCACTGGGCAACAAGGGCAACACCAGCCGTGAGATCATCCGCAACTACTTTTTGAAGGATTTCTTTGCGGATCACTGCAAAATCTACCAGAAGCGGCCCATCTACTGGATGTTCGACAGCGGCAAGAAAAACGGCTTCAAGGCGCTAGTTTATCTCCACCGCTGGGATGCCGATACCACCGGCCGTGTCTACAACAACTATCTCAGCCCCCTGCTGCGCACCTACGCACAGCAGATCGTGCAGGAGAACAATGTCATTTCCAGCAGTAACGATGCCCGCACGGTGTCCACGGCGCAGAAGCGTCTGGACAAACTGAAGCTCCAGCAGGAGGAGTGCGAGAAGTACGAGAAAAATATTGCCCACCTTGCCGCCCTGCGCATCACGCTGGACTTGGATGATGGCGTAAAGGTGAACTATGTCAAGGCACAGACTGCCGCTGATGGCAAAAATCTGAACGTACTTGCGCCGATTAAATAATGTGTGACCAATACACCGGGGTGTGAAAGCACCGCCCCGGTGTATTGGTGTTTCTACGATGTTGTAAAGGAAAGATGAAAACCCATGGCTAAAACGACACTGCGCCAGATCGAAGACCGCCTCCGGGGAATGTTTACTCCGGGCGAGCAGCGCAAACTGGTATTCTGGTACGATGAATCGGCCAGCTTTGAGAACGAAGTGAATCAGCTCGACCTCCCCGGTGTGACGGTATACCGCATGGAGCCCCGCACCCAGTTTGCCACCAAGTGGATGCTGGAGATCGACCACCCGGACGAGAGCTTTCTGATCTCAGGCATGCGTTCCTCCTTCTTAAACCGTTAAAACGCTTGCTAGCGCAGTCTTTTTCACTGA
>OHBE01003091.1_pt1 | contig 11144 bp, 9 predicted proteins | sample 1577231 | NCBI WGS metagenome assembly OHBE01 (sample SAMEA3541506, study PRJEB24748) | human gut metagenome | biome: human gut; feature: human-associated habitat; material: faeces | place: China | collected 2012
CCCCCCGCGGGGGGCGGGAGCCCTGCGGGGCGCTGATCCTGCGGCGGGCAGGGGCCTGCGGGGGAGAGGGTGCCCTTTTGGGGTATTGTAGCACATTTTATGAGAAAAAGAAAAGGCTTTCCCCTGCAAAATGAAAAAAAGAGCGAAAAAAGAAAAACGGGCGAGAATGGGGCATCACGAGGGACAATAGCGACAAAGCAGGAGTCGGAATTTTGGTGAAAAGGCAGAAATGTCGCTTATACCAAAATAAGAATCTAACGAAAGGGCAGGGTTTTAGTTTGGGGGAGTGCATCCCGAAGAAAGATACGGGAGGAAAACCGATGAAAAACGAGAGTCCGGAGCAGTGCCCGAACCGGATTACCGAGGAGCCGGAGGACGAGGGGGTAAAGGCGATTTTGGCGGAGGCGGGCAGGAGGATGGAGAAAAGAAATAAAAATGCGGTTTATCTGCCGGGCCAGGCGAATTACCGCAGGTACCTGCGGTCGGTGCGGCTGGCTGGGCGCATTGAGGAGGACGTGGAGAATGGCATAACGGTTGGGTACATTTTTGCCCCCGCCGATGACAAGCAGCTTCGTGAGGCTGCAGAGTTACCTTTGGAATTTTGACCGGGGAAACGGCCTGTTTGGCCTGCCGCAGGAGGTGACGGCGCTGGCGGACTATGCAGAAGTTTATACCCGGGGGAGGTGGCGGTGATGGATATCGGTGTGGGTGGGGTGCTGCGGCGGTGCGGGAGAGGGCATGATGTTTAATCCCTCCTCCGGCGATTTTATAAGGCGGATGAGATTCGGCCGGTTCATATACAGCCGCTCCGTCGCACCCCGGTAGCGCATCCGAGCTGCCGGATTTTCATAGCGCACTCCTCGTTCTGCTTTTCCATGTGTACTTTTTTACGCTTCACTAACACACAACAGCGTATTTGTCAATTCCGCACCAATATTGGCGATGCGCATAAATCAAAGCACTATATTTCTGTATTTTTGACAAAATCGCTTCTTTTTGCCGTTTTTGTCACAAACATCTGTTGACAATCGCACTGCAGAATGTTAGTATAATGTTGTACTACAACGTTGTATCTAATGCGCGCATTCAATCCTTACTCATAGGGAGGTAAAGAATTTGAGTAAACAGATCTCTATCGGAGGAGGCCAGGGCTTTTGGGGCGACAGCAATGACGCCGCCATTCATATGATCCGCACTGCAGAGCTGGACTATATGGCCTGTGACTATCTTGCCGAGCTAACGCTGTCGATCATGCAGCGTCAGAAACTGAAGAACCCCCAAGCCGGTTACGCAAGAGACTTTTTGAAGCTTATGGACATAATTGCGGAGGAAGCCTACAAGAAGAAAGTGGGTATCCTCACAAACGCCGGCGGCATGAACATCACCGCATGTGTGGATAAGCTCAAGGAGATGGTAGAGGGCAAGGGGCTTCGCGGCTATAAAATCGGTTATGTTCTCGGCGATGACCTGCTTGACCGCATTCCGGAGCTTGCGGCAGAGGGCATCAAGTTCGAGAATATGGACGGAATCGGCTGCTTTGATGACATCAAGGACAAAATAGTTAATGCGAACGTCTACTATGGGCGCGAGCCGATCATGGACTGCCTTGGCATGGGCGCAGACACCGTTCTGACCGGACGCGCGGCAGACTCTGCCCTGTTCCTTGCCCCCCTTGCATACCGCATGGGGTGGAAGGATGGTGACTGGGACAATCTCGCGCGCGGCATAATGGCGGGACATCTGCTGGAGTGCGGCGGTCAGGGTGCCGGCGGCAACTTCCAGTATGACTGGCGCTCCGTCCCGGACATGGATCAACTCGGCTTCCCCATCGCCAAGGTCAGCGACGATGATTTTATTATCACCAAAGCGCCTGACTGCGGAGGGCTCATCAGCCGTGAGAGTGTATCTGAACAGTTCCTTTACGAGGTGCACGATCCTGCAAACTACATCACCCCCGATGTCACCGTTGACGTCAGCCGTGCCACGCTCACAAATGTCGGTGAAAACCAAGTGCGCGTAGGTAACGTGCACGGCAAGGAAAAGCCGGATATGCTCAAGCTGTGCATCGGCTACCACGCAGGCTGGAAGGTCGTGACTTACCTGAGCTTTGCCTGGCCCAATGCCTACGAAAAGGCGCAGTATGCTGCAGACATCCTCATGAAGAAGATGCAGCGCAAGGGTATGAAGGCGGACGAGGTGCATATTAGCTACCTCGGCATCAACGCCCTGCACCTAGGCGTGGCGGATATGCGTCCGGAACAGGTGGACAACGCCAACGAGTGCGTGCTGCGCATTGCGATACGTGCGCAGGATAAGGCAGAGGTGGAGAAGATCATCCCCGAAATTTCCCCGCTGCAGCTCAACGGCCCTCCCGGAGCAAGCTTCTTCGGCGGACGTGCCAAGGCAACAGAGGTCATCGGGCTCTATCCCACACTCATACCGCGCGATGCCGTCAAGCTCACAAGTCATATCGTGGAGGTGAAATAAGTTGGAGATATATCTTCTTCAGATTGCGCACGGACGCTCCGGCGATAAGGGCGACACGAGTAACGTCTGTGTTTTCGCCAGAAAGCCGGAATACTACGACATTATAAAGCGCGAAGTCACCGTTGAAAAAGTACGCGAGTACTTCGGTGATATGGTAAAGGGCGACATCATACGCTATGACGTTCCTTCTCTGGATGGCTTCAACTTTGTGATGCATCACGCCCTTGGCGGCGGCGCAACACATTCCCTGCGCCTCGACACGCTCGGCAAATCCATGGGGTCGGCGTTCATGCGCATGAAAATCAACGTCAGAGAGGATGAACTGGTCTGATGAGTCAGCACGGAGCTTTGGAAAATCTGGTTGTGCTGGATCTTACCCGAGTTCTGGCAGGACCGTTCTGCACAATGATGCTCGCAGATATGGGTGCAAAGGTCATCAAGATAGAAATGCCGGTCTCCGGTGATGATACCCGCGCCTATCCCCCGTTCCGCACAAACTGCAACGGTGAGCGCGAGAGCCTGTATTTTGCAAACATAAACCGCAATAAGCAGGGCATCACGCTTAACCTAAAAGCGCAGGAAGGCAAGGAAATATTCAAAAAGCTGGTCGAGACAGCGGACATTGTTGTGGAAAATTACCGCCCGGGCGTAATGGACAAGCTCGGTCTCGGCTATGATGTGCTCAAGGAGATCAACCCACGCATCATCTACGGTTCTGTATCGGGCTTCGGCAACACAGGTCCGTACCGCTTGCGCCCCGGTTACGATATTCTCGGCCAGGCGATGGGCGGGCTGATGGCGATAACCGGTTCTAAAGGAGGTGAGCCGACCCGCGCGGGCAGTGCCATGGGCGATATTCTCGGCGGGCTGCATCTGACCATCGGTCTGCTGGCGGCAATCAATGCGCGCAGCATAACCGGCAAGGGGCAGCGCGTGGACATCAGCCTGATGGATTCTGTGATAGCGGCAACGGAAAACACCGCAATAAAGTATCTCGAATCCGGAATTATCCCGCCGCGAATGGGAAACCGCTACGCTGCGGTGTCCCCGTATGACGGGTTCAAGGTACAGGACGGTACGATCATCATTGCCTGCGGTAACCAGAAGCTTTACGAAAAGCTATGTACCGAGGTACTTGACCGCCCGGACATGATAACCGACCCGCGCTTCTCCGACATGGAGGGTCGCCTTGCAAATCAAGACGACATCCGCGACGTCATTGAGGAGAAGCTGGCAGATTTGACGATGGACGAGGCAGTCAGCTTCATTCTTTCCAAGGGGATACCCGCAGGGCCGATATATGACATCAGCCAGATTCTCGCTGACCCGCAGGTCAAGGAGAGGGAAATGTTCGTGGAGCAGGAGCATCCGACGCTCGGTCACATGACCGTGAACGGCTGCGCCATAAAGCTCGACGACACGGTTCCCTCCGTGCGTACCCCCGCCCCTGCACTCGGGCAGGACAACGACGCTGTTCTGCGCCAGCTCGGCCTGGGCGAGGGGGAGATTGATGCCCTGCGCGCCGGCGGCGTGATTTGAGCAAGGCACATACGGCGCTTTTACAAACACAGCGAGCAGCTTAAAGCAAATAGTCAAACACTTCTTCCAATCTATTAATCAAAACAGACCACTTGATATTTAGGAGGACTTATGAACGCAGTAATAATGTTTGGCCTTATCGTTATTATTTGCCTTGTCGGCATATTCGCCGGCAGAAGCGTAAGCAGCGCATCCCAGTGGGCAAACGGCGGCAAGAATCTTACGTGGGCAACCGTCGGTCTGCTTCTCGTAACTTTCCAGATTGGTGGTACCTCCACCATCGGCTCTGCCCAGTACGGATACACTCTCGGCATAGGCGGTGCATGGTACGGTATCACCGGTACTGTTGCAATGCTTTTGTCAATATTCTTCATCTCCAGCCTGCGCAAGTACATCACCGAGGACACGGTTGCAAACTTCATGGCTAACCGCTACTCCTCAAAGGTCAGCAAGGTCTACTCCTATGCCTACCTGCTGATGGGCTTTGTGTACATCCCGGTGCAGCTTTTCACTGTCACCACCATCTTCCGCACTATTATCCCCGGACTTTCTCTGACCTGGGCATGCATCATCGGTCTTGTGCTCTCCATCTCCTACACCGTTATTTCCGGTGTAAGCGGTGCTAACTACGTCAGCAAGATCAGCTGCTTTCTCATGTACCTTTCCATGGCAATCGGTCTCATCTTCGTAATGAAGAGCATCGGCGGCTTCTCCACGCTGAACGAGAATCTCGACCCCAGCTACTTCACGCTGTTCTCCATGCCGACTAAAACATGGGTGAGCTGGTTCCTGACCTGCTTTGTTGCATTTTTGACCATGCAGGCGGCAATTCAGCCCTCGCTTATCGCAAAGGATGATGCAAACGCAAAGAAGGGCATTGCATTCGGCGCTATCCTCAACCTGCCCTGCGGCTTTATCTGCGCTCTCATAGGTATGGCTTGTGTTGCAATGAACCTCATCGGCGATGGAAACAGCTCTGCCGCCTTTGCGACCGCAATCAATGCATATTGCCCGTCCTGGCTGATGACGCTCATCTTCGCCTCTATCGCGCTTATCGTTATCTGCACTCTGGCGGGTCAGCTCCTCGCGATCGGAACCATCTTCCGTGAGCTGTTGAATCCCGTGTATGAAAAGCAGAGCTTCACCGAGAAAAAGAAACTCGCCTTTACGCGCCTCATTGCTTTTGCATACGGCTTCCTCACCATTATTCCTACCTTTGCCATCCAGCAGTCCATGCTGACCCAACTCGTCACCGTCCTTGTGGCGTGCGTCACAGCTCCCATGTTCTTCGCACTTGTGGCAGGTATGTTCTGGAAGAAGATGAATACCAAGGCCGCTATGTGGAGCATCATCTCCGGCCTTGTCATCGGTCTTGTCTGGGTCATCACCGGTATGAGCAAAGCATGGCATCCCGTGTACATCATTCTGCCTGTCTCCTCTCTTGTCGGTTTTATAGTCTGCAAGGCTACAAGCGGCAAGGAGCTTGCATGAGTGCTGCCATAGACAGCCGGATAAGCGTCTCCGGAGCGATAACCGGAAACGCAAAGAAAGGAGATACATTATGAAATATATACTTGACCACACCAACAAGCCCTATGCCAAGCTTTTCGAGGATATCTCCGCTATTCCGCGCGGGAGCTTCAAAGAGGAGAAGATTGCCGATTTCGTATGCGATTTCGCTAAAAACCTCGGCTTGGACTACACCCGCGACGAGATGAATAACGTTGTTGTGCGCAAGGGCGCAACCCCCGGCTATGAGGATCATGAGACTGTAATGCTTCAGGGCCACATGGACATGATATGGAACAAACGCCCCGGAAGCACCTTTGACTTTGAGAATGAGGGCATAAAGCTGAAGGTTGAAAACGGCTACCTCATGGCGGAGGAGACGACCTGCGGCTCTGACGACGGCGTTGCGGTGGCATATATGCTGGCGGTGCTTCAGGACGATACGCTGAAGCACCCGGCACTGGAATGTGTATTCACGACTGCGGAGGAGCCGGGACTGTACGGAGTGCAGCACTTCGACTGCAGCCAGCTTAAGGCGCGCAAGTACATCAACATGGACGGCAACCTTGAGGGCACGAGCCTCCTCGTCGCAACGGGTGCGGCAAATGCGAATATCAGCCGCACATTTACCCGCGTTCCCTCTGACGGCCTTGCGGAGCTGACCGTAGACGTGCATGGGCTGACCGGTGCGCATATTCAGTTTATGGAACGCCAGCTTGCAAACGCGATAAAGATCGTGGCGCGCGTGCTGTACTACATTTCAAGAGAGCTTGAGTGTCGTGTTGTCAGCATCGACGGCGGCAGCGTGACCACCATTCCCGTACAGTGCACCGCAAAGCTTGCGCTGCGCAGTGAGGACGTCGCCCGTGCGAGAGAGATTGCCGAGCGTGTCGTGGGTGAGGTAAAGCATGAGCACAAGGAGAGCGACCCGGGCATCATGCTCGTCCTCTCCGATGAGGAAAAAGCCGCCCCATCCATCCCCGCAGACGTTTCTGACAGCATTATAAAGCTGCTGCACATGATGCCGAGCGGACTTGTAGACACGAGCCTTGTTTTCCCCGGGCTGCCCATCTCCTCTTATTCTCTGGAGACCATCACTACCACTGAAGATAAGCTCAACATCTTCTACCGCCCGCAGAGCGCACTGACGACGAAGCTGTTCGACATGGTGGAGCAGACGAAGGAGCTCGTGGCGCTGTACGGAGCGGACTATGCCGAGGATAACAAGTTCTTCGGGCACTGCGTTGATGCGCACACTCCCCTCTACGACGTATACGATGAGGTTTGGTTTGAGCAGAACGGTGAGCATATTCGTCCCATCGGCGCACACTACGGCAACGAGATAGGCTTCTTCATGAGCAATATGCCGTGGTTGGACATGATACTGCTCGTCGCAACGCACTATGCCGCACACACGCCGGATGAGAAGCTCGATCTCGCCTCGTTCGACCGTTGCTACAAGGCCCTTGTTGAGATTCTTGCAAGGCTGTAAGTAAAAAGCTACTATAGTCAATCCTTACGATTTGAGGGAGAGCGGTGAAAGCCGTTCTCCCTCATTGCTGTTTTGTGAACGGTCAGCCAACAGGACGGCGGCTTAATTTTCAACTATGGTGCTCATGCCCATTCCACCGCCACAATGAACTGACATTAAGCGGTGTATGGGGAGATTTTCAGGCTGTGCAAGTTGACTTATTTCATTCGTTACGATATAATAAAAATAATATTCGATAAAAGTTTTTGATTTTAATTGGTTTTTTTGAAGTCTGCAAGAACCGTGCCGAGGCATGGCCAGGCTCAAAAGTCGTCTTATACAAAATCTACGCTGCTGCGGCTATTAAAAGCTTTAATACAGGTTGTAACTATTAATCAGGTTTTCAATCAAGCTTTAGTATCAATTTGTCGATGGCAATAATTAGATGGATTAGCTTGATTTTTCATGTCCCCGCTTTTGCGGGGATAATATACTTAAGGAGCTATAATGAGCACAGTAAAGGAGATCGCCAAACAGACCGGTTATTCCATAAGCACAGTGTCCATCGTTCTGCGCGGGCAGGGCGATGCACGCAGTATTTCCAAGAAAACACAGGTCAAAATAATCAAGGCAGCCAAGGATATGGGCTACACGCCAAATATATCAGCGCGGCGGCTGCGCAAGAGCGAGGAGAAGCACACCGTTGTGGTCTACTGGCCGACGGACTATCGCGCAGGGCTGGTGTTCCGGTTTTTGCAGGGCATATACGGTTATATTGAGCGTGTCAGCTCAAAGTACGAGGTAATAATCTACCCTTATGCGCCAAACACGCTGAAAAACTTCGCCACGGCAATGAATCTCTCCTCCTACTCCGCTGCTGTGGTGTGCGCTGCATCGAACGAGGATCTTGAATATCTGTCAAATAGCCGCTTCGTCACACCCATAGTGCTTTACAACCGTCATCTGGAGAATTATCCGTGTGTGATGATGGATAGCTATGCCATGGGGCAGAACGCCGCCGAGATTATGCTCGATGCGGGGGTGGATCGGAGTGTCATTGTTTCATCGGAGCAGGGCTATGTATTCTCGCAAAAGCGCGTGGAGGGCTTTACCGATGCATACACCGCCAAGGGAGGGCGTTGCCGCAGCATTCCGGCAAATCCGCGCGATCCGGAATCTGTCTGCACGGCCCTGCGCAGCATCGACTATTCGCTGGCTGACCGGATAGGGGTATTTTGCACGACCGACCATCTTGTCCCCGGCGTATACAAGTATTTTCAGGATGCAAAGCACAGCATTAAGGATCGCGTGGAGCTCGTAACCATCGGAACACAGGATAACGAAATATTCTCCACACTTTTCAGTGACATTCACACTATCAACATCCCCATTGAGGAAATGGGCCGGTGCTGCATAGAACTGATAGACAGATCCATTAACTGCGGCGGTGTTGAGCCGAAGGTGTACTCCGTTAATTACCGTGCCGTGAAGTGAACCATATTAAGCAGTGCACATTCAGCGCCGCACTCGGTTGAGCGCGGCGCTTATTGTCTATCGAAAATCACTCGCTGGGCGAGTGGTTCAAAAGAAACCTATGGCGAAAAGGAAAAGAGAAAAAGAGCTCCCTTTGTTATTAAAGAAACATATTAAAAACATAAATTATATAATGAAGGAAACCGCATGAATAGAAGGATTTATAGAGGTACAATGTGTTATAGCGATATGAGGAAATTGCTTTTCGTGTGCCACGGCAACATATGCAGGAGCCCCATGGCTGCCACGCTGATGCGGGTGATGGCCAATGCGGCCGGCTGGGGGGACTCATTGTGGGTGGACAGCTGCGGCGTGAGCGATGAGGAGGAGGGCAACCCGATGGACCGCCGGGCGGTGGCGACGCTGCTTTCCCACGGCATACGGCCCGCCCCGCATGAGGCACGGCGTTTTTCCAAGGCAGACTATGCCGCTTTTGATGACATTCTGTGCATGGAGGAGTGCAACCGCCGGGGGCTTTTGCGGCTTTCGGGCGGCGACCCGGAGGGGAAAATCCACCTGCTGCTGGACTACACCGATGACCCCCACGACATTGACGACCCGTGGTACACCGGGGATTTTGAAAAGGCGTACCGGGAAATACGGGAGGGCTGCACCGGCTATCTGCGGCAGTTTCGCATCAAGTAATGAGGCGGTGAGGATGAAATCCCAGCGGGGGTGGCGCAAAATGTGGCCGCCGCGCGTGCAGCAGGCGTGCCCAAAGAGGACGGCGGAGCTGCGGATGTGAAAGATAATAGACGGCCCTGACACACGATGGTGGTCAGGGCTTTCTATTATCCGCGGTTTCCACGAGTTTTATTATAGCCGTTGGAAAATGCATTATAATGCAATATTGTGTTACGCTCCAATTCATTCAAGGTTTGAAAGCCGCTACCATCTAAAGCAATCATTTTTATAGTAAACTCATCCCCATATTTATAATCGGCATATACATCACCATTTCCTTTCCCGGTAAAGTGGGAATTAACTCTATTAAGGACTTGCTTCCCCTGACCAACGTAATACATGTTTTTAGATCTGTTAAATAATATATAAACGCCGGGGAAGTTTTGGGTCAATGCATATGATTTACTTCCCCTGCCACCAAATGAGTAACTTCTCATTTCCATGAATTCCGATGGAGTCATTTCAATGGAGTTGTTTGCAAGTCCTTCGATTTGAGCATCAATTTTTGCCCGCATTCTACGCCGCTTAACAATTATTATGACGGATAGAATTATCGGGACAAAGATCATTAGAAGTACGATTAAGGTAAACGATGCATCTGCATGAGTAAACATTTTTCTTTCCTTTCATTATGTTTTTGAAAAGCGCTCTACGGAGTGAGAAAAGGTGACTATCGGTATAATTCTTGTGGCCGTTCCAGGACGGCGATGGTTTCGATGTGGTCGGTGTGGGGGAACATGTCCACCGGCTGGAGGAGGGTGACGCGGTAGCCGCCCTTTTGCAGCAGGGGGAGGTCGCGTGCCTGCGTTTCGGGGCAGCAGCTGATGTAAACGATGCGCTTGGGGGACATTTTTACGGCGGCGGAGAGGAACTGCGGGGTGCTGCCGCTGCGGGGCGGGTCCATGAGCAGGACGTCAACGGGGAGGTTTTCTTCGGCGGCGGCCTGCATCCATGCGGTGGCATCGGCGGCGACGAACCGGATATTTTTGACTCCGTTTTCCTTGGCATTGCGGATGGCATCCCGGACGGCGGCGGGGTTTTGCTCGACCCCGATGACCTCGCCGGCATGGGCGGCGGCGATCATGCCGATGGTGCCGATGCCGCAATAGGCGTCCAGCACCTTTTCCCGGCCGGTCAGCCCGGCGGCTTCGATGGCGCGGCGGTACAGGACCTCGGTTTGGGCAGGGTTGATTTGATAAAAGGACCGGGGCGAGATGCGGAAGCTCATGCCGCAGAGGGTATCCCGGATGAAGCCGGGGCCGTAGAGGGTCTGTTCCCGGTCGCCCAGCAGGACGCTGGTGCGGCGGCTGTTTACATTTTGCACGATGGTGGTGATCTCCGGGTGGGCGGCGAGCAGCGCCCGGATGAAATTCTGGCGGGAGGGGAACTGCGGCGTGGCGGTGACCAGCACCACCATGACCTCACCGGTACGGACGCCGCAGCGCACCAGCACATGACGCAGAAAGCCGGTGCGGGCGTCCTCATCGTAGGGGGAGAGGCGGAAGGAGGGCAGCAGCGTTTTGATGGTGGCGATGATGGCGGCGGCGGTTTGGTTTTCGTTCAGGCAGCGCTCGATATTGACGATGCGGTGACTGTGCGGCTCGTAGGTCCCGGCGATGACACGGCGGGAACGGTCGGTGCCGAAGGCGGCCTCCACCTTATTGCGGTAGTAGCAGGGGTTCGCGGCGCCCAAAATGGGCTGCACCCGGCCGAAGCGGGAGAGGTATTTTTGGGCGATGGCCTGCTTATGGGCCAGCTCCTCCCGGTAGGTGAGGTGGAGTAGCTGGCAGCCGCCGCAGCGCCGGGAGTAGGGGCAGGTGAGTTTTTCCATAGGGGTCTCCTTGGTGGGGGGATAGTGGGAGTGCGCAGGGGTGTGTGCAGGGGGAGGGCGCCCGCAGGCGCTCCGGCGCAGCCGGAGCCA
>OHBE01003093.1_pt1 | contig 11141 bp, 9 predicted proteins | sample 1577231 | NCBI WGS metagenome assembly OHBE01 (sample SAMEA3541506, study PRJEB24748) | human gut metagenome | biome: human gut; feature: human-associated habitat; material: faeces | place: China | collected 2012
CTTTTTTTTCTTGTATTCCCCTCTTTTCCCCTCAGAAGGAAGAGAGGGGAATCTTTTTTAGGACACTACCGATTACCAAGATGCTTCCAGGCATCAAAGTGCTTGTCATCCCCTTCACGCCTGTTTCACGACTGAATCTGATAATTTCCGGCTTTGAGAGCAAATTTATCAGCTGCCAAACATCGGCTGTCCGATAAAATGCGTACTTTTGTTCGTGTCATACTTGTTTTTGGGCAAAAGCAAGGGAAACCAAAAGAGCCGGATTTCAGATGACGAATTCAGCCCTAACTTATATTATCAGAAATAGTTTTAGCGGACACCGATAATTTTGAATTATTGCTGTCCGCTAAACCATAATTATCTTGCCCCAACTCGTTATCTATCACGTGTTGGGGGTATTTCAGTTTACGGACAAGCCCCCTTATGTCAAATTCTCTTCTTCCGGAGGTTCTTCGGCTGTTTGTTTTAGGAGTAATTTTAAGTCTTCGTCGGGTCGTTCGAAGAACGTATCCATATTGATGTAGTACATCAGGATGATTCTTACCATGGTAGCTAATCCCGAGAAGCTCCAAGGGCGTGTCAGCCTTCTTTGCAGAAGTGTCATAAGCAGGTTAGCAATGAGTGTCACCCAAACCTGTATCTTGATAGCATTGGCACTTTCTCCATAAAAGTATTTGAGGGGAAAATTCTGCTTGATTTGCTTGAAGAGTGATTCTATGAGCCATCGTTTGCGGTATATTTCCACGATGGTTTCAAGTGGCATGTCAAAATCGTTGGTCAGCAAGCTCACAAGTTTAGGCTGCCTGCCCTTTTTGATATCCACGTATGTAACGATACGCGCCTTATGCCGGGTGTTGCCCTTGTTGAACACCACCGTTTGTTCCCGATACTCCATCACTCCTTGCCGGGTCATATACATACGGTCAGAAAGTAATTGGTAGGTGAGATTCTTTTTCATCTTGGTGACATACACCACGCCTGGCATAGTGAGTTCTTCAAACTTCCCATAATTGATATAAGCTCTGTCCAAAGCTACAATCTCTCCGTTATGGTACTCAGAAGGAGCAAGCATGAAGGAGTCGTTGGTGGCAGCGGAGGTAAACCGAACGTCGCAGGGTACGCCCTCGTTGGCATGAATGACGGAATGAACCTTGATACCTCCTTTCTTTTTGCCCGACTTGGGATGGCGCCCAACACCTTTGAAAAGGAGATTGGAGAAGAGTGTAATCGTGGTAGAGTCGATGATGCGCAGACGCTTCATTCGGTTCTCCGGCTCATGTCTTCGGCTGTCCGAGGAAAGAAATGCTTTGTTTTGCTCGTAAAGGTCGCGATAGACCATCTCAAAGAACCTCTCGGAGCGTCGGGCGTTGGCGTCCGACAGGGTGCTGCGTCCGGGAACCGTTTCCAAACCGATGTGCCCGAGTTTACGCACTTCTGCCTGCATAGAAGCCTCTATCTCCCGCAAGGGGTCGAAACGCATAATGACAGCATAAAGCATGGTGAGCAGATGATGCCAACCGTCGAACGATTTTACATAGCGTTCACCACCCTGTGTCCGACTCATTTGAACTATTTTATCACGATCAAGAGATTTTGGCTCTGTCATTATTCTTGGGGATTTAACAATTCATGCAAATATCTTTGCAACTCTGAAAAGAAAAAATTTAGGATCAGCCACTCCCCTGAAAGTAGCCCTGAATTGTTTGAGTTTGGCATTGAAGGACTCTGCGCTTGCATTGGTCATCCTTTCATCATAGAAGTTGAGTATCCTTTCATAGTGATTGACGAATGTTTTTACCACAGTGTTGAACTGTGGGTATCCCCATTGCTCGACTTTGTTGAACCACAACGCCAGTTTCACTCCGGCAACATTCTTGTCATAGCTTGTGGAATATATCTGTCCCAACTGCACTGAAAGGTAGTACAGCTGCTTCAAGTCATCATATTGCTCAAAGAGAATCTCTGCCCTCTTCCTTTGTGTCGATGTCCAGTCATCGGGGTTCTTGAAGAGGATGTACCTGCTTCTTGCAAGAAGCTGCTTCTTAGTATCCCCATTGGAGAAAACCTCTGAATGATAAGCCTCACCACGTTCTTTATACTCCCTAATCTTCCTGTTCTCATCTTCCATAACCTGTATCCTCAAATTCTGCAACGCCTCCTTGAACTCCTTCTGTACATGAAAACGGTCTATAATCTGCTTTGCCTTTGGAAAGCATCTTCTGGCGATTCTTGCCATGCTGCCTGCCATGTCAAGCGTGATGGTCTTGACCTTCAGTCGCAACTCTTCAGGTAGTTTTTCACTCAGCCGGTCACATACCTCCTCACTTTTGGTTCCCTTCACCATGGCAATGAGCGTACCTTTCTTGCCGTGCCCGGCCTTGTTGGTAAGCACTGTATACAGCTCGCCATTGTTCAGCGAGGTCTCATCCAAGGAGATATGTTCACCCATATTATCGGGGAAAAATATGCATTCCTTGGAATGATCAGCCTGCTCCCACTTCCTGAAGTCGCTCAGGTGGTGCTTGTAGTAGGCTGTAAGTCTTTTGGAATCAAGTTTGAAGATGTTGGCTACAAGGGTAATGCTCACCTCATGGGTATCAATGTAACTCTTTTAAAAAATCCGCAAACTCCTGAGTTATGCGGGTGCCTTGGGCTATGAGTGACCAGTCACGGTGGTAAGTCCTGCCATCTTTGGGGGCTTCCGGCTCAGTAGGAAAAAGGTGTGGATAATTTTATATTATCTATACTTTTTCTTTCCTTTGCATCATGGAAGAAAAACATCTATATCAGTTAGCCGATTTAGTTCTCCCTAGTGAGTTACTCCGTTATTTCCTCATAGTACAGATAGACCGGAGTTCAAGTTTGTTTCGTATCCACTTAGATGAGAAGATGGAAAAGGAACTATCGGATGATATCCATTTTGAGTCCAAAGGCTTTATGGCTGCCGTGGAAGTTACAGACTTTCCCATTCGTGACCATAAAGTTGTCCTTGTTCTTCGCCGTCGCCGTTGGGTAGATACGCGTACAGGTCGAAGTTTCTCATTGCCATTAAATATTGATATTACAGCCTCCGGCACTCGCTATAGTAAATAGTTCGGAGCTTTTTTAAAAGTCCTCCACCCTCATACATAGGGAATAAAACTCAAAGAACCCGGACGTTACCTTTTTCAACATATTACCGAAGATATTCCATATTTTTGTTGCGGTAAGCACAAAGGTCAAAACAATGAATGAAGTAAAACTCAATTAAAAGTCTGACTCTGCTAATCCGTAGAATGATAATTGGCCGCAAGATGCCGTATGGAAGAGTACCGAATTCGAGTGATAGCAGGCTTACCGTTATTTAAATAAAAATACAAGTAAGCCATGAAAAATCAAGCACGAATGATTAAGTCCTCCGATGGTAACAAATTGGCCATTGTCAATCCTAACGCAGCCGGTATCGATATCGCAGACACTGAGATGCAAGTGTGCGTGCCTGAAGATCGGGACGGTGACAACAATCGTCAATTTGGAAGTTTTACCAAAGATTTGAATACGATTGTAGAATGGCTCATTGGTTGTAACATCACTACTGTTGCAATGGAAGCAACCGGAGTCTATTACTTATCTCTTTTTTTGAAGCTGCAAGATGCAGGTATCGAAGTGCTTCTGGCTAATCCTGCGGATGTCAAAAATCTGTCTGGGAAGAAGACGGATGCGGCAGACGCAGAGTGGCTCATGGTTCTTCACAGATATGGTCTGTTAAGCCCCTGCTACCAACCCGGTAATGCGGCAAGACAAATCCGCAACCTCACAAGACAGAGGAGCAATCTGATAAGGATGGCGGACAAGGAAGTGCTTTATATGCAAAAGGCTATGGAGCAGATGAACATCAAACTCTCCACGGTTCTATCAGACATAACAGGACTTTCCGGACGAAGAATAATCACAGCTATATTGCAAGGACAAAGAAACATTTATGAATTAGCAGCTTTGGCTGAACCTAACTGTAAGGCCAGCCAGGAAGATATTGCACTATCCCTTGAAGGTACATGGGATGTAGATTTGTTGTTTATGCTTAAGCAGAGCCTTGCTGCTTATGATTTTTTCTTGTCGCAAGTTGCTGAGTGTGACATGGAAATTGAGCAACTGCTATCCTTATATGGGGCGCAAATAGAGGCAAGTGATGCAGAACTAATTAGATGCCAACGAAAGAACAAACGCTCAAAGAATGCTCCAAAGATGGATATCGAGAACTTTGCTTATCAGCTGTGGGGAGTAAATGTATTTGAGATTCCCGGTCTAAAAGATACTGCAGTCATGCATCTGATAGGTGAACTGGGACATGACTTTGTTGACAAGTTCGAGTCTGCCGAAAAGTTCAGCCGTTGGTGTAATTTAACTCCCAACAACAAAATATCCGGTGGCAAGATATTATCCAGCAAGATAATGAAGCGGAAAAATCCTGTCGGTCAAATTTTTCGGACCGCTGTTGCCCCATTAGCCAGAGATAAAGGGGAAATGGGGAACTATTACCGTCGTATAAAATCGAGGAGCGGAGCACTGCAGGCTAATGTTGCAACTGCTCATAAAATGGCAAAGATTTTCTACACAATGATAAAAACGAAAGCCGCATACAACGCAAGTAAAGTTGGACTTGGCGAAAGGGAGTTAGCCGAGAGAAAGATAGCTAAGTTGGAACGCATATTGATGAAACTGAAAAATGTATCTTGAAAATCAAATAGTTTGAGAGGGTTCTATGGAAGCTACGTATGGAGACATCCCCGGTGACCTGTCGTACGCTTGAAGAGTTCTATCATATAGACGGGCATCAGTTTGAAAAGCAATATAAGGAAATCCTGAGTGGTTATAGAGGCTGGGAACAGCTTGAGCACTGCCAAAATTGGTTAGTATTCCCTGAAAATATTGGCACTTCACTTGCCATAGATGAGACTGCTTTGTCTAATGGCGAACTATATACTATCGTTACCAACAGAGAGGCACACGGGCAGAAAGGTTGTTTGGTAGCAATTATTACCGGCACTAAAGCTGATAAAGTTCAGGAACACCTTGATAAAATAGATGAAGTAGAGCGAGAAAAGGTAGAAGAGATTACCTTGGATCTATCTGATAGCATGCGTAAAATAGTACGTCATTGTTTTCCTAATGCCAAAAGAGTTATTGATAGGTTTCATATTCAAAAGTTAGCTTGTGATGCGGTACAGGAAATGAGAATAGCGTATCGTTGGGATGCTATCCAAGAGGCAAATGACGAAATGGAGGACGCTAAGCTCACAGGGAATAAATACTATCCAAAGGTGTTTGCAAACGGTGAGACAAAGAAAGAACTACTTGCAAGGAGTAGATACCTTTTGTTTAAGTCAGCAGAGAAATGGACTGATTCCCAAAAGCAACGAGCAGAAATTCTATTTGAGCAATACCCAAAACTTAAAACGGCATACGGACTATGTCATTCTTTGAGAATGATTTTTGCAAAAAACACCATCAAGGATGCAGCAAGACTAAGTATGGCAAAATGGTATAACAAAGTAGAAGAAGCAGGATTTCATTCTTTTAATGTAGTTGCGGCTACATTCTATGAACATTATGAGGATATATTGAACTTCTATAACAATAGATCTTCCAATGCGGCTGCGGAATCTTTCAATGCTAAGATTAAGCTATTCAGGGCTAACATTAGAGGTGTAGCTGATAAGAGATTCTTTTTATTTAGACTAACAAAGTTATACGCATAGTCCCCACCTTTTTCCTACTGAGCCGGGCTTCCCACCTGCGGCGCTTCGCTTTAAGGTAGACTGTACGGTCTCGAGCCGGGAAGTCTGTTATCACAACTTCCGGGTAGAAACCTTTGGATACCAAACCAAGGTGTGAATACTCGCAGGGAACTAATGGAAGCTCCTCAAGGCTAATCATGTAATAGGAACCCATATCGCTGAAATCCACGATATCAAAATAATCAAGGAGTCCTTGGGGGAGAAAAAACGAAAGGACCGATTTGTAATCTATTGCCGGATTTTTCATGGGGCAAAGATAAAAAATCCATGGAATCTTAATATGTTAAATCCCCAAAAATAGAAACTGAGCCCCTAATCCTACTTATTTTGCCTATTCTTGAAAAAGAAAAATCCCCGAATTTCTTCGAAATTCAAGGATTTACATCGTTTTGCCTTCTTCAAAGTGGTGCCACCAGGAATCGAACCGGGGACACAAGGATTTTCAGTCCTTTGCTCTACCAACTGAGCTATGGCACCTTTTTGTTTGCGGGTGCAAAGATAGGGATATTTTCTAATAATGCAATGAATATTCTAAAAAAAGTAGCAGAATGTATATGGAAAGTTTAATAAGGCTTTGGATATACATTCTGCTTATTTGATTATCATGGTTTATAGGGAGGAGTTGATAGCTTGTGCTATCGATCTGAATTCTTCATCAGACAGTTTTAGTTTCGGGTTTGAAAACAGCATATCCGATTCTTGCCGGATAGGGATCAGGTGGATATGTGCATGAGGTACTTCCAGTCCGATAACCGCTTCTCCTACTTTCTTGCAGGGAAACGCTTTCTTAATGGCTGTTGCTATTCGTTTTGCGAATACATGCATTTCAGCCAAGTCTTCATCGGTTAAATCGAATATATAGTCGACCTCTTGTTTGGGAACTACCAAAGTATGTCCTTTGACTAAGGGGTTGATATCGAGAAAAGCAAAGAACTTCTCGTTTTCAGCTACTTTGTAGCAAGGAATTTCACCTGCGATGATTCTACTGAATATTGTTGCCATAACTTTTCACGGATAAAATAAGGCAAGCCTCGAACAGAGACCTGCCTTTGTGTTAAAATGAGATGTTTACTACTTCCAATGAGATTTTTCCTTGCGGAACTGTGATTTCGGCAATCTCACCCACTTTCTTGCCAAGCAGACCTTGAGCGATCGGAGTGTTCACGGAAATCTTTCCTTCTTTCAGGTTGGCTTCGCTTTCGGAAACAATGGTATAGACCATCTTCATGCCATTTTTTACATTTCTCATCTCTACTTTGTTCAAAATCTGCACAGAATCCGTGTTTATTTTTGACTCATCGATGATTTTTGCATCGGCAATGGTCGCCTTCAGATTGTTGATACGCATTTCAAGCATGCCTTGCGCTTCTTTTGCTGCATCGTATTCTGCATTTTCAGACAAATCTCCTTTGTCTCTCGCCTCAGCTATCGCTGCGGAAATCTTCGGGCGTTCCACTGTTTCCAGTTCTTTCAGTTCCGCCAACAGATTTTTGTACCCTTCTTCTGACATATAAGCCATGATATTTTCCTCCTATTTAATAGTTATAATTTTAAAAAAGCACATATAAACAAAAAAGAATTCCAACATTCATCATGCTGGAACCCTCTTTTCTAATTTATCTGTTTGCAAAGATAGCTCTTTTACGAATACGTGTCAAGCATAAAAACGATGCTGTGTAACATATTTCTAAAAGATGCCTATCCGATTAGCAACTTGGGAGGCCTGTCTTCGGGCTTTTCCAATGCTGTTATTTTTTCGAGTGTGGAGCAACTTCGGCTTTGGACATTAGCTTAGAAATGCTTTCTCCTAAAGCAATGATTTGACAGCTGCTTCCAAATCTTTAATATTTTCACCGCGGAGCTTCAATTCGTTGTTCCGGTTGATAAGGAATACGGCAGGTACTTGGCGGATATTGTAAATAGAAACATTGGTAGAATAAACTCCGTTTCCGTCGCGTACGCAAATCCAGGGGAGGTTATCTGCCGAAGTTTTCCAGAAATGTTCGTCGGCGTCCAAAGAAATCTGATAAATCTCCAGTCCTTCCGAAGCGTACTTATTATATAGTTCGCGTAACATGAGGTTGTGAGGAGCTCCTGCCGGCGATTGGAAGACCGAAAAATCGAGAAGAACTACCTTCCCTTTGAGTTCGCTCAATTTGCGGATATTGCCTTTAACATCGCGCAACGCAATATCTATAATCCCGGTTTCCACAATCTTGTCTTTCGGAATCTCCAACGGTTTGACTTGCGGCCGGCGGGTATTCTTCATTCCCTTAATCACAATGTTATAAAGATTTTTGGAGCGTGTGGCATGAGGGAAAGAATTGTTCAGGCTGGTAGCTACCGCACCGAAGCATTTTACGTCTTCTTTGTTGTTCAGAGGGTCGAATATCAAGTAGTCGTTGAGCTTTTGGAACAGCGCGAAATAAGCCGCGGATGTGTTGGGTGCGGCAAAGATATAATTCACTTTCACGTCTTGTTTGTAATTGTCGAGCAAAGCGGTGAGACTGTCTTCGAAAGCGTCGTGCCTGATCTTATTGTTCTGCAACGCTTGTAAAAGTTGGTCTACATCTTTTTGCAGACGAATCTGCTTCAACGTAAGCTCTTTGATTTTCCGGTTGTTTTCCGATCCTTCTACCGTATAAGCTGTGGAGAAGTCTACGTAGGGTGCGTTTATGCGGATTGTTTCGGTAGAGTCGATAGAAAAATGGATAATTTTGTCTTCCACTCGCAACCGGTAGAACTCCGGCGATTCGGGACGTGGCTGTTTGAAACTGAAAGATCCGTTTCCTTTCAGCTTTGTCGAGTCGAGGGGAACAACTCCTTCCAATCCCGAGCTTTCGAGATAAATCATTTTTCTGTCAGCCCCTGTTACCTCTCCATTCACTTGGAATGCAGGACCTGAACTACAGGCTGTGATGGTCATTGCGGCAATTACCGCAGAAGTAAATTTTTTCATATCGTATGTCTTATTTACAAGCTGCAAATATACTTCTTTTCGAGATTACTCAAAGCTTTTTAGCCCGTTCTTCGGCCTTATTTTGAAAAAAAACACATGCTTATTAACTTTTTGGCTCATTTCCACACCATTACAATGAATAAATATATATCTTTGCAAGAATTTTGAAAGAAAAGTATTGATAAAACAATTTTTATGATTAACCCAATTGTTAAGACGATCGAGCTGGCAGATGGAAGAACCATCACGCTCGAGACGGGAAAGTTGGCAAAACAGGCAGACGGTTCTGTGATGCTACGCATGGGAAATACCATGTTGTTGGCTACTGTTTGTGCCGCTAAAGATGCAGTTCCCGGAACCGATTTCATGCCTTTGCAGGTAGAGTATAAAGAAAAATTTGCGGCTTTCGGCCGTTTCCCTGGTGGTTTCACCAAAAGAGAGGGCAGAGCTTCCGATTATGAGATTCTGACTTGCCGTCTTGTAGACCGCGCTCTCCGTCCTTTATTCCCCGACAATTATCATGCAGAAGTATATGTAAATATCGTTCTCTTCTCGGCAGACGGCGTGGACATGCCGGACGCTTTGGCCGGACTGGCGGCTTCTGCGGCCCTTTCCGTATCCGATATTCCGTTCAACGGCCCGATTTCGGAGGTGCGTGTGGCGCGTATCGACGGTCAGTTTGTCATTAACCCGACTTTCGCTCAATTGGAACAGGCCGATATGGACTTGATGGTAGCCGCTACCTATGAGAATATCATGATGGTGGAAGGCGAAATGAACGAAGTTTCGGAGGCAGATCTGCTAGAGGCTATGAAAGTGGCTCATGAAGCGATTAAGGTTCACTGTAAAGTGCAGATGGAGTTGACCGAAGCTGTCGGCAAGACGGTGAAACGCGAATATTGCCACGAAGTGAACGACGAAGACCTTCGCAAAGCTGTACGCGAGGCTTGCTACGATAAGGCATACGCCATCGCCGCTTCGGGAAACAAGAACAAGCATGAACGCCAGGAAGCTTTTGAAGCTGTATGCGAAGAATTCAAAGCACAGTTCAGCGAAGAGGAATTGGAAGAAAAGGCTCCTCTGATCGACCGTTATTATCATGATGTGGAAAAAGATGCCATGCGCCGCAGCATCCTCGACGAAGGCAAGCGTCTGGATGGACGCAAGACTACCGAAATCCGTCCCATCTGGTGCGAAGTAGGCTCTTTGCCCGGTCCTCACGGTTCGGCTATCTTTACTCGCGGCGAAACACAGTCGCTGACTTCCGTTACTTTGGGTACGAAGTTGGACGAGAAAATCATCGACGATGTATTGGTGCACGGCAAAGAACGCTTCCTGCTGCACTATAACTTCCCTCCTTACTCTACCGGCGAGGCAAGACCGCAACGCGGAGTAGGCCGTCGTGAAATCGGTCACGGTCATCTGGCTTGGCGTGCGTTGAAGGGACAGATCCCTGCCGAATACCCGTACGTGGTACGTGTGGTTTCCGACATTCTCGAATCTAACGGATCGTCTTCGATGGCTACGGTTTGTGCCGGTACGCTGGCACTGATGGACGCCGGTGTGCAGATTAAGAAACCTGTATCGGGCATTGCGATGGGATTGATCAAGAATGCGGGCGAAGAGAAGTATGCCGTGTTGTCCGACATTCTGGGCGATGAAGACCACTTGGGCGACATGGACTTCAAGGTTACCGGAACAAGAGACGGTATCACCGCCACTCAAATGGACATCAAGGTGGACGGATTGTCGTATGAAATTCTGGAACGCGCCTTGAATCAGGCAAGAGAAGGGCGTATGCACATCCTCGACAAGATTACCGAGGCGATTGCCGAACCGCGTGCCGAACTGAAACCGCATGCACCGCGCATCGAAACCATGATTATTCCGAAAGAATTTATCGGCGCTGTGATCGGCCCCGGCGGGAAAATCATCCAAGGCATGCAAGAAGATACCGGAGCGGTTATCACCATCGAAGAAATTGCCGGTGTGGGACGTATCGAAATCTCAGGAACCAACAAGCAGAGCATTGACGATGCAATGCGCATGATCAAGGCCATTGTCGCAGTTCCCGAAGTAGGTGAAGTATATAAAGGTAAGGTTCGTTCCATTATGCCTTACGGTGCGTTCGTCGAGTTCTTGCCGGGCAAGGACGGGCTGCTGCACATCTCCGAGATCGACTGGAAACGTCTGGAAACAGTGGAAGAAGCCGGAATCAAAGAAGGAGACGATATCGAAGTGAAGCTTATCGATATCGACCCGAAGACCGGTAAGTTTAAACTTTCCAGAAAGGTGTTGTTCCCCAAACCGGAAAAGAAGTAAGCGTAACCAACGTTTTCAAATAACCAATGAGGGTGAATTCTAAGTCCTCTCCAAACAATATCTATAAAATCTTACCCAGGTTT
>OHBE01003095.1_pt1 | contig 11135 bp, 10 predicted proteins | sample 1577231 | NCBI WGS metagenome assembly OHBE01 (sample SAMEA3541506, study PRJEB24748) | human gut metagenome | biome: human gut; feature: human-associated habitat; material: faeces | place: China | collected 2012
AGGCAGTCGCAAAGAAGCTCTTCGGCCAGACCATCGCCATCCGTTGCTATGACAATACTGTCGAGCACACCGTTGGTGAGGTCAACGGTTCGTACTGGTTCAAAGTCGATATTGGCTCTCAGGAAGGTGAATCCAATTATGAGGAGGAACCTTAATATGAAGCTCAAACGACTTTTGACCTTGTGCTGTGCGCTGAGTATGGCACTCGGCATGGTGACTTTCGTTAGTGCCGCAGACTATTCCTTCAAAACCTCTCCTGACCCTGTCTATTACGGCAGCACGAACTACGAGGATCTCTACGACGCTGAGTATCGTTACGGCTCACGCAATCAGGTCGATTACGACATCCCTGAGATCCAATACGGACTCAGTCAGGAATTTCTGGAAAGCTCCCTCAATAATCCCTACCTGAATGGCAACACACAGTACGGCTTTGGCGTGAGCAGCTCGAATACGCAGTACCCGGAGTCCGACTACGGTAGTTCCAGTATCATCTCCGGCGGTGGTACGATCGAGATGCCGTATGACCCCTCTGTCACCTTGAACGATCTCAAGCAGAGCGATGGCAGTATCGGCCAAGTCTCCATTGACCGTGTCGGGCTGAATTGCAAAGTGTATGAAGGCGCCACCGACAGTTCCATGTCCAAAGGCGCCGGTCATTACACTTCTTCCGGCCTCTACACCGGGAATGTTGGCTTGTTCGGCCACAACAGAGGGAACCATCCCTACTTCGGAAAGCTGAAGAATGTGAAGGTTGGGGACATTGTTAAGTACAAGACCGCAATCGGCACGAAGACCTACAAAGTGACATTCGTTGGTGCGATCTCCTACACCGATTTCTCTTACCTCAATGAGATGGGAGATAATCGCATCACCTTGATCACCTGTATTGCTAACCAGCCCTCTCTGCGTCTGTGTGTGCAGGCTGTAGAGATTCGATAAACCATTGGAGGAAAACCATGAATAGTAAAAAGCCTCGCAATCGTGAGAATCGAACCCGATCCATTCCCGCAGAAGCTACCGTAACCGTCCATATGCTTCTGCCGCGCTCCGCTTATGAGGAGATGCGTCAGCTTTTGAGTGAACACAAACTCTCCAAAGCGGATATCCTCATGGCAGGCATCGCAGCCTGCTCGAATCAGAAAGTCGGCTGAAGAACACGCGTAGAGAGTGGCTGGAAAACTATCTTCTACGAGGTGACTCACATGAAAAAGCGTTTCATTTCATTCCTCTCCGCCATGGTTGTCGGCGCAGTCATGTTTGGCGGCAGCGTTGCATACGCTTCCGGCATTCTTGCCGATCTCAGCAACAATCAGATTTTTGTGGATGGCACACCTACACCCATGGAGGCGTATGTGATCAACGGCCACAATTATGTGAAATTGCGTGATATTGGCCAGGCTGTCGGTTTTAACGTCTTTTGGGACGATACTGCCAAATGCGTCCAGGTCGAATCGGACAAGCCCTATACTGGGATTGCGCCTACAAAGCAAGAGGGCGAGAAGACAAGTGGCCAGCTCCACCAGACTGATGTTGATGCCATAAAGAAGGATGTCGTTACCCGTACCAACACCCTGCGGCTTAATAAGGGAGTTGCTGTATTGGAGGTTAATAACCTTCTGATGGATGCGGCTCAAGTCCGCGCGGATGAGATGGCGGCTAGTGGTGCTTATTCTCACACTCGCCCCGATGGACGCAGAAGCAATACCGTTACAGATAGCCGACGCACCGGCGAAAACATCCACTGCATCACAGAACTGTACCTCGAACAACAGCACAAGACTTTATCTGATGCCGTCGTCAATCTTTGGTCGAATTCCAAGGGCCATGCGGATAACATGCTGAATGCTCGCTACGGCGAGATTGGCGTTGGTTTAGCGCGTGGTACGGACAGTAATGGATTGGCGTGTTGGTACTGTGTGCAGGTCTTTCTCGTAGACGGATGCGAGGTCACATGGGTGGACGTTCCCGCAATAGGCTAATCAATGATTGCCTCTGCGGTGAATTAAATTCATTCCAAAATGGTCAGTTCGAAAAGTGAACCATTCAACGAAGCAGGTTGAGGAAACTCGACCTGCTTTTCTTGTGTTACAAATGAAGGAGATCTCTTATGAAATCAATCAAAACCAGACTTGTCTCAGCATTTTTGCTGATTATGACAATTCTCAGCCTGTTTCCGACCGCAGCCTTTGCTGCATCCGGCACAGGCAAAGGCATCACGATCACAAAGGATCAAGCCTATTGGAGTACTCGACTGCTCGCCAACGGAACGCCGTACAGCTATCGTCCACCGATGGCGGCGGGAAGGCTGCTCTACTGCCTCGACAGCGGCCTCGGTTACCACAACGCTACGCAGTCATTCTTTGATTCTTATACCTACACTTCGGCTACCAATGCGGATGCCGACACCGTGCTCAAGACTGCTATTGCCAACAGCGGCCTTGGTGAGATGGACGCCGCGACGCTTGCCAATGTCAAGTGGCTCATGACCTACATTAACGACAGCAAGGCAACCAATGTCGGGCAGCTCTTTATGGCGGTCCAGACCTATGTGTGGGACCATCAGAGCTACAAGGGAGAACCTGGCGGAGACGGTGACGCGGGCGGCTATGCCAACGCCGATACCTACGAGATGTATCTGAGCCTTATTGACTGGATGCTCGCGCAAAAGGCACAAGAGGACGCAGCATTCCAGCGTCAGATCGAAGCATATGCCGAGCAGGGCATAGTTGCGACCATTGTTGAGGACGATAGCACAAAGTGGGCTGTGTTTGCCCTTTCGAGCAACCGCAGGAATCAATCGTTTTTCAACTATTACGCTCCCCGAAAACTCGTTATCAACGCTCCAAAGCCTGATCCGGATAGCCCTCCTGCGGGTGATGCTGACATTACTTTGAAAAAGGTCGCTGCCGGAACGACCCGCGGGCTGGACGGTGCAAAATTCAACATCTACCGTGACGGTCAGATTGTCGGCAGCGATGTGACCAAGAACGGCGGTACTATCGAGGTAAAGGACGTTACCGAGGGCCTGTGGTCCTTTGTCGAAGTCGAAGCGCCCGCTGGGTACTGTGCAGACTCCGCGCCCATCAGCGTCTATGTGGATACGACCGATGCAGACAAGCAGTACACAGTTACTGCTGAGAACTACGCGCTTCCTGATATGAAGATCATCAAGCGCGACGCCATGAGCGGCAAGCCCATTGCCGGTACGGTGTTCTCGGTGAAGTCGGTCACAGGTAACTACTCCACGTCCGTTACTACCGGCACAGATGGTTCCGCGACGCTCTCGTCCATCCCAGTTGATGTTTATGTCGTCCAGGAAGAATCCGTGCCTGAGCCGTATATCGTGAGCAATACAGAGCAGACCGTGGCACTGCGCCCCGGCCAGACGAGCGAAGTCACTTTTGTGGACTACGAAAAGCCGGGCCTTGAGATCATCAAGAAGAACATTGCCAATGGGGAGTCTCTCGAGGGCGTGACCTACCGCATCGAGCAGATTGACGGTAGCTTCTCCACCACGGCTACCACCGACAGTCATGGACGTATCTTCCTTGATTCTATTCCTGTTGGCACCTATCAGGTGACGGAGGTCAATGTTCCCAGCCATGTCATTCTCTGCCCCATCCCGCAGGAAGTAGCGCTCAAGGCAGGTGAAACCTCCACCGTTACGTTCTTCAACGCACTCAAGCCTACGCTGGAGATCCGCAAGGTGGACAGTGTGACCGGCGATCCCGTCAAAGGCGCGAAGTTCCAGATCTGGTACGCCAGCAACCACACCGATACCGGAGAGCTGAACGACCTCGGCGTTTATTACACCGATGAGAGCGGCAAGATCATTCTTCCCGAAGTCAAGGACGGCTGGTACAAGGTGACAGAGCTGGAGGCCCCGCAGGGCTACTCCATCAAGGAGCCTGCCACGCAGGAGTGCTTTATCGCCGGCGGTGAGAGTAAGGTCCTGACCTTTGAGAACACGCCCCTTTCTGCGATCATTATTCGCAAGGTGGACAGCGAGAGCGGTCAGCCGCTGGAGGGCGCATGGTTCCGCATTCGCTACCTCGGCGGTACCTCCGGTACGGGTGGCACAGTGGTTGGTGAATACAGCACGTCAAGCAATGGCACCATCGTTGTGACCGGCCTCAAGGCAGGCACCTACATTTGTGAGGAGATCTCAGCCCCGGACGGGTACGTTATCACCGATGCCGCGGAAACCGTTTATCTTTCCGGCAAGGATCAGGACGTCATTACCGTGACCTTCGGCAATGATAAAATGGGTTCTTTGCTCATCGTCAAAAAGGACGCCGTGACCGGTGCCCCCATTTCCGATGTAGAGTTCTTCATCACCGATTCGGATGGCAGCGCGATCGGCAACGCCAACGGAAAGTATGTGACCGATAGCGCGGGAACCATCCGCATTGACGGCCTGACCCCCGGCATGACGGTCATCGCCCGCGAGGTGCGGGCAAAAGACGGCTACATTCTGGATGATACGCCGCAGAGCATCAAAATCAAGCGCAATGCCGTGATGACGCTGGAGTTCCGCAACCAGCCCAAGGGCGGCATTTTGGTGAAAAAGGTCGATGCTGCAACGAACGAACCAATCTCCGATGTCGAGTTCATTGTTACCGACTCCGATGGAAACTTCATTGGCAAAGCCAATGGCAAGTTCGTAACAGACAGCACCGGAACTTTCACGATTACAGATATTGCCCCCGGTACGACGCTTATCATCAAGGAATCGCGTGCAAGAGATGGCTACCTGCTGGATGACACGCCTCAGACCGTCAAGGTCAAGTCCAATGAAATTGTCACGGTGGAGTTCCGCAATCAGCCCAAGGGCAATCTCATCATCGTAAAGCAGGACTCCGTGACAAAGGAGCCGCTGGAAGGTGTCGAGTTTAAGATCACCTACGCAGATGGCTCATATGTAGATGCCGAGGGCGGCACGCTGTCCTCCACCGGCCTGTACCGGACGGATAAGGATGGCAAAATCACCATTTCCGGCATCTCCGGCACCATAGTAGCGACGGAGGTACAGACGATCCCCGGCTATGCCATCGACGAGAACAGCCGCACGCAGACTGTCGTGGTCAATCCCAACGACACGCAGACGCTTTATTTTTACAACACGCCTGTGGGCGGGTTGCAGATCATCAAGAGCGACAAAGACAGTGGAAAGCGTATCGCCGGGGTCAAATTCGAGATCCGTAAGATGAACGGTGAAATCATCGGCACCTACACAACGGACAGCGACGGTGTCATCTATCTCCCCGAAGCTGAAAGCGGCTGGTACACCGTGACGGAGCTGGAAGCTGCGTCCGGCTACCTGCTGGATACTACACCGCACCGTATTGAAGTTAAGGACGGTCAGACAGCCACGCTGGAGATCACCAATCATAAATCCTCGCGTATTTTGCTCCACAAGGTGGACAAGGCCACCGGCAAGGGGATTTACGGTGCGGTGTTTCTGCTCTATGACAGCAATCGCAATCCCATCGGGGAGTATGTGACCGATCAGGACGGCTACATCTACGCTGACGAGGGACTGGCCGATGGCCGCTATTATCTGCGTGAGATCAAAGCTGCCCCCGGTTATGTGCTTGATCCTGAACTGAAAACCATCTACATCCGCTACGGCTCCACCACAGAAATTGAGTGGAGCAATACCGCGGAGTGCGGCCAGATCCAGATCATCAAGAAATCCGCAGACGATAACGCCTCCAATGGCCTGCCTGCCGGGACGCTGCTGGAGGGCGCGGTGTTTGAGATCTACGACAAAGCGGGTAATGTGGTGGACACCATCAAGTCCGACCGCAACGGACGCGCCGTTTCCAAGACGCTGCCCCTGTCCCGCTATACCGTCCGTGAGATCAAAGCGCCTGCGAATTACTCCATCAACCCCACAGTGATGACCGCCTATCTGGAATTCAACGGACAGATCGTCACCTTTGAAGTGCAGAATACCAGCGTTGCCACCGGCGTATCCATTAAGAAAACCGGCCCTGTGCAGGCTGTCCCCGGTCAGCCCATCCGCTACGTGTTCTCACAGATCAAGAACAGCTCTAACGTTGCCCTCGACTCCTTCTATTGGCGCGATCAGCTTCCCGCGCAGGTGACGCTGAGCAAAATCGTCACCGGCAGCTACAATCAGCCGCTTTCCTACAAGGTGGTCTATAAGACCAACCTCTCCGGGGACTACCGCACTTTGGCGGATAACCTGAGTACAAGCAAGGTTTACGTATTGGACGCCCGCCCCGCTGTCCTCGGCCTTGCGGCCAATGAGCGCGTTACCGAAGTCATGTTTGTGTTTGGAAATGTAAAGGCGGGCTTTGCACAGGTAGAAACGCCTTATATCTACGCCGCCGCCCGCAGCGGTCTTGCCAACAACTCCAGCATTGTGAATGTGGCGGATGTGGGTGGTCTTTACAACGGGCAGTGGATTCAGGCGGTGTCCCGCTGGCTCACTACCGTCTACACCAAAACAACGGTGAAGCTGCCCAAAACGGGGTACTAAGCCTTGCGGCAGAATGACTTTCGCAGCGCCGCCCCTGTGTGGGCGGCGCTTTCCCCGTTGGTTTTCTGGCTGGCGGCAATAGCCGCCTATGCCTATGAGGACGGTATGAACCTCTTTCAGTGGATGGGGCGTTTCAGCCAAGTGCTGGAGCGCCCCTTTGCCATCGGCTGGACATCCTACACGCTGAAATATATGTTGGTGGGCTTGCTGCTCTATGGCTGTGGCATTGCGCTCTACTACTCCAGCCGGGAGAACCGACGACCGGGCGAGGAGTACGGCAGCGCCAAATGGGGCAATCCCAAGGAACTGAACCGGAAGTATATGGATCACCGGCATAAGGACGCCAACATCATTCTGACCCAGCGTGTCCGGTTGGGCATGGACGGCTATATCACCCAGCGCAACATGAATGTTCTGGTAGTGGGCGGTTCCGGTTCCGGCAAGACCCGTTTCTTCTGCAAGCCCAATATTTACAGTGCGAATTGCTCCTATCTTGTCACAGATCCCAAAGGCGAGCTGCTGCGCGCGGCAGGCGCTTTGTTGGCAGCGCAGGGCTACGAAGTCCGGGTGTTCAACCTGATCGACCCCAGCCAGTCCGACGGATACAACCCCTTTTCGTACATTCACAGCGAAAAAGACGTGCTGACCCTCATTGATAACCTCATCAAAAATACCACGCCCCGCAACGCTTCCAGCAACGACCCCTTTTGGGAGAAGGCGGAAATCGCGCTGGATTCAGCCCTCATGCTCTACCTCGTCAGCGAAGCGCCCCCGGAGGAACAGAATTTTGAAATGCTGATCTACATGATGAACTTTGCCGAGGTGCGGGAGGAGGACGATCAATACCGCAGCCCGCTGGATATGCTCTTTCGGGCATTGGAGGAGGAACAGCCCAACCATGTGGCGGTGAAGCAATATAAGGCTTTCAAGCAGGCGGCGGGCAAGACCGCGAAATCCATTTTGGTAAGCGCCGCCGTGCGGCTGGCCACCTTCAATATCCCGCAGTATGCCAGAATGACAATGGTGGATGAGATGGACTTTGGCAGCCTGGGCGAGAAGAAAAAAGCCATCTTCTGTGTGATTCCTGTTGATGACAGCAGCATGAACTACCTTGTGGGAATGCTCTACACCCAATGCTTTCAGGCACTTTACCGCAGGGCGGACGAGATGCACAACGGGCGTCTGCCTGTGCCGGTGCGTGTCATTCAGGACGAATGGGCGAATGTGGCCCAGCCGGAGAGCTATCCGAAGATCCTTGCCACCTGCCGCAGCTACAATATTGGGCTGAACATCATCGTGCAGAACATTCAGCAGATCAAGGCGCTGTACGAAAAGGAATGGGAGAGCATCATCGGCAACTGCGACACGCTGCTGTTCCTCGGCGGCGGCAACGAACCGACCTCGTTGGAGTTTATTGTGAAGCTGCTGGGCAAGGAGACCATCGCCACCCGCACACGGGGGCAGACGAAGGGTCGCAGCGGCTCCAGCTCTACCAACTTCCAACAGACGGGCCGCGACCTGATGACCATTGACGAGGTACGAAAATTGGACACCCATAAAGCGATCTTGTTTATACGAGGGGAAGATCCTGTACTGGACAAAAAGTACAACATCAAGCGCCACCCAAACATTAAGCTGACAACAGACGGTAAGGCAAAGCCTTATATCCACAAGCCGCAGGGCGCGCCGGATTACGCACTGCCTGACCTGCCCTATGCGTTCAAATCACTGGACGATTATGATTTTATTGACGTGGAGGAACCTGAACATGAATTATCTGAAAAAGAAAAAGATTTCAAACCCGACAAGACTGAGTAAGGTGAAAAAATGCTATTGGACGGCGGCTGGTGCTGCCGTCCTCTGCCTCTGCTGCACCACGCCCGCGATGGCGGCGGGCGGCGATCCGCTGGATATTGTCAATAACCTTTCCGATTTTATCTTCAGCATCATCAAGGCGCTGGGCGTGATCATTCTCGGCTGGGGCATCGTGCAGGTGGGTATGTCGATCCAGTCCCACGATGCCAGCCAGAGAACGCAGGGCTTTCTCTGCTTGTTTGGCGGTCTGATGATCGCTTTTGCGAAGGAGATTCTGACCGCCATCGGCGCGATCTGATAGAAAAACCGCGCCCTCTGTCTATGGAAAACAGAGGGTGCGGTTCCGTTCGTTATGTGGTAACTTCTCCCAACAGAATGCGGATGTAGTCTTGACGGGCGTTGATGATACGACCAACAGAAACAGTTTCCGTTTCAATACGGTAAAGGGCAATATAGCTTTCCACCACCAGCATACGCAGATCGGTTTCATAGCCGGTCTTTGCCCCAATAGAAACGCCCATTTCAGGAAACTGCTTTAGTTGGGCGCAGCCGTCGAGGATGGATTTTGTAATCCGACTGGCAGCGGTGGGATTATGAAGCTCGCTTTTGATATACCGTTTGATCTCTTGAAGGTCGCATAGCGCCTCCGGCGTATATCTTAGCTTCATTCCGTCACCCCAAGGGTGCGGTAAGCATCTTCCTCAGATACCCAGCCATTCTTTTCCGCAGACGCCCAGCCTTTTTCCGCTTCATCCAACAGGCGGCGCATGGCTTTTGCCTTCATATATTCCGCGTTCTCAGGCGAAGCCAGAAACGGCAGACCCTCCATGTTCAAGGACTGCTGAATGAAGATGTTGACGGCGTCGGTAAAGGAAAGGCCCTGACGGGCATAGATGTCCTCCATACGCTGCTTGACTTCGGGATTGATCCGCATTTGAAAGGTTGCAGTCTTGGGTGCAGATGTGACATTGATCGTGTTCATAGCATTCACCTCAACCTTAGTATATACCGAAAAGGAGAAATGTCAATACAATGTCATTACAATTATGGAGGTGGTGAGACTTGGATAACAACTGGATCGTAGAAAATCTGACCAACGCCTTTGGCGTTTGGAATAGTAAAATGACGGAAATGTGGTCGCTGCTGACGGAATCGCCCCAGACCTTCAAGGGCGGCACCATCTGGCAGACCATTGTGACCATCAACGGCGGGATGCAGGCCATCGGCTACGGGCTACTGGTGCTGTTCTTTGCCATCGGTATTTTTCGCAGTGCCTCCGGCTTTCGGGACTTTCAAAGGCCGGAGCATCTGCTGCGGCACTTTATCTACTTTGTGCTGGCAAAGCTGGGTATCACCTATGGTATGGACTTGCTGGTAGATGTATTTGATGTGTGCAACGGCATTGTGGCAACGGCGGCGGGCAGCATCGGCGGCTTGACCGGCGCATCCGTGGCGCTGCCGCAGGAGATCGCGGACGCCATCGGAGATGTGGGCTTTTTGGCAAGCATCCCCCTCTGGCTGGTGACGCTGCTGGGGAGCCTGTTTATTACGGTGCTGGCCTTCATTATGATCCTCACCGTCTATGGGCGCTTTTTCAAAATCTATATGTATGCCGCGCTGTCCCCGGTGGCACTGGCGTCCTTTGCCGGAGAGGGGACTTCCCATTTCGGCAAGGCATTCCTCAGAAGCTATGTGGGCGTGTGCATGGAGGGTGCGGTGATCGTTCTGGCCTGCATCATCTTTTCGGCCTTTTCCTCCAGCGGTACGCCGGTGGTGGATAGCAGTGCCTCCGTGGTGACGCAGGTGTGGAGCTATTTGGGCGAAGTCATATTCAACCTGCTGGTGCTGGTGGGCTTGGTAAAGTCTGCCGACCATATCGCAAAGGAAATGATGGGACTTTAACCAAAATCATGGCGAATACCGCCACCGCTTCCGATTTCTTCAAATGCGCGAATAATCTCCTCGATTCTTTGAAAGCACTCACTGTCATCAAGACGATCATCTTCAATAGCTGCCTTGATTTTGCAGAGCGCTTGATAGCATTGTCCTTCCACTATCTGTGTAAATGGCTCATTCTGCTGCGGGAAAGTGATCTGCACCTCACCTTGGGCAAGGATGTGACTTAATAATTCCATAGCCAACTCCACTTTTGAACACCTCAACTTTCTGTATGGGGATTATATCCCCTTAATACATGGGATTATAACCCCCATAATATGAGTAATCAAGCTGAGGAGGTTCCCATGATTAAATTCGATAAGCTATGGGCGGTTATGGAGCAGAAGGGTGTCACTACCTACGCCCTTCGAGAAAAGGGCGGCATTGACAGCAAGACCATTCGGCGGCTCAGAAATAACGAGAACATGGAGACAAAAACCTTAGACAAGCTGTGTAAGGCGTTAGATTGCAAGTTGGAAGATATTGCGGAGTATATCGCGGATTGAGTAAAGATGATTTGGAGGCTATTCCAAATCATCTTTTTTATTATATTTGCAGAAAGAAGGGTTTTAATTGGAAATCAAAATTAACAAAGAAATTCGCGCTTACCGCGAAACACTCTTTTTCGGCCTGTCCGTGCGGCAATTTGTCAGCTCCGTTTTGGCGGTGGGCGTTGCTGTGGCGCTGTATTTCACCCTGAGCCAAGTGCTGGATCGGGAAACGGTGAGTTGGGTGTGCATCGTTGGCGCGGCTCCCGTGGCCGCTGCGGGCTTTTTTCAGTACAACGGCCTCACGCTGGAGCGATTTTTATGGGCGTGGCTGAAATCCGAGGTCATCATGGCAGGCAAGCGTGTCTGGAAAGCGGAAAACT
>OHBE01003106.1_pt1 | contig 11109 bp, 10 predicted proteins | sample 1577231 | NCBI WGS metagenome assembly OHBE01 (sample SAMEA3541506, study PRJEB24748) | human gut metagenome | biome: human gut; feature: human-associated habitat; material: faeces | place: China | collected 2012
TCTGTTTTTACGGGAGACCCATTATTTCAATCCACGCTCCCGCGAAGGGAGCGACGCCGCCGCGCAAGAAAAGGGCAGTCCAACAACAGAAATTTCAATCCACGCTCCCGCGAAGGGAGCGACGCAGCGGACGGCACAGATCAGGCATTGGCAAATCTTATTTCAATCCACGCTCCCGCGAAGGGAGCGACCGGTCTCCCGGGCATCCCGGTAGCATCCGACGGATTTCAATCCACGCTCCCGCGAAGGGAGCGACGAGAACCGAACATTTACAGCAGAATTTACTTATGTTATTTCAATCCACGCTCCCGCGAAGGGAGCGACTTTACGGGTACAAGGTAAGTCGTTTTGGTGTTCCATTTCAATCCACGCTCCCGCGAAGGGAGCGACATGTGGTACAGTCTGTTTTTACGGGAGACCCATTATTTCAATCCACGCTCCCGCGAAGGGAGCGACAGCACACGCGTCTTAAAATGTCAAGCGTATTTCTATTTCAATCCACGCTCCCGCGAAGGGAGCGACACTGCATCCCAGTTTACCGGATAATTCCATTTTATTTCAATCCACGCTCCCGCGAAGGGAGCGACCAGTGTACCGGGGTCAGCTAGAATATCTATTGCGATTTCAATCCACGCTCCCGCGAAGGGAGCGACAGCATCCCCCTTTTTGCAAAAGCAAACGGGGAAGTATTTCAATCCACGCTCCCGCGAAGGGAGCGACTATATTTAAAATCATTAAAAACACGGATTGCTTTTATTTCAATCCACGCTCCCGCGAAGGGAGCGACAGGGGGCGGCAACGTCTGAGTATAAAGCTTTACAATTTCAATCCACGCTCCCGCGAAGGGAGCGACGGCGGCTTTAATCGGCGGGATGGGGGACTATCTTATTTCAATCCACGCTCCCGCGAAGGGAGCGACCCAGAGCGCTTGACGAAGTGATGCAGGTTGACGCGATTTCAATCCACGCTCCCGCGAAGGGAGCGACGGTATCCGCTGCGGAAGAAGCTGTTAAAATTGCATTTCAATCCACGCTCCCGCGAAGGGAGCGACATGACCATGCTTATTATGGTTGTGTCGATGAATATATTTCAATCCACGCTCCCGCGAAGGGAGCGACATTAGGTACGATATTCAAATCAATAGGGGTATAATTTCAATCCACGCTCCCGCGAAGGGAGCGACTATATCAACATATGAGCTATAGTCTATAAATGGGATTTCAATCCACGCTCCCGCGAAGGGAGCGACAGCATTTATTAACATCTTTTCGCTTGCAGTACGGCTATTCTTTATTTCATCTCACCAATAAAATATAGCTCCTGTTTTAAAAAAATAAATTAATAAATGTTATTTCATAATTTTTCAGGTGCGAATCTCCATAAGAATTCATATGCACTTCCTGTTCGCACCAGTTTTTAGAGGAGCAGGACCTGATCGGCAGCAATACCTTTTTCGACCCCGACATGCTCCACTTTCGTCTCGTATTTATTACCAAGATAATAAAAGCGCAGACTATCTACTTTACTGTCGATAATGTCTGTCAGAAGTGCTTTCAGTGCGATGCACTGAGCGTTATCCAAAATACATTCAAATACAGAATTCTGAACCCTTCTTCCATAGTTGACGCATTGTTTAGCAACCTTCCGCAGTCTTGTTTTACCAGCTGCTGTTTCTGTGTTCACATCATATGTGATCAGTACAAGCATTTGTCACCTCATTTCCAGAGAAAAACAGGATATTCGTCCAGGTCTCCGCGTAAATATCGGGCAAGGAGCATTGCCTGCACATAGGGAACCATTCCCCACTCCACTTTTTCCCTAAGATACGGATGTGTAATAACTTCCTTTTTTCTATTTTGCCATTCTGTCAAAAACTTTTTCCGCAGCTCATCATCCATCAAAACTGCACCATTTTCTTTTTTTGTAAAGTTTTTTCCGCTAATAATCTTCTTATTAATAAGAGATAATACAAACCGATCTGCCATTACAGAGCGAAGTTCTTCAACCATATCCAATGCCAGTGAACTTCTTCCCGGACGTTCTGTATGCAGATATCCGACACAGGGATCTAAGCCAACACATTCCAGAGCAGACATGATCTGATTCGTCAAAAGTGTATAGGCAAAAGAAAGCATCGCATTAACCGTATCCATTGGAGGACGTTTTGTCCGTCCCTGAAACTGAAAATCCTTTTTCTGCTGCAGAATCAATTCATTGAATACACCAAAATAAATGCTGGCAGCTTCCCCTTCATATCCTCTTAACTGATCCTTGGATGTACAGTTTTGAATCCGCTCCAGGGAAGCTTTTAATTGCATTGATGCTGCTTTTACCTTTTCCGCATCAATCTGCATTGCATGATCCCGGATTGCCCGTTCCAGAACCCAGCGCGAATTGTATACTTTTCCAAGAATACAAGTTTTTGCAATTGTAAGGCTCTTTTCCTCATCTTTTCCTGTATCATACTGCTGTTTTCGTAAAATAACATTTCCTCTTACTTTTCCAGTCACCCGGGCTAAGAATTTTCCCTGCGGCGTAAGGTAACACAAGGAAATATTTCGGTCTGCACAAGCGCCCATAAGCGCTGGGCTTGTCCCTCTGTAACCAAAAGAAACAATTCCCTCCAGATTATGCAGCGGCAGCCTTCCAAGCTCCTTCTGTTCTTCATAAACAACAATATTTTCTCCATCCAATCCAAGGTAGCTGTTTTCCGAAGTAACGTACAATGTATTGAGCAGTTTTTTCATCCCGGTTCCTCCTCCAGCGCCCGTTTCAGATATTCCTTTACCGATCCGGCTTTTTCGAGCTTTGGAAGGCATATTTCCTTCAGAGAACAGGAAGCGCATGCTTTGCTGTATTTTACTTTCGGTGTATACCGTCTGTCATAATATTGATGCATTTCTTCAAATATCTGACAAACCTCATTTTTCAGCTCTTCCGTAATTGCAACGACTTCACGTCTTCTGGTTTCTCCATAAAAAATTGCCCCTTCCGATACTGTCGTCGAAAACATTTCTTCCAAACACATTGCCTGCGCTGTCAGCTGTAAGATATCCTCCTCTGAATGTTTTGGTTTCCCTTTTTTATACTCTACCGGATAAATACTGTAAAATCCCCTGTGTCCGTGCAGTTTCACTCCATCTTCGCATTTCCGAAATTCTACAATATCGCATTCGCCGCTGACTCCCATCGTTCTGGAACTGACCGGCAATGCCCTTACCACAAGCAAATCTTTCCGCTTTTCCGTCAGATATGGATCATGCGCCTTTTTGTGCATCAGCTCTCCAATGACAGTATGTTCATTTTCTGCCCATTGCTGTTCCACATGAATCAATGCCCATTGTCTCCTGCAAAATTTAAAATGCTGGATACCAGATATCATCAAATAATCGTCTTCAGCATATTCCATTATACGACACCTCTTTTTCAACGCATTTCAAACAAAGTGTGCCTTTTTCTGCTTTCTGATTACTATGCTCTTCTTGTCACTTCAACAGATTCCGGTATCTGATCCTGATGAATTTTAACTGTATAATCTTTATAGTTTCTGGGATAAATAATATCGTCGTTTTTCTTTACTTCCACTGCATCAAATAACTTATATGCGGGACAATTTCCCAGCTCCTTGCTGTGTTTGAAAATAATCAGTTCCCGCACCGCCATCTTTCCTCTTGCCGCAGAATGATCATTTTCAAACATGTTGATAATTGCTTCCCATAAAAGCTCCAGATCTTCCTCAGAAAATCCGGTTACCTTTCTGGCAAGATTTGCAGAAACATATCCCTCTGCACGATATAATCCATAGGGCACAATGCTTTTTCTGCCCATTTCCGTGCTCTTATTTTCCGCGTCTTTTTCTGTCGTAATCGCAACTCTCGTAATCGTTACTTCCTGACTGATAATCGGATCAATGCTTCTGGCAAAGCCAATCTGCACAGGACCCCTTACCTGCCCGCAATTCAGCGATGCTTTCACAAATGTTGTCATAACCGCACCAAAAGTTCTGATATCATAAAAATTCTGGCACATATAATCCCGAATTTTCAGATCTGCATCCGGATCGTTCTTTTTCAGCTTTTTTAATCCATCCGTCACTTTTTTTTCATCTGTCTCATGGATTCCAAGGCTCTCGCATGCGGTTCTATCGCTTCGGTTCAACGGTACGTCTTCACGGATATAAATCTGGAACCCCGGCTCCTCCTCTTTTACTGTTTCCACATAATTTCTGATCTTTCGTTTCAGACAAACATCTGTCACAAGACCGAGACCACTTTCCGGATCAATACGCGGCATATTTCCTGCATCAGGATCTCCGTTCGGATTCCCATTTTCCACATCAAACAATACTACAAACTCATATCTGTTTTTGATTGTCTCACTCATTTACTTTTCCTCCCGCTTTTCATATTTTTTCTGCATCTGATGATAATATCCCAGATCAAATTGTCCCTGCTCTTCCAGTGCCAGACGGTTCGGCATTTTTTCTCCGAGTTTCCCCATAATTTCCATAATCTGCTTTTCGTAATATATTTTTGCACTCGGATTATCCCGTTCCAGCTTTTTGATATGGCTGTTTTTTAATTTGAACAATATCGGAAAAACAATTGCCGGTGTCGCACACGCAGAGTTAAAATACCGATCCCGGATTGTTGCTTTAATTCCCGGATTGGCGTCCATCTGAATTGCTTCCAACATAGCAAACAGCCTTCCTAAAACGTATGCCTCTTCCTTACATCCCTCATTTAGTCCCATATAATGTTCCCCCTTTTCCAAATGGTAGTTTTGAATCAAATAAGCCTTGAGGATCGCAGCTTTTTTCCAGGTGACGTTTCCCTGCTCCGCCCTGATACGAATCATCGTATCTGTATACAAACTTGCCGGATAACGGTTTCCTGCAAGGATTGCCTGCAGCACCATAGACGCCATATTCGAAATCGGATTTTTATCCTTTGCTTTCTGATTCACCGTTTCCGCAAGCATGTCTCGGATTCCAAGATAACTATTCTGTTCCCATACCGGTTTTACAATTTCAATTCGCTGATAATGTTCTGCAAGATGCTTCAAAATATTTCCAAAAGAATCTTCATAAAAGAAACGAACCGCTAAACGAGCAGCATTTGGTGCAAGTCCAAGGATATAAAACTTTTGATTTGGATTCAATTCAAACTGATCCAGATCGAGATATTTCTGTTTTTTCAATCCTGCAAAAACAGCTTTCAGCATCTCCTCATTATCCGGTTTGGGTTCCAGAAAAGAAGCAAAAAAATCCTGATATGCCTCTTCTCCACTTTCTGCCCAGAATACCACTCTTGTATCACCAAGCTGAAATCGGTATTCTTCCTGTCCCAGCAGGTAATTTAAAGCTGTCGTATAAGCAAACTCTGCATACTTTCCAACCGGCGCATTGTAGCTTTGTTCTTTTCCGTAAGATTCAAATGCCGGTGCATTAAAAGACACCAGTGCTGCGCCACTCGACTGTGCCCCCGGAACCCCTTTAATGGATCTGTGAATTCTGGAAATCGGACCATAATTTCCGGTTACAAGACAAATGCCTGATGTTTCCTCCTCTGTCTCAGACTGACTTGCGTTCCACATTTTCTGTATTTCCGGATCATCCTGTGCATAGAATTCGTTCATTCCAAAAACAAGATTCCCGCCATCTGTAATTCCTTCCCATTGCTCTTTCAACTCCGGACATTCCTGAACGCTTTCCGGGTTCCAGTTTTTAAAAAAACGGCAGATTGCCTGCGCCATTATGCCATCTGTTCCTTCCAAAACAGAGAGGTGTCTTTCCTTTGCTGCCAGAAAACAATCCATTATCCGCCCAGAAGTCCCTTCTGCATCAATTCCTAACAGATATTTTGCGTTATCACACAGAAAATTTGCCGCTATTCCAGAAGATCGGGTGACCATCTGCGGTACTTTCATCGTTTTGGGAATTAAAACCTTCTTTTTCCCAATTTCTTTTTCCTGCTTCAAGCAGATAATTTGTTTGATTCGTCCATCCGCATACAAATTGATTTCATAGGAAACCTTTGCCTGACACCACCCCGGCTGCGATACTTTCCCCTGCTCTGCCAGACTTTCATATTCCTTTACAAGTGCCTGTAAAATCACCGAATCACCTCACAGTCTCTCAGATCAAGAACACCGTTTCTCATCACCGCCCGAAAGAACATCGGCTGAATATCGTTCGGATCAGAGTAATCCATGTCGTATAGCATAAAACCGAGATCCTTTTCCGGAACAACAGCATAACAGGATGTAGTTTCCTCTTCGCACAATTCGAAATGCACCGGGAATTCCCGGCATCCAAAATACGGCATGTGATAGCATTCTCCGCGCTTTAAACGACGCATCATGATATCCTTGAACTTACCGGGATTGTCTGTTTCATTTGCCTGTTCCGTCATTTCAAAATGTGCTTCAATGACATATTCCACATCACACAGCAATAAAGATGCCCGCTGTACAATTTCCTCTTTTGTACTCAAATACAATTCCTTATCCGCTCCGTTATATGCCTGAAGCACATTGCTGGCAGAAATTTTGCTTTTCACTTCATTTCTCCGAACGCTGGTAAACCGGATTGGTTTGTTTACCTGAATTTTGTCGATCACCCATCGAAGCCCCGGATGCCAGTAAATCGCTTCCAGAATTCCTCTTGCAGCAGATGGCGTCATTACATCGTAAGAACACCGTTCCACTTTCATCTCTGGTCTTGAGAAGAGCGCATATGGTCCCCATACTCTGACTTTTACACCCATGCCCATTTTATCACCCCTTTTCATCTATAATATCGAACCATCCTGATAGCAGGCTGCCAGATAGTCTCTCGATTGATAGTAAAAATCCGTATTATAATCAGAAATGCTGGAATCTATCCAGGAATGATATACCTGCCAAAGCCCTTTCTCAATATCCTGATCAGAATAGGAATCTTCAATCAGCCGTTCATACACTTCTCCGATATCCCAATAATCCGGTACTGTATATCTGCATGCTCCCACATTATCAAAGCTGCCCTTCGGAATATTGCATTCTTCAATCAATTCTTCTGCCATCTTTTCAATTGGTTCACAATGAAATACATCTGCATGTTCGTAAATCCGATGAATATGCTTTCTTCCCAGATAATCTGCTACTTTTTTCCGAGGCTGTTTCGTTTTCCTTCCGATGTATTCGATCAAGCTGCATATATAAAATAAATCATTATTATTTTTTGTCCCCATACACGACCTCGCTTCCTACAAATGTCAATGTATCCAGCGCTGAAATCGTATGAAAACTGATTTGATGCGTCGGATATTTAAACTTTGCCAGTTCCCAAAATGCGGCTCTCGAAATTTTGCCATCCAGATAGTTCTGGATATAATTGTAAATCGTATCATCTGCCATCGGTCCTTCCACAATATCATATTTGTGTGGAATTCCTCTACGACATGCCACAATAAAATCCAGCCATTCTTCCGTCATCTCTTCAAAATACAAACAATTCAAAGTACTGCTTGGTACATATTCATATTTATTGATGTACCCATCACCGTATCTGGTTGCCCAACGCTTCGCCTGCTCTGCATAAAGTGTGCAGTAAAATCCAAAATAGAAATCTTTTTGAAATCGTGCTTTTCGAATTTCGGGATATTCCACGATTTCTTTACTCCCATGATATAAAACCATCTCTGTTCCCCTTTTTATAAAAATTATCGTTTTTCTCACTGTCCTTTTCTTTATATTTCCACTATACTACACTGTTTTATATAATGCAACAACGTTTCCATTATTTGTGGGAAAATATATTGAAGTTTCTATAAAAATATTTACACTGGATTATATGGAATAACTATTATATAATAAACATCGTCTTTTCCTGCCATTTACAATGACACGGAATTGGGGATTGAAAAAATATTTTTTCACACCATGTGAACCAAGCGATGCGGAACAGAAGTTGATGATTTTTCTTCTGTTCCGTATGCTTTTATCCTCTAACCTCCCGCCTACAGCACTTGCTAAAACAATTACCAGAACACTCCGATGCCTTCTTCAATATCCATTTTTAATCCCATTTCTTCTGTGTACAGTTCCTCCGAAACTAATTCATAGAAATCTTCTATATCACCGGACACCGGACGCAGCGCTCCCTGTCCGTTTAATTTTTCAAAATCCCTGTCATAAATATTGATACAATACTGTCCTGCCTGTCGCATCAAAGTGCGGGAATACCCCTGGTTTCGAATCTGTCCCAATAACTTCGCCGCTTCCTGCTCTCTTTTTACAAACACTGTTACGGTATTCTCTTCAATCAGATGAAACTTTTTAGCAGCTGACGCAAACTGATAATTCTGATTTTCGAAGCAGCGCATCACACCGTCCTTATCCATTTCATCCTGTTTTAATTGATACAACATCTGGAAATACTGATCTACTGTCGCAAGGTCTTCCGGCTGATATCCATCCAGTAAAAGCGCTTTGGACGTATCAATCTGCATCTGCTGACCGGGAACAAACTCTTTTCCTTCCATTCCGAAAATATATACCGGACTCTCCTCTATGGAACGATCTCCATTTCGATTTCCGCGTCCTGCCGCCTGAATCATAGAATCCATTCCCGCAAGCTGTCTATATACAGATCGAAAATCCAGATCCACTCCAGCTTCCACCAGACTCGTTGCAATTAAAATACACTTTTTACCATCTTCCAGTCTTTTCCTAATCTGATCTAACACCCGTTTCCGATGCTTTGGATACATTGTTGTCGACAGATGAAAGACTCCGTCCCCTTTGATCGCATTATAAATTCTCTGTGCTCGTTTCTTCGTATTGACAATACACAATGCCTGTGTTTCTTTTAAAAGTTTTTCCTCCAGCTCTTCTTCTGTCACCGTTCCGATATCTTCAAATCTCGTCCTCTTGAAAAAGCGAAATTGCTCTTCCATACATGGACAAAGCTCAACCGGCTCCCAATTTCTCTGGAAAAAATTCTGAAATGTTGGCTGCGTTGCTGTACAAAGCACAACAGATGAACCATATTGCGCTGCCAGTTCCTCTATAACCGCAAGACAAGGCTTCAGATGCTCCGGCGGTATCATCTGTGCTTCATCAAAAATGATCACACTGTTTGCAACATTATGAAGCTTCCGGCATTTTGAAGATTTCGATGCAAAGAGAGATTCAAAAAACTGTACATTGGTCGTAACAACCACCGGCTTGTCCCAGTTTTCCGAAGCAAGCTGCATCGGTCTGAGCTCTTCCGAACTGGTATAATCAATGTTGCAATGGCTTTCCAACACATTTTCCTCTCCCAGAATCTCCCGAAATACCTGCGCATTCTGTTCGATAATATTGGTATATGGAATGACATAAATAATCCGCTTCATCTGATGCGCTGCCGCATGCCGAAGTGCAAACGCCAGCGAGGCAATTGTTTTTCCTCCACCGGTCGGAACAGTCAGACGAAACATTCCCTTTTCCTGGGTTCCCATGTCCATACAATGCCGCAAAATCTCACTTCGTCTGCCGTTGATCGTATCGGGTTTTTTATTTTCCATCCATCTTTTATTCTCAAGATATTTATCTAACTTTCTGTACAGTTCTTCTATTCTCGTGCCGGGATCTCGTTCTGTCTTTCCCTGCTTCATAAAAGCTTCCGTATCCAGAAAATCTGCGTCTACCAGACAGGAATAAATCATTCGCATAAAAAAACTTAACGAAAAATATGGGTTCGGCACAGCTTTTGGATCAATGGGCGCCGAATGAAGTAGAGGAACCTCAATCTCAGGCTGATAAGCCTGATAATCTTCTATTTTTTTCTTTAGGCGGCCGCTCAACGTAGACTCTCCGCCATTGTCCGTATTACTTCCGCAATCTGGCAAGCCCGCATGATGCCCTGCAATGCAATAATTTAGAAACGAGTAGTATCCTCCTTTCGCCGCACAAAGTTGTGCTCCGGCCGTCGAATGGTCCACCTGAACATCTCCTTTTTGAAGTCTTCTCTGGAACCTGAGACTGTACTTTCCAATATCATGCAGCATACCACTGCAATATCCCCATTCATACTTTCCAAATTCTCCGGCAAACATTCCAGCAAGTCTTGCAACCCCCTCCGAATGCTCCAAAACACTCTGTTTTCGTTTCCCATCAATATGCGCAAAATAATCCATATGCCTCTCCCCCATTTTCTTCGACATTTTTTCTGTTACGATCCTTTTCCTGACATGCTCCCGCGAAGGGAGCGACGCAAACCAAGCTTGATGTACTTCATTCCGATTGCTGATTTCAATCCACGCTCCCGCGAAGGGAGCGACCAATGGCTGCCCATACTTTTCGTACATAGCAAGATTTCAATCCACGCTCCCGCGAGGGGAGCGACTTTCGCTGATAATTTTTCCTCTAATTGATGCAAAAATTTCAATCCACGCTCCCGCGAGGGGAGCGACTACCTACGCAGCTACACAGGACGCAGCACGACAGATTTCAATCCACGCTCCCGCGAGGGGAGCGACCGTCCAGGCTTCTCGTTACGGCAATAGAGCAGAATTTCAATCCACGCTCCCGCGAGGGGAGCGACCCACGGTATGTGGATGTTATTGTCGACAGATGGATTTCAATCCACGCTCCCGCGAGGGGAGCGACCCGGCGGGCTGAATCCGGGCGACATGTTCGAAATTTCAATCCACGCTCCCGCGAGGGGAGCGACACATCTTCCCAAAACTCTGTTTCGATTCGGAGCATTTCAATCCACGCTCCCGCGAGGGGAGCGACATGGTCAACGGCGCTGGGCGGCTGCGTGTAAAAATTTCAATCCACGCTCCCGCGAGGGGAGCGACTCATGTGGCGACGAACCTCACCAATGGAGCAAAGATTTCAATCCACGCTCCCGCGAGGGGAGCGACGATATACACCGGAGGACTGGCAAAGGTCACTCTATTTCAATCCACGCTCCCGCGAGGGGAGCGACGTGGTGTCACTGTCAGTAATCCCCAGGTAATCAATTTCAATCCACGCTCCCGCGAGGGGAGCGACACCACAAGAAATTTCAAATTCTTCTGTTTTTATATTTCAATCCACGCTCCCGCGAGGGGAGCGACTATAAGGGACTGCGACATC
>OHBE01003107.1_pt1 | contig 11107 bp, 10 predicted proteins | sample 1577231 | NCBI WGS metagenome assembly OHBE01 (sample SAMEA3541506, study PRJEB24748) | human gut metagenome | biome: human gut; feature: human-associated habitat; material: faeces | place: China | collected 2012
GCGCGCACTTGACACAAACTCGGCATGCGCAAAAAGCGTGCGCAGAAATGAGAGGAAAGCATGAATAACATGAAAGTGGAATTTGAAGCCCTGCCGGAAAACGAAGGCTTTGCGAGGGTTACTGTGGCGGCGTTTTTAACGCCCTTAAATCCGACACTGGAAGAGATCGAGGACGTCAAAACTGCCGTTTCGGAGGCAGTTACAAACGCAGTCATCCACGGATATAAGGAGCAGGGAGGAACGATTGAAATTTCCTGTGTGCTGGAAAAGGATCTTTTGAAAATGGAAATCACCGATCAGGGCTGCGGGATCGAAAATGTGGAACAGGCGATGGAGCCGATGTTCACGACGCGCCCGGATCTGGAACGTTCCGGTATGGGATTTTCTTTTATGGAAGCGTTTATGGATTGCCTGGAGGTGGAATCGACCGTGGGGCAGGGGACGCGTGTGATCATGGAAAAGAAACTGGGAAATGCGCCGTGGGTCAGTGATCCGGATCAGGAAGAGGAGTAGCACATGGAAATATCAGTATTGATCGAAAAGGCGCAGGCAGGAGATGCGTCTGCCAGAAAAATACTGATAGAAGAAAATCTGGGACTGGTTCACCATATTGTGAAGCGGTTTGCAGGGCGGGGATACGAGGTAGAGGATCTGTTCCAGACCGGAACGATCGGACTGATGAAAGCGATTGATCATTTTGATTTAAGCTACGATGTCAAATTTTCTACATATGCGGTTCCTCTGATTGCAGGAGAGATCCGGCGTTTTCTGCGCGATGATGGACCGGTCAAGGTCAGCCGGTCATTAAAGGATGCGAATTATAAGCTGCGGCAGGAGGCTGCGCGCATTCAGACGCAGGAGGGACGCGATCCGACGCTGCGCGAGCTGTGTGAAAAAACAGGAATTGCCTATGAAGACGCGGTCATGGCGGTCGCTGCAGCCGGGGAGGTTGAATCGCTGTCAAAGCCGGTCTATGAGGGGGATGGAAAAGAGATCGCGCTGATGGATCAGCTTGCGGCAAGGTCTGCAGACAACACCTGGGAGGACGTAGAAAAGAACCGGCTGGTAGACCGGATGCTGTTAAAACAGCTTATAGACGAGCTTCCCGAACAGGAAAAAATCCTGATCCGGCTGCGCTACTACGAGGATCAGACGCAGGCCCAGATCGCCCAAAAACTCGGTATCAGCCAGGTGCAGGTTAGCCGGATGGAAAAGAAAATCCTGATCCGCATGCGAGAGCGGTCGGGGGTGTAGGACAGCGATGAGGACTGCATAGCTGTAGAAAGCGCTCGGCAGCAGCGATGGCAGCAGGGCAGTGCGTAGAACCGGCTGGCGGCAGATGGTACGATTTTTGCAGACAGTCCGAAAAAGAAAAAAACGTCTGATCTGCATAACTTTTTTTGCCCGGGTGCATACTGTGTGAAACAGGAGGAACATACAGATGCCGAAAGAAGTGCTGTATTTAAAGCTTGAGCAAAACGCAGAGCTGTCCGGTGAAAGCGTGCATATCAGCGATCTTGGAAAATTATATTGTAAAACGCAAAGCGTGCAGAATCGATGCAGAACGCTTCCTGTTTTCCGATTTGAGGAAAAAGATAAGGGGCGCCGGGTGGTTAGCGCGCTTTTTGTGATTTCGCTTTTGCAGCAGGACAATCCGAATCTGGAGGTGGAAAGCATCGGCGCGCCGGAAACGGTGGTGGAGCAGGTAAAAGTCAGTCGTTATCCGGGCTTCTGGCAGGTGTGCAAAATCGTCTTTGTCTGCTGCATCTGCTTTTTTGGCGCAGCGTTTACGATCATGGCGTTTCATAACGACATCGGGATTCGCGAGGTGTTCGGGCAAATTTACGAGCTTTTGACCGGACAGGAGCCGCAGTCGGTTACAGCGCTGGAAATCGCGTATTCGATCGGGCTGGCACTTGGCATTTTGGTGTTTTTCAACCATATCGGTGGGAGGAGGATTACGTCCGATCCGACACCGATCGAAGTGGAAATGCGTAAATATGAAACGGACGTCAATCAGGCATTGACAGAAACTGCAGATCGGGAAAAAAAGACGCTGGACGTCTGAAAGGGGGAAAATTGTGATTTTATCGAAGCTTTTGCCGGTGGTTGTCGGACTGGGCGCAGGCATTCTCGTTTCGGCAGGCGTTTTTACGGTGCTGCTTTCGGTAGGACTTGTGCCGCGCTTTGCAGGAAAGACCCACACGGGGGGAAAAATTTTTCTGTACGAGGAAATGGTTGTCTTTGGAACGCTCGTCGGCTGTCTGGCAAGCGTATTTCCGGGTGCAGTAATTTTTGGCAGGGAATGGTTGCAGAAAAGGTTGGAAGCGGGAGCAGCTTTTGAGTGGCTGGTTCTGACGGCGGAAGCCCTGACCGGTCTGTTTGCCGGAATTTTCGTCGGCTGCCTGGCGCTTGCAATTGCAGAAATGCTGGACTCCATTCCGATTCTGACGCGTCGGATCGGTTTTCGGCACGGACTCGGGCTGATGGTGATTTCCATTGCGATGGGAAAAGCGGTTGGAAGCCTGTTGTATTTCTGGCATCCTATTTTTCGGTAAAAACTCCGTTACAAACGGTGAATCGTGCAGCAGATTCGGAAAGGAACAGCTTATGGAAAAGTATCAGGCAGATCAGTCTTTTCAGAAACAGTATGAAAAATATGTCAAACAGGTGACGCCGACACACAATCTTGCATTGCAGATGCTGCATGCATTTGTGACGGGCGGTGCAATCTGCACGGTAGGACAGATTATTTTGAACGTTGCGAAGTCAAACGGATTGGACGATGCGGCAGCAGGAAGCGTGTGTGCGATTCTGCTTGTTCTGGCGAGCGCGCTTCTGACCGGCTTTAACATTTATCCGTCTCTGGTAAAGTGGGGCGGGGCGGGGGCGCTGGTTCCGATTACCGGTTTTGCCAATTCCGTAGCCGCCCCGGCGATTGAATTTCAGAAGGAGGGACAGGTATTCGGAATCGGCTGCAAAATTTTTACGATCGCCGGACCGGTTATTTTGTATGGAATTTTTGTCAGTTGGGTGCTTGGACTGATCGGATGGATCGGTTCGCTTTTATAATTTTCCTGCGAGCAGGAAATCAGTCTGCAAAAAGGCACGGGTGAACTTAGTCGATCACATGGTGCTGCAGCCACTTGCGGGAGTGGAAGCGGAGCATGAAAACGACCGCACGCACGCTCCAGTCCGCGAACATGCCGATCCAAACAGCGATGGGACCGAAGCCACAGAAGCGGCATAAAAAGATGCACAGGCTTACCCGGCACAGCCACATGCTGGCGCAGGAGGTAATCATGGAAAACTTCACATCGCCGGCTGCGCGCATGCCGTAGGCGGGAATAAAGGAAAGCACCCACGAAATCGGTTTGGTGATGGTAATAAATGAGACCATCTGCAGGCAGAGGCGGGCGCTTTCTGCTTCCATGCCGCCGAGGATAGTGACAGGCTTTGCGAGCAGATAGACGACGGCACAGGAGATGAGGATGACGATTTCCGAAAGCCAGGACAGCCTTTTGATGTAATAAATCGCTTCATCTTTCCGTTTTGCACCGATACACTGACCGACGACGGTCATCAGTCCGATGCCGACACCCATGGCGGCGATTCCGTTTAACGCCTCCAGGATACTGGTCATTGCCTGCGCAGCGATGGCAACCGTACCGAGAGTGGAGACGGTTGACTGAATGGCGAGCTTACCGAACTGGAACATGCTGTTCTCAATTCCGGATGGAATGCCGATGAATAAAACGCGTTTGATCAAAGACCAGTCCGGACGGATAGAAAAGTAGTTGCGTACATAAATCTGTTCTGCAGGGTTTCTCAGCTGCCAGATCACGACGATCGCACAGAAAATACGGGAAACCAGGGTGGAAATTGCCGCGCCGGCGACGCCCATGCCAAAGACGAAGATCAGGATCGCATTTCCTCCGATATTTAAGAAGTTGGAAAGGATGGAAATCGTCATAGGACCTTTGGTGTTGTTTTGTGCACGCAGAATGGAAGCACCTGCATCGTATAGACCGATGAATGGGAACGACAAAAGCGTGAAGAAAAAGTAAATCTGGGAGTTTGCCATAACGTCCGTGTCTACAGTGCCGAAAATCAGACGAAGCAGCGGAAAACGGAAGATCAGGCATAAAAGCGACAGCGAACAGGAAAGGACGAGCATAACGAAAAGCACCTGCTCTGCGGAACGCTTCGCCTTTTTCAGGTTCTGACTGCCGAGGTACTGGGAGCAGAGGATCGCGCCGCCTGCCGCCAGCGCGGAGAGCGCCTGAATAACTAAAATGTTGATTGCATCAACGAGAGAAACTGCGGAAATTGCAGCGGAGCCGACGTTGCTGACCATCATGGTGTCGACGGTTCCCATCAGGGATGAGAGGAGCTGCTCGATGATGATTGGGATCAGCAGCTTGCGCAGATCGACGTTGTTGTATATGTGAGCGATGGACTCGGCTTTTTTCGTTGATTTTGTGATTGATTTATTTCTCATGATTATACCTTCGGATTAAATATGTAAAATTCGCAACTCATAGGTTAGAACAAAGAATTCAATGTGTCAACCATGATTTAAAGCATTTCCTTGACAATCATGAGGTTGACCAATTACAATAGTAGCATTCATATGAAAACTGCCACCGGGTAGTGGGATGCAGGTGAAGAAATTTTTGTGCTGGGGCGCATGTAATTTTATGTGTAAGATGTAAATATAGTGAAAAATCTGCATTAGATAAGCAAAAAATCACTGTTTTTTCAAAAAACAGTGATTTTTTGCACTATAAAAGGTATAATATCACTATGAATGAAAAGGAGTGGGATAAATGGAACCATATAAAGCGAAAAAAATGCCGTTAGAGTATAAAATAGACAAAGAATTGCTAAAATTAATTGCGGAAGCAAATGTAAAATATGGCGAATATAAATCAATGTTAAATTCATTGGAATTTGATGCTGGGTTTTTTTTAGATTCTATTATTTTAAATGAAAGTTACAAATCAACACAGATTGAGGGAACACAAATTTCACAGGATGAAATATATTATTTAAAATATATGGAAAAAAGTGATGATAGTCAGGAAATTCAAAATCTGAAAAGGACAATTGAATATGCACAAACTCGTTTTCAATCAGGAGAAAAAATAAATTATGAACTTGTGAATGAAATGCACAGGATTATATTGGATAGCGTTAGAGGATCACAGAAGACTCCGGGCAAAATCAGAATCACGCAGAATTGGATCGGCCCTAGAGGGTGTACAATGGAGAGCGCAACATTTATACCTCCAATTCCGGAAGAGGTGTATGGATTACTTATGAATTTGTATGATTATATGAATGATGAATTTGTAGATCCTTTGTTGGTAAATGTTGCTTTATCTCATATGCAGTTTGAAACAATACATGCTTACAAAGACGGAAATGGACGATTAGGGAGAGTTTTGATTCCAGTACAAATGTCAATGTTAGATGAAGGCACACCTATTTTGTATATGTCAGAGATCCTTGAATTGTATAAACCATCTTATCAAAGAAATTTAATGGAATGTAGAAGGGGCAATGTGACAGGATATATTAAATTCTTTCTGCAATGCGTTATTGATCAGTGTAATTCGTATATTTATAAACTTGAAAGAATCAAAGAGATATATAAGAACGATATGGAAACAATTAAAGTGTTCAAAGGAAATTCTATATACAGAATAATGCCTGTTATCATGAAACAAATTGTTTTTACCAAAAAAGAAGTGCAGGAAATGTCCGGAGTATCCGTAAATGTTGTGTCAAAAATAATAAATCAGTTGGTAGATTTGAAAGTAATTGTACCAGATACAACAATTGTGAAAAAGGGATATCGATATCAGAAAATATATGAAGTATTTGTTGGTACGAATAATTATTGAGAGTAGTTTGAAAATATAAAGAAAAAAGCCCTGTGGAAATTAAGATTCGATGCAACAAAAGAATACCTCTGTGACACTTACAAAATAGAAAGAGGATCTGACCGTGGAAAAGAGGAGGATAATACGATGAGAAAACATTTTATGAATACTCATATAGCAGATTTGTTGATCATAGGGGCGATGGTAATTACAGTAACCGGATGCGGCGGCATAGCAACGCTTCCGCTGGACAGTACGCAGCCGGTCGTAGATCAGACAGAGGCGACGATTGACGGAACAGAAGATGTGGATGAAGGACTCGATCAAACGGATTCACAAAAGCTGCAAGGCACGACCGTGACGCAGGAGGGCCCATACGGTTCCATTACATTGACGATTCCAAAAGGATGGGAGTATCGCCTGTGCCCGGTCGGGGATGATGCGCTGCTCAGCAGTTCTTATGGCATCCAGTTCTATCCGAAGGGACAGAAGGGTTACGTGGAAGTCGGCTATCAGGATACCTTTGGCGTATGCGGAACTGGACTGAAAGAAGAGAAGTGGAAGATTGCCGGAGTTGAAGCGAATGTCGGTTACTATGACGGAAGTGAGATATGGTCGTTTGTTGCGTTTCATGGCGACGATGAGAAAATCGTAGCATTAGCAAGTGAAGTGGATGCGTGGTGGAATGTACAAGTGGATGATGATCGTGCAGATTCAGCGGTTCGAGATGCTGCGACAGAAAATACTGATTTGACGGTGGATGATGCTACAGTGGAAGAACCTGCAATCGAAGGCGGCGAGTCATGCTCGCTTTCTATGACTTATGGCGGCTTAGTCATGCAGATCCTCGAAACTCTGCAGTATGATCCTGCCGAGCAGTCAGGCGCGATCGGGGTATATGATGATGACGCTTCCAGCGATAAAATTGGAGTAGAGGCGCTTGTTACAAAAGTTTCTGATACTGCCGCAACGGTGAAATTCACGCGATACGATCCGCAGCTTGAGGGCGAATATATGACAGGAGAGTATTTTTCCATTGAGAAGAAGACCGGTGACCAGTGGGAGAAACTGGATGCCAAAAACGATGTTGGATTTGAAGATATTGGAATTATTATTCCTTCGGACGAGCCGGTATCTCACGAATATGACTGGTCCAATTTATATGGAGAACTTACAGCGGGGGATTACCGGATAAACGTCAAAGTCTGGGCAGGAGGCAAGGAGTATACACTTTCTCCGCATTTTCTTATTCGATAGTGAAGAATGAGCCTTTTCATGATGAAAACTGGCAGCTTGTCCGCGTGAAAGACACAGATAAAGTGTTTTTGTGGCTTTATGAGAGGAACGGATATATGAAATTTTCCTTGCTATGCGTGGGACTTTATGATTATTTCGAAAAAAGTCCGCGGATGTTTCGCAATAATCGACAACAATCATAGGGGATTCAATAGAATATTTCCACAATTTCCCAAAAAAGAAATTAATGATAAAGATTATCATTTGAATACTTGCTCATATGTTGTGGTTTGCTATAATGCAATTAGGATTAGTTAGGACTAACTCCTGATTGCATTTTTAGTTTATTGAAGGAGCAAGTAAAGAAGGGAGTATTTATGGGAAACAATACGGATCAATTTTTGGAAATTGTAGATTTAAAGAAAGGTTTCGGCAGCGGCGAAACCAGGCAGGAAGTGTTGCGCGGGATGAATTTTTCTGTGGCAAAAGGCGAATTCTGTGTGCTTTTGGGACCGTCCGGTTCGGGCAAATCGACACTGCTTAATATTATCGGAGGAATCGATCACGCGGACTCCGGTTATATCTCGATCGCGGGCGACAAGCTTGAGGATATGAGTGAGAAGAAGTTGACGCAGTACCGCAGAAAACATCTCGGTTATGTGTTCCAGATGTACAATCTGATTCCGAACCTGAATGTGAAGGAGAATATCGAGGTGGGCGCGTACCTGTCAGATAATGCGTTGGATATTGATGAACTTCTGCATACGCTCGGTTTGTATGAGCATCGCCACAAGCTGCCGAATCAGTTGTCCGGTGGACAGCAGCAGCGTGTCTCAATCGGACGTGCGATCGTGAAGAATCCGGATATTCTGCTTTGTGATGAGCCGACCGGAGCGCTCGATTATAACACTTCGAAGGAAATCTTGAAGTTGATTGAGGATGTCAATAAGAAGTACGGAAACACGATCATTATGGTAACGCACAACGAAGCCATCCGGAATATGGCAGATCACATTATCAAGCTTCGTGATGGAGCGGTACGTCACAACGACATCAATGAGCACAAGATCTCGGCAGCGGATATCGAGTGGTAAGGGGGCATTATGAAGAAGAGAACAGTTAACCCTCTGATCAAGCGTATTCCCAAAGAACTGATCGGGGATTGGAAAAAGTATCTGATTGTGTTTGCGTTTCTTGTGCTGACGATCGGATTCGTATCGGGAATGTATGTTGCAAATGAAAGTATGATGAAGGCTGCGGACGAAAGCGTCACGAAGTATGAGCGTGAGGACGGTCATTTCGAGTGGAGCGAGAAAGCAGACTCGGATCTGATCAAGGATGTGGAGAGTGGCGAGCAGGTGGATATGTCTGCAATTACTGGCAAGGAGGAAGAAGATGCGAGCGACGTTCCGGTTATAATTTACGAGAATTTCTTCCGAAATGAGAAGGAAGACAACAACAATGACGGCAAGAATGATGGAACCGTGCGCGTTTTTGCCAAAACCGATAATATAAACTTAGCGTGTGTGCTGGACGGACGGCTGCCGGAGAATGAGAATGAGATCGCGGTGGATCGTATGCATGCGGACAATGTCGACATGAAAGTCGGTGACACGATCCGCGTGGGTGGTGAGAAATTTGAAGTGGTTGGATTGATTGCGTACGTCAATTATTCGACGCTTCATGAGAAGACAACGGATCTGATATTTGATGCGATCAAGTTTGATGTGGCGATGGTCACAGATGAGGGCTTTGACCGGTTAGGGGAATCCATCCATTATGCATATGCCTGGAAATATAAGGATGCGCCTGCAGACGAGAAGGAAGAGAAGGCATTGTCCGATGACTTCCGCAAGGTGCTTGCTGCACAGACAATGCTGCATGGCAACGAACTCAAGGATTATGTCCCGAGTTACGGCAATCCGGCGATCAACTTCGCAACCGACGATATGGGATCGGATATGTCGATGGGCGGTGTGATTCTTGACATCCTGATCATCATTATCGCTTTTATCTTCGGTGTGACGATCAGCAATACGATTTCAAAAGAATCTTCGACGATCGGTACGCTCCGCGCATCGGGTTACACGCGTGGCGAGCTGGTGCGCCATTACCTGTCGATGCCGGTAATCGTGACATTTCTGGCGGCAATCGTCGGAAATATTCTGGGTTATACCGTGTTCAAAAACGTGGTGGTCGGCATGTATTACAACAGTTACAGCCTGCCGACTTATGAGACGGTCTGGAACCCGGATGCGTTTGTGAAGACGACGGTGGTTCCGATCATCCTGATGTTTGTGGTCAATCTGATCGTTATCGTGCGCATGCTGCGACATACTCCGCTGCAGTTTCTGCGTCATGACTTAAAGAAATCCAAGCGGAAAAAGGCGATCCGTCTTCCTCATTGGAAGTTTATGAGCCGCTTCCGCGTGCGTATCATGTTCCAGAATATATCGAATTATCTGATCCTGTTTGTCGGCATCTGCTTTATCATGGTGATGCTGGCGATGGCAGTCGGTATGCCGGATACACTTACTTATTATCAGAAGCATGCGTCGAACCTTATGTTTACGAAGTATCAGTATGTGCTGAAAACCTATCAGAACGCGGATGGTTCGATCGTAACGACGGATAATAAGGATGCAGAAAACTTTGCGATGAAGTCGCTCGTGAAGCGGTCAGACGCTTTGGACGAGGAGATTTCGACATACGGCGTTGTGGATGACAGTCAGTATATCAAGATTTCGGATCTGGAATCGCTTGAGAAGAATGAAGTGTATATTTCCAATTCATACGCGGATAAGTATGGAATTGTGATTGGCGATACCATCAAATTGGAAGAGAAATATACGGACGACACTTACAACTTTAAGGTTTGTGGAATTTATGATAAGTGCCAGTCAATCGCGGTATTTATGCCGATCGATCAGTATCGCGAAGTGTTTGATCTGGATGATGACGCATTTTCCGGCTTTTTCTCCGATGCGAAGATTACGGATATTGACAGCGATATGATCGCTTCGACGATCACCAAGCGCGACATCACGAAGATGTGCGATCAGCTGGATCTCTCGATGGGCTCGTATATGCAGTATTTCCAGGTGCTGTGCATCCTGCTGTCCATGGCGATGATCTATCTTCTGACGAAACTGATCATCGAGAAAAATGAGAATGCGATCTCCATGACCAAGATTCTTGGTTACGAGAACCACGAGATTGCAAGTCTCTATCTGCTTTCGACCACAATCGTTATGCTTATCATCGATGTACTCACGGTGGCGGTCGGCGTGTGGGTTATGAACTTCGCATGGAAGGAGATTCTTATGACATACAGCGGCTGGTTTAGCTTCCATATGGAGACGATCAGTTACGTGAAGATGTTTGCGTTCGTGCTGATCGGATACGTGATTGTTATGATTCTTGACTTCCAGCGAATCAAGAAGATTCCGATGGATCAGGCGCTCAAGAATGTAGAATAGATAATAGAATTGAATCGTTAAGAATCAATAAGGCACATGGCCGGATTACTTTGTGTGGAGAAGGCTGTGTGCCTTATTTGTATGATATTGACTTTCTTAATTCAGGATGCTAGTCTAATTCATAGGGTAACGATTTTGCCTCGTGTGTTTTCGTGAATGTGTGGTGGGAGTCTGAATCGTTACGGAAGCAATAAATGAAAGAAGGTAGCATGATGAACTACGCAGAGTGTATCGAGGCGGCGAGAGGTCGTATCGGGAATTACTGCAAAGCCTGTAATGAGTGCAACGGGCGCGCGTGCGGGAGCCAGATGCCGGGACCGGGATCCAAAGGTGTCGGGGATACCGCGAAACGCAATTATGATAAATGGAAGGAAATCCGTGTGCAGATGGACACGATCTCTGAGAACCGGCCGGTTGACACAAGTCTGCATCTGTTCGGCCAAAGCTTCAAGTATCCGTTTTTCGCGGGACCGGTTGGCGCGGTGCAGTTGCATTATGGCGATT
>OHBE01003108.1_pt1 | contig 11106 bp, 7 predicted proteins | sample 1577231 | NCBI WGS metagenome assembly OHBE01 (sample SAMEA3541506, study PRJEB24748) | human gut metagenome | biome: human gut; feature: human-associated habitat; material: faeces | place: China | collected 2012
CGCTGCGGTGACGGTTGCCGCGCCTCTCGCGCCGGGCTCGACCGTGACGGTGCTGCCGGAGGTCTGCGTGACGTTCGTGCCGCCGAAGGTCACGCTCGTCGGGACTGCCGCCGCCATATAGCTGCTGTCAGCGGCCTTGATCGTCATGGTGAGCTTCGCGCCGGGCAGCGCGTAGCCGCCGAAGGGATACAGATACAGCTTCGAGGCCGCGCCCGCGTCCTGCTTCTGGCGGACAAGGAAGATGAAGTTCGCGCATTCGCGCAGCTTTCCGTCCGACGGCACATTCGCCGTCGCGCCGGAGGCGTAGCCGGGATAGGTGACGCCTGCGGCGGTCGAGCCGCCGCCGTCGAGATTCAGGGCCGTCCGGCAGCCGAGCGCAAGCATCCGCTCGGCCAGCTGCGCAAGCGTCAGACCGTCGGAATTGCCCGCCTCGTCGCAGGTATACAGAATGAGCGAGCCGTCGTTTGTCACGCCGATGGCCGTGCGGGCGGCCATTTTCTTCGCGGAATCGAGTGTAAAGTCCGTGCAGACCTGCCCGTTTTCAACCAGCATATCACCGCCGCCTGCGGCGGAGGTCACATTCTCCCAGCCGGAGGCGCAGGTGACCTGAAGCGTCATCTGCTGGCCCATGACCATGCCCTTGAGCGCGGTGAGCGCGCTTTTATAGGCGGTGTCGTTCGCAATGGCAAGCAGGAAGCCGTCTTCCGGGATGGAACAGGACTTCGTATCCTCCACCATGCCGACGACCTCGACGGTCAGCGACTGCCCCAGGCGCAGCTCCGCCGCACGGGAGCCGACTGGGCGGACGATGACATGATAGCCCTCAATGGTATTCTTGGTGCGGGTGTCGTAGTCCTGCGAATACAGGAGCACGCCGTTCTGCTCTGTCATGGCCTTGTTATAGTTGAGCACCAGCGGCGCATCCGCGCCGTAGTCCAGCGTGACGGCGACGGTCGGGTCGCCGATGAGCGCGGAGCCATCGGCCAGAAAGCCCACCGCGTTGGCAGAGCCGCCGGAGCGCAGGATGCTGTTCGTGACGACGATGCCGTAGGGAATGCCGGTCGCCCGGTCAAAGAACGAACCGTTGAGCCCCGCGACCATGCTGTAGCCCTGCTCCTCAAGCGTCTTGATGGTCTTGTTCATGGGGCTGGTGCCGTAGAGCGTCGAGCCGAAGGCGACGACGGGCCGCACCTGCGCCTCTTTTTTATAGGTAAAGATATTCTCATGCAGATTCGTCTGCTTGCCGGAATCGGAGGTAACGGCCTGCGTGCTGTATGTATAGACGGTCCCGTCCGCAACGTTCAAAGAGCGGCTCCCGACAGGCTCCGCCGCAGCCAGCACCGGCACGGCCAGCAGCGCCAGCGTCAGCACCGACGCAGCGATCCGCTTCAGCTTGTTTTTCATAATCTGTGGCTCCTTTCGAGGGAAAATAAGAGTAAAAAGGGGATACGCATTATGTTAACATGAAGCGCGAAAAAAGTAAAGAGCGCGCGCGGGAGAAATATTTTCTGCGCTGCGCATGATCAGCTCCATAGTCACAGCCGTTCCCGGCGAAGGAGCGCAAACCCCTTGCGCCGCAGGCACTCTACCGCGGGTAGACCGGGCGTTCGGACTTGTAGAGCGAAAATGGCGATTTTTGAATAGCATTTTGCGGCGCGGCGCGGTATAATATGCAGCAGAAATCAAGAACCGGAGGTCACACATGGAAAAACGTTTTCAAATCGTCACCGACTCCTCCTGCGATCTGCCGCAGGCACTGGCGGACGAGCTCGATCTTGCCGTCCTGCCGCTGCACGTTCTGATCGGGGAACATACATACGCCAACTATCTCGACGGCCGTGAGATCGGCTTCAGGGAATTTTACGACAAGCTCCGCGACGGCGAACGCGCCACCACGAGCGCCGTCAACGTCTCGGAGTTCACTGCCGTCATGGAGGAAAAGCTGAAGGCGGGCCTTGATATCCTCTTCATCGGCTTCTCCTCCGGTCTGAGCACGACGTACCAGTCCGGCGCGATCGCCTGCGGCGAGCTGCGGGAAAAATACCCGGAGCGGAAGCTCATCGCCATCGACTCGCTCTGCGCGTCTCTGGGCGAGGGCCTGCTTTTGTATCTGGCCGCGAAGAAGCAGCAGTCCGGCGCGTCCATGGACGAGGTCGCAGACTACGTCCGCGAGACGATCCCACATCTTTGCCACTGGTTCACAGTCAACGACCTGATGTTCTTAAAGCGCGGTGGACGCGTCGACGCGGCGACGGCCCTTGTCGGCACGGTTCTGCAGATCAAGCCCGTCATGCACACCGACGACGCCGGAACGCTCAAGAACGTCACCAAGGCCAGAGGCCGCAAGGCTGCGCTCAAGGCCCTTGCGCAGAAGCTGGCCGACACGGCCATCAACCCGGCAGAGCAGACCGTCTTCATCTGCCACGGCGACTGCATTGAGGACGCAGAGTACACTGCCGAACAGATCCGCGCCCTGACCCCGGTCAAGGATATCATCATCAACTATGTCGGCCCCGTCATCGGCGCCCACACCGGCCCCGGCGTCATTTCCGTCTTCTTCGTCGGCACCCACCGGTAACGATACAGACGCATTGCGGCTCCCCGGACACATCCGGGGAGCCGCGTTTTTCATATCAATGAAGCTTCTATGGATCAGTCCTTCAGCGCCTCTAATGCGCCGAGCAGGAAGCGCCAGGTGCGCTGGACGGAAGAGATGGACATTTTTTCGCGCGTGGTATGGATATCGACCAGATCCGGGCCGAAGGATACGCAGTCAAGGCCGGGGAGCTGGCCCGCGAATAGGCCGCATTCCAGCCCCGCGTGGATGGCTTCGATCTTCGGGGTCTTGCCGGTCTGCTGCGTGTAGACGGCGGCGAGCTTATCGCGCAGCGGGGATTCGCGCCGGTATTCCCACGCGGGATAGGCCCCCGTCACATGAAGCGAACCGCCCAGCAGCTGTGACAGCGCGTCGATGCGGGCAAGCAGCATCTGCTTCTGCGACGAAACCGAGCTTCTGACCGAGCTGACCGCCGTCAGAACGCTGTCCGTCACATGGAAAATGCCGAGATTGCAGGACGTCTGCACCAGCCCCGGGATGTCCATGCTCATGGCCGCGATGCCGTTCGGCACAAGCAGCAGGAAGCGGACAACACGCAGCGTCGCTTCCTCCGTCAGCGCCTGATCGCAGGCGGGGGCAGGCTCCAGCGCGACGGTCACACCGGGGTCGGCTGCGGCGTATTCCTTCCGGAAGTCCGCTTCGCAGGCCGCCGCGATCTCACGCGCGGCAGGCATATCCTCCTCCCGCAGGGCCAGAACGGCCTCGGCCGCATTCGGAATGGCGTTGTCCTTCAGACCGCCCGCGGCGGAAACGAGCCGGAAGGAAAGCTTGCACTGCACCGCGTTCAGCACGCGGCCCAGCAGGAGATTCGCGTTTGCGCGGCCCTTGTCGATCTCCTGGCCGGAATGGCCGCCGATGAGGCCGGAGACGGTCAGCCGCGCGCAGGCCAGCGCGCAGGGGGCGCTCGTCAGGCCAATGGAGACGTTGGCGCTTGCGCCGCCGGCACAGCTGACGGTGAAGATGCCCTCGTCCTCGGAGTCGACGTTCAGCATACGTCGGGCGGAGAGCTGCGAAAAATCAAAGCCCTGCGCGCCCTCCATGCCGATCTCCTCGTCGACGGTAAACACGACCTCAAGCGCCGGGTGCGCAATTTCGCTGCTGTCCAGCACGGCCAGCGCCATGGCGACGGCAATGCCGTCGTCGCCGCCGAGCGTCGTGCCGTTCGCCGAGACATAGTCGCCCTCGACGCGCAGGTCGAGCGCGTCCTTTGTGAAGTCGATGGGACTTTCCGGCGTTTTTTCCGCAACCATGTCGAGATGGCCCTGTAAAATGACGGCGGGCGCAGCTTCGTAGCCTGCTGTGGCGGGCTTTTTGATGATGACGTTGTTGAGCGCGTCCTGATACACCCACAGACCGCGTTCCTTTGCAAAGGCGACGCAGTAGTCGCTGATGGCCTTTGTGTTGCGCGAGCCGTGCGGGATACGGGTCAGATCCTCGAAGAAATGAAAGACCGCTTTCGGTTCCAGAGTTTCCAGTACACGGGACATGATGATCGTTCCTTTCCGTTTATAAGCTTGATATGGTTATTCCGGCAGCTTTTCAAAGTCCTCCGCGCCGTGCTTGCACAGCGGGCAGATAAAATCGGCGGGGAGCGTTTCGCCCTCGTAGACATAGCCGCAGATCTTGCAGACCCAGCCGGTCTGCTTTTTGAGCGCCGACGGCTTGGGCTTGACGTTTGCAAAGTAGAAGCTGTAGGTCATGGACGGCGCGTCGGAGAGTACGCGCGCCTCAGTCACGTCGGCAATGAACAGCGTGTGCGTGCCGAGATCGATCTCCTGCGTGACCTTGCCGCTGACAAAGGCGTTGGTGGAGTACGGCAGGTAATACACGCCGTTCGTCGCGCGGGCCATGCCCTTTACATCCGCGAACTTGTCCACGTCGCGGCCGGACTGGAAGCCGTAGTGCTGGAATAGGCCGAACGGCGCGTCGGTCGAGAGCATGGACAGATTGAACACGCCCGTCTTGCGGATCATGTCATGCGTGAAATTCGCCTTGTTGACGGCGATGGAGATGCGCTTGGGTGTGTCGGTGAGCTGCGCGGCGGTGTTGATGATGCAGCCGTTGTCCTTTTCGCCGTCGCGGGCCGTCAGGACGAACAGGCCGTAGGAGAACGAGAAGAACGCGTTCTTTTCAACCGGCGCGTCGGCCTTGTGCTCTGCCGGGACGGGCTTCGGCATGGAATCGAAGATAGCCTGCGCCATGGTCTCGACGTCCGCCAGCTGGGACTCCTTGAGCGTGGACTTGATTGTGACTGTCTCATCGAGAATCGTGCAGTTCTTGAGCTTCTGGAACTCCGCGCGCATCAGCCCTGCCGCCGTCGGGGCCCAGGAGCCGTTTTCCATCAGGGCGATGGTGCGGTTCTGGAGATTGTGATGGACGATATCGTGCACCAGATTTTCCATCGTCACGAACATCCCCGCGTTGTACGTCGTGGAGATAAAGACCAGATGGCTGGCCCGGAAGCATTCGGAGAGGATATAGCTTGGATGCGTGACGGACACGTCGTACATCTGCACATTGCGCACGCCGAGGTCGGACAGCTTCGCGGCCAACACATTCGCCGCGTTTTCCGTGCCGCCGTAGACGGAGGCGTAGGCGATGACGACCGCGTCGTCCTCCGGGGTATAGGTCGCCCAGTGGATATATTTGTCGAGGAACCACGCGATATCTTTGCGCCAGACCGGGCCGTGCAGCGGGCAGATCATCTCGATCTCCAGCCCGGCGGCCTTTTTCAGCAGCGCCTGCACCTGCGTGCCGTATTTGCCGACGATGTTGGTATAGTACCGGCGGGCGTCGGCGAGCCATTCCGTGCGGAAATTCACCTCATCCGCATACAGATTGCCGTTCAGCGCGCCGAAGGTGCCGAAGGCATCGGCAGAGTAGAGCGTTTTCGTGGCCGTGTCATAGGACACCATGACCTCCGGCCAGTGCACCATCGGGGCCATGACGAAGGCAAAGGTGTGTCTGCCGGTCGTGAGCGTGTCCATCTCCTTGACGAGCTGCACGCGGCTGTCCAGATCGAACGTGAAGAAGTTCTGCATCATCGTGCGCGTCTTGGCGTTGCAGACGATGGTTACTTCCGGGTGACGCAGGACAAGCTCACCGATGGTCGCGGCGTGGTCCGGCTCCATATGCTGCACGATGAGGTAGTCGAGCTTCCGGCCCGCGAGCACATGGTCGACGTTTTCAAAGAACAGGCCGCTGACAGACTTATCCACAGTGTCGATCAGGACGGTCTTCTCGTCCAGCAGCAGATAGGAGTTGTAGCTCACGCCGTTCGTGAGCGGGTAGGCGTTTTCAAACAGATTCAGCCGCCGCTCACTTGCGCCGACCCAGTAGAGATCCTCGGTCATTTTCTTGACACAGTACATAAATCGGATTCCTTTCAAATATAATAATAATTTCTATTATCACAATAACACGGGACGCGCAAAAAATCCAGAGGAATTTGCGAGGTTTCCGCGATTATTTTCCCTTGTTCTGCCGCCGCAGACGGTTCAGGTGGCGCTCAAAATAGCCCTGCGAGATAAAGCGGGCCAGAACGTACTGGTCGAACAGCGGTACAGAGCAGGAATAAAAGCCGAGCGTCTGCCGGTACTGCTCCATCAGGCGCTCCGGCAGCACCATATAACCCATACGCATGGATGGGGCCAGCGAATGCGAAAACGTGTTCACGTAGATCACGCATCCGCGCCGGTCCATGGAATAGAGCGTCTGCAGCGGCTTTTTGTTTTCGGAAAACTCCGAATCGAAATCGTCCTCGATCAAAATCGCGTTCCGCTCCGCCGCCCAGGAAAGATAGTCGCTGCGCTTGGCCGCTGACGTGGTGATGCCGGTGGGGAAGCTGTGAAACGGCGTGATGTGCAGGACGGACGCGCGTGCGTTTTGCAGCGCGCCGGCGCGGATGCCGTCTTCGCCCATGGGCAGCAGCTCACAGACCGCGCCGTTGGCCGCGTAGACCTGCCGGACCTTTTCATAGCCGGGGTCTTCCAGCCCATATACGCGCTCCCGGCCCAGCAGCTGCACGATCAGACCGTAGAGATATTCCGCGCCGGAGCCGATGACGATGCAGTCCGGCTGGGCCAGCATCCCGCGGTAGCGCAGCAGATATTCCGCGATCGCGTTGCGCAGTTCCGCACAGCCGTAATGCGGCGGCTTTTCCAGCAGCCGCGTACCGCAGTCGGCGATGACCTCGCGCATGAGCCGGGTCAGCGCGGAATACCGGAAGCCGTAGCCCGCAGGCTCCTGCGCGGCAGGCGCGTCCGCGGGGAGCATACGCAGGCGCGGCTGCGGCTGCGTGTTCTGCGGCAGGCGGGAGATGGCGCTGACATAATAGCCGCTGCGCGGCTTCGCTGTGAGATAGCCCTCGTCCACGAGCTGCTCATACGCGCCGGAGACGGTCGCGAGGCTGATATGCAGATGCTCCGCCAGCGCCCGCTTCGACGGCAGCTTCTGCCCCGGCAAGAGCTCGGCCCGCAGGATATCCTCGCGGATGCAGGTATAGAGCCGGTAATATTTCGGCTGATCGCCCGCTTGCAGATCGTAGGTCAGCATACGCTTACCATTTGTTTTCGACCTTCTCGGCAAAGCCGAAGAAGTCGCGCACGGGCAGGACCGTTCCGTCGTCAAGCGTGATGCGGCCCGTGAAATGACCAAAGACCTGATGCTGATCGGACAGCACAACGCCTGCGCTCATGAACGCGCTGCGGTCGAGCACCGGTGTAAAATTCATATAGAACCGGTTGTCGTCGCTCGTGAAGACCCAGGGCTTCATGAAGTCCTCAAAGCCGTCTTCATCCATGGGAATTTCAAACTTGACCTCGCTCAGCTTGTGAATTTTTCCGCCGTAGAACAGCACGTTCTCCGTCGCGGCGCTGGTGTTGCCGAAGCCGTAGCCGATGTTCCAGCCGAAGGGTGCGCCATCCAGCTCACCGGAGGCGCTGCCCCAGTACCACGTGTTGTGATACGTCCACACGCCGCGGCCCCAGTCGAGCACAGCGAAGAATTTGTCCTTCGTCAGCTCGTACCGGCGGCTGCCCAGCTCGATCCAGCCCTCGGCGCGCATACAGTTGATCTTCTGGTTGTAATAGAAATGTCCGGGCTTGTCAAAGGGCGTGGCGATGACCATGCTCTCGGCCGGCTCGTCGGTGAGCTTGACAATGCCCTCGATCGGCTCCTTGTCCAGAAATTTGTCCATGTGGAACGAGAGCATCCGCGCCCCGTCCTCGTGATAGAAGGCCAGGGCATAGCCGCTCCTTGAAATTTCCGACGCGCCCTCCGCGCTCGATTCCGGCAGCTGTGTCCGGCCCAGCGGCAGCGCACGCATCCGGCTGGTCGTTTTTTCCCATTTGCCGTCAAAGTCGAGGAAGGAAACGGAGTCGAGGCCCATATAGCCGTTGTCCGCGATGGTCAGCGCCAGACCGATATGGCCGTCGGTGATGAGATAGTAATCCCATTCCTTGACGCGCATCGCGCCGGCTTTGATGTCCGCGCGCCGGTAGACCGGGAGCAGGGAACGCGCCCAGCCGGGTTCGAGCAGATTGCCGTCGCTGCCGAGCAGCGGGCCGGAAGTGGTGATCTCATGCTGCTGTCTCATTGGATAGCCTCCTGTGATGTATATTTTTCCAGAAACGCTGCCAGCGCCGCCTGCACGCGCGGGCGGTCGACCAGATAGCTGTAGCCGTGCCTTGCCCCGTCGACGAGGATTAGTTGCTTTTCAGACGCACAGACGTCATAGGCGGCCTGCGACATGGCGCAGGGGACGAAGGTGTCCGCCGTGCCGTGGATGAACAGAATAGGGCGCTTCGTTTTCGATACCGCGTCCAGCGTGGACGCTTCTTTGATGGAAAAGCCCGCGAACACACGCGTGCAGACGTCCATCAGCGCCAGCAGCGGCCCCGCCGGGAGCCATTTTACGTGCGCCCGCAGAACGCTTCGCATGATCGCCTCCGGCGAGGAGAAGCCGCAGTCGGCGATCACGCCCCGCACGGACGGCGGAAGCTCCAGCGCGGAGGCCAGCAAAACCGTCGTCGCGCCCATCGAAAGCCCGCCCAGAAACAGCGGGTGATCCGGGCCAAAGTGCATGGCCGCGTACTGTGCCCACGTCGCCGCGTCCCAGCGCTCGTGAATGCCGAAGGTGATGTATACCCCCTCCGACTGCCCGTGTGCACGCTCGTCGACGGCGAGTAAATTATATCCGAGCGAATAGTAATAGGGAAGGACAATGGAAAAATCGATGATCCAGCTCGACCGGTAGCCGTGGAACAGAAGGATCGTGCCCTTCGCGCCGGGCTGCTGCAATAGCTGCCCGTGCAGACGCAGGCCGTCATAGGATGGCAGAAAGATATCCTCCGCGTCCTGCATCAGCGTGATACCCGCGAGAATTTCCTCCGTCTGGTCTTCCCTGCCCCATTGGGCGATGACCGCGGGCTTTGTAAAATCCGGGACGGGGCTGCGGCGGCAGGCAAACAGGAACAGACCCAGCGCCAGCAGAACGACCGCCAGCAAAACGGCCAGAACGATCATAGCCGCCGTCATGCCGCGTTCCCCTTCCTTCCGAGCTTTGCGAAGAACGGGAACGTAAGCGGCCAGACAATGCCCGCAAACAGGACAAGCAGGAAATACCGCACAAAGCTTTCCGCCTGCGACCCGGCAAAGAGGGACACCAGCAGCGGCTTCAGCCCCGCCTTGATGCCGACGATCAGCGCAAGGCCCAGCACCAGCTTCAAGACCTGTCCCCAAAACGGCGCACGGACGTCAAAATGCAGCTTTTTCTCGTCGGCAATGTACACGATCAGAAAGCCCAGCAGCGCGCCCAGCATGGTGTACGCGTTTTTGAGGCCGTGCGTGATATTGGAAAGGTCTTCGCTGCCCTCCGGCCAGTCGCACCGGGCGAGGGACGAGGCGTAGATCAGATATCCGCCGCACAGCACCGCCACGCCAAGTAAAAGCCACGGCACTGTCTTTTTTGCGGCAGATTCTGTCCGGAACGCCGGATAGAGCGCCGCAGCCAGCGCCAGCGCCGTCAGGAAGGCCACGCCGACGTCCAGCGGCGTGTGAACGCCCAGGTACATCCGCGAAAACGGCACCAGAACCATCAACACGATACAGACAATACGCACCCACGTTTCCTTCCGGCTCGCAAAGATTGAGGCCGTCGTGCCGACGATATTCTGCGTGTGGCCGGAGGGGAAGGAATAGCCCGTCGCGTCCGCGCGGGCGGCTTCGACGATCTGAAAGTCCGGATCGAGCACCCACGGGCGCGGAATGCGGAAGGCCAGCTTCAGAAACTGGTTGCAGACCGTGCCGAGCGCACCGACCAGAAAGACATAATAGCCCTGCCGCTTGTCAACGCACCAGAAGATCAGCAGCGCCGCCGCCATGAACGCGATCTCCGAGCCGAAATAGGTCAGACCCGAGAAAAACGTGTCCAGCGCTCCGCAGCGTCCCGCCGCGAGAAGCCGCAAAAAATCCATACCGGAACCTCCTGAATTGAGATACAGAATCAGTATACCACCAAACGCCGGATTTGCCAAGCATCTTGCATTTTCAGATAAATATAGTATGATATAAGAAAAGCAACGAAAGGTGTGCGAACCATGTTTTCCAATGAAGACCGAATGATCTACGCCAAGCGCCAGCTGGTCGAGGTGATCTGTCAGCTTCGTTTCCCGGAGATCCTGTCCATCGACGCAAGCGAACCCGCCGCGTTTCAGGACCGCATCCGCCGGGAATATCCGCAGTATGAAAAGAAGATCGAGCAGCTGCCGCCGCAGATGGTGAACGGCAAGCCTGTTCCGCAGGGAACGGTCAACAACTATCAGTTCGTCTCTGCCGAGGGGCAGTGGAAAATCAGTCTCACCAAGGGCTTTATCGCCCTTTCCACCTACGGCTATACCCGCTGGGAGGAATTTGCCCAGCGGCTCGACCGCATTCTCGCCGTGTTTATTGAGACATATCATCCCTCGTGGTTCACCCGCGTGGGTCTGCGGTATGTCAACGCCTTCCGCCGTGCGCCGCTCGGTCTGGAAGACTGCCTCTGGAAGGAACTTATCACGCCGGGCTTTTTGGGCCTGATGGGCGATGAGGACGCGCAGGAGCAGGCGTTTATGAAAAACGAGCTGACCGCGACCGTCCAGATGCCCGGCGGCGCGAAAGCCAACGTCAAATCCGGCCCGGGCCTGCTGCGCAAGGTCAACAACCGCACCCGCGAGACGACGGAGGAGCGCGTGTTCATGCTCGACCTCGATCTCTACACGGACAGCAAGATCGAGCTGAACCACACGGCCCCCGCCCTGAACATCGTCCACGACAACGCAGGCAGCCTCTTCCGCGCCGCCATCACCGACACTCTCGCAGACGCAATGGAGCCGCAGAAGGCGTAAACTGAAAAATCCCTCTGCCGCTAACTGCGGCAGGGGGATCATTTTATGAACGGACGGCTCAGGCCGGTTCCTCCGGCTGCCAGAAGATGCGGAAGGCGCTGGGAA
>OHBE01003117.1_pt1 | contig 11076 bp, 13 predicted proteins | sample 1577231 | NCBI WGS metagenome assembly OHBE01 (sample SAMEA3541506, study PRJEB24748) | human gut metagenome | biome: human gut; feature: human-associated habitat; material: faeces | place: China | collected 2012
CATGACCTCCGTCTGGTTCGCCGTCGGCGCAGCTGCCGCCCTGCTCACCTGCCTGTTCACGGATTCGTTCCGGGCGCAGGCCCTGGTGTTCATCGTGGTAAGCATTCTGTGCCTGCTGGCGTTCCGGCCGCTGGCTGCAAAGCTGCGCCAGAAAATCACCCCCACCAATGGCGACCGAAACCTTGGCCGGGAGGCCACCGTGCTGACCACCGTCACCGCCGACCTGCCGGGCCGTGTGCGACTGGACGGCGTGGACTGGAATGCCCGCTGCGCCACTCCCGGCGACATTCTCACCCCCGGGCAGCGCTGCCGTGTGACCGAACTGCACAGCACCCTGCTCATCGTGGAGCCTGTCCTGACCGAGACCGCCCGCCGGGCGGCTCACTGATATGAAAGGAGCGTCCCTATGCCTATCATGCTGTTCCTCATCCTCATCCTCATCTTTGTCATCCTGCTGGTGGTCGTCACCAACATCGTCATCGTGCCGCAGTCCATGGTCTACGTCGTGGAGCGTCTGGGCAGCTACTCCGAGACATGGAGCGCCGGTCTCCACGTCAAGATCCCGTTCCTCGAGCGGGTGGCGAAGAAAGTCAGCCTGAAAGAGCAGGTCGCCGACTTTCCCCCTCAGCCGGTCATCACCCGCGATAACGTCACCATGCAGATCGATACGGTGGTCTTCTTCCAGGTGATGGATGCCAAGCTCTACACCTACGGCGTCAACCAGCCCATCGCGGCCATCGAGAGCCTGTCTGCCACCACCCTGCGCAACATCATCGGCGAGATGGAGCTGGACCACACCCTGACCAGCCGCGACACCATCAACAGCAAGATCACGGCCATCCTTGATGAAGCCACCGACAAGTGGGGCATCAAGGTCAACCGTGTTGAGGTCAAGAACATCATCCCGCCGCGCGAGATCCAGGAGGCCATGGAAAAGCAGATGAAGGCAGAGCGCGAGAAGCGCGCCGTCATCCTGAAAGCAGACGGTGAAAAGCAGGCCGCTATCACTGCCGCCGAGGGCGAAAAGGAATCCGCCATCCTCCGTGCCGACGCCGTCAAACAGCAGCGCATCCTTGAGGCCGAGGGCGAGGCGCAGGCCATCCTCGCCGTCCAGAAGGCCAACGCCGACGCCATCCGCCTGCTGAACGAAGCCATGCCCACCGATAAGGTCCTTGCCCTGCGCAGTCTGGAAGCGCTGGCCAAGGTCGCCAACGGCAAGGCCACCAAGATCATCATCCCGTCCGATTTACAGAATCTGGGCGGCGTCGTCCCCAGCATCAAAGAGCTGATGACCGACCCCAAAGATGCAGAATAAGAGGTTTCTCCTATGATTTACGATACCCTGAACAATCTCCCCAACTATCTCGGCATGAGCGACAACCTCGACGCTGTCATCGAGTTCGTCATGGCCCGGGACATCAACAATCTGCCCGCCGGAAAGACCCGCATCCTCGGCGAGAAGGCCGTCGTCACGGTCAGTACCGTGACCCCGCAGCCCGGCGACAAGGCCCCCTTCGTCCGCCGGGACACCCACCTGACGCTGGAGACCGACCTCGAAGGCAGCGAGCTGTTTGAAGTCTCGCTGGGTGAGTTCAGCCCCACCAAACCCACCGACGAGGCTGCTGACATCACGGTCGGCAGCGCGGGCACCAGCATTGCCGGGATGCTCTGCGAAGGCCGCTTTGCCCTCTATCTGGCCGGGGAGCCCTACAAATCCGGCCTGAAGGCCCAGGGCTGCGGCAAGCTGAAAAAAGCCGTGTTCAGCATTGAGCTGGACCCGGACGAGGAAGACGAGACCGAGGCCGGGTAATTCCCGAAAGCACGAACTCCACGCAGCGTAGGTTGCGTGGAGTTTTTTGTTGGGTTATACTTTGTAACAACAACCCCACCGCAATGACTGGGGGTTACTTCAGGAGGACAACACATGAACACATACGTCACAGGCAGCACCATCCGACAGCTGCGGGAAGCCAAGGGCCTGACCCAGGCAGAGCTTGCCGGAATGCTCTCTGTCAGCGCCAAGACCATTTCCAAGTGGGAGACCGCCAAGGGTCTGCCTGATATCTCCCTGCTGGAGCCTCTGGCTGCAGCTCTGGGAGTCAGTGTGCTGGAGCTGATGCAGGGAGAACCCATCATCAACCGGAATCGGGCAGCCAATCTGCTGCGGAGCAAGCTCTACGTCTGCCCTTTCTGCGGCAATGTGCTCCACGCCACCGGACAGGCTGTGGTGAGCTGTTGCGGCATCGCCCTGCCTGCGCTGGACATCGCCGAAGCCGAAGATGCCGACGAGCATCATCAGCTGACCGTGGAGCGGGTGGAGGACGAGCTCTTCGTCACCCTGCACCACCCCATGGAGAAAAACCATTACATCTCGTTTCTGGCCTACCTCACCGGTGATAAGCTGCAGCTGGTCAAGCTCTACCCCGAGGGAGATGCCTCTGCCCGCTTCTCCCTGCGGGGCGCGGGTGTGCTTTACTTCTACTGCAACTGCCACGGCCTGATGAAGGCTCCGGATTTCCGCACCGCCACCCGGCGCACCTCACCCCAGAAGATCCACCTGCGGGAGCCGGATGAGGGCGACCGGGAACAGGTCATGGCCTACCGGGAAGAATTTCTGGCCATCAACTCCCGGATGGACGGCACCTCGGCTCTGGACAAATATGCCGACTTCGATGCCTGGCTGGCCCAACTCCGCAAGCTGAAAGACCTGGCCACAACCCCCGCCGGTCTCGTGCCCGCCACAGAGTATCTGGCTCTGGATGAGCATGAGCATCTGGTGGGCATGACCAACCTGCGCCACCGGCTCAACGATTACCTGCTGACCTACGGCGGGCACATCGGGTACAGCGTCCGCCCCTCGGAGCGGCAGAACGGCTACGCCACCCAGATGCTTCGCCTGACGCTGGAAAAGGCAAAAGAACGAGGCATCGAAAAGGTGCGCATCTGCTGCGACCATTACAACGTTGCCTCAGCAAAGACCATCCGCGCCAACGGCGGCGTGCTGGAGGATGAGCAGTTCGATTCCTCCGATGGAACGCTGACACAGCGGTATTGGATTCAGAACCGTTGATACGAAAAACGCCCCGGCATCTGCCGGAGCGTTTTTTTGTATTCTTCTTGTTTAACCGAGGTGGAACATATCGATCAGCACCATGGCGGCCAGGCCATAGTAGACCACCACAGCCACCAGATCATTGATGGTGGTGATGAGTGGGCCGGAAGCCACGGCGGGGTCGATGTGGATCTTATGGAACAGCATGGGAATGACCGTGCCCACCAGGCTGGAGATCACCATGGCCACGACCAGAGATACGCCCACACAGCCCGAGAGCAGGAAGGCTTCGCCCCAGGCGTAGGCCTTGAAGAAGTGGATGTAGCAGCCCAGAAAGCCCAGCGCCAGCACGGCCAGCAGTGCACCGTTGGTCAGACCCACCCGCATTTCCTTCCAGAGCAGCTGGAGTTTTTTGGCAGTGGTCAGGTTCTCGTCCACCAGCACACGGATGGTCACAGCCAGCGACTGGGTGCCCACATTGCCGGCCATATCCAGCACCATGGACTGGAAGCAGATGACGATGGGCAGCACCGCCACCACCGATTCAAACGCCCCCACCACCGAGGACACCAGCATCCCGAGGAACAGCAGGGCGATCAGCCAGGGCAGGCGCTTTTTCACACTCTGGAACACACCCTCGTTCAGGTCCTCCTCGCTGGTCAAGCCGCCGAGTTTTGCGTAATCATCGCCCATCTCGTCGTCCACCAGCTCGACCACATCCGCCGAGGTGATGATGCCCAGCAGCTTCCCGCTGTCGTTCAGAACAGGGAGCGAGCGCTCGGCGTAGTCCACGATGCGGTCGATGCAGTCGCTGATCTTCTCGTGGTCGGTGACGTAGGGGTAGGAGCGTGCGATCAGCTTTTCCAGGCGCTCCTCCGCACGGGCCACGATGAGGTCTTTCAGGTCAATGGCACCATAAAAGTGCTCGTTCTCATCCACCACATACAGGGTGGAGATGTTATCGTTCTCGCCTGCCTGCTTCACCAGCTCACTCATGGCCTGCCGGATGGTCATATCCCTGCGGATGCAGATGTAGTTGGTGGTCATGCAGCTGCCGATCTCGTCCTCGTGATAGGAGAGCAGCAGCTGCACATCATCGGCGGCATCCTTGTCCAGCTGGTGGACGATCTTTGCCTTATCGTCCTCTTCCAGGTCATCCAGAGCATCCACGGCATCGTCCGAATCCATGTGGGAGATGACCCGGGCGGCCCGCTCGGGGTCCAGCTCCTTCAGGTAAGGCTCTGCATCGTCCAGATAGGAGAAGATCTCTGCCACCGTGTCCACGCCCAGTGCGGTGTACACCTTCTGGCGCTCCTCCGGTGTCAGGGCCGTCAGGGCATCGGCCAGGTCGTTTTCATGGTAATCGGACAGCTTTTCAGCCAGCTCTGCCTGGGGCAGGCCGCTGTGGATGATGTCCAGAATCTCCTGCACATAATTTTTCTTCTGCACGGTTTGGTCCCTCCGTTTCCCGTTTCCGGGCATAAAAAATACACCGCATCGGTCTGGTTACAACTCCTGCGGTGTACAAAGGGCATGCAGTTCAGGATGCGGCCAACACGTTTGCACGGCCCGCATCGCAGGAGAAGCGTTGTTTGGGGTGATCCGTATGGTCACTGGACATGGAAACAAACTCCTCCTTGGTGTAAGATTTTTCTTTCAGCCCCGTTATCATACTACGCCGGGCCGGATTTTTCAACCCCTTTTACAGTTTTTTTACCGGATGATTGCTCTATTGCACAAAGAAGAGCTTACTTCTTATACTTTCCATACCATGCCACCGACACCCGCCAGGACACGGCATACAGGGCCAGTACCGCCAGCAGAAGCACTGCGGCCAGCCAGAGGGGTACAGGCAGCGGCCCACTTCCCGTGCCGTTCTGCTGCAGTTCATCCATCACGGCACCGCCGCCGCCCAGCAGGGCACCCAGTCCGACAAAGGTCAGGATATAGATCATGCTGGCTTTTTCTGCCCCAAAGCGGTACAGCAGCGGCAGAGAAATACCGTTGATCAGCAGGATGGCACACACACTGCCCGCCAGCAGGGACAGCACATCCTTGTCCGGAGCCGTTCCGGTGCGCAGAGGGATCACCGTTACGAACAGTCCTCCGATCACAACAGCCGCCGCAGCGCAGAACAGACCAATGAGGTACTTTTCCGCCACCAGCGTCTTTTTGCTCACCGGAAGCGTCCGGCCATACTCCACCCAACCGACACTCTGGTCGTAGGCAAGCAGGTTTATCGGCAAGATGCCCAGAAAAACGGCCGCATAACTCACCGGGAACACATAGGCGCTCGATGTGCCGAACATCCAGATCACCAGCACAAATGCAACAGTCAGGTACATGGCTTTCATACTGGTTCTGACCTGATACCAATCCTTCAACAGCAAACCTTTCATCGCATATTCTCCCCTTTCACCATCAAAACGAACAGTTCTTCGATACTCACCGGTGTCAGGGTGCTGCCCAACGGGACAAGTTCCCTTTTCACCAGTGCCTCGGCCCCGTAGGCTGTCACCCGATGGCTGACGACGGCGTTCCTGTCCAGCTCCTCCAATTGCCCGGCAGTGCCGTGCCAAAGAGCGTACTCATCCCGCAGCGTGTCCTTGTCCTCACAGAGCAGGAGCTTCCCCTTGTGCAGAAAGGCAATGGTATCGCAGAGCTTTTCCAAATCGCTGACGATGTGGGACGAGATCAAAATTGCATGGTTCTCATCCCGCACAAAGTCCAGCAGCAGATCAATGAGCTCATCCCGCACCACCGGGTCCAGGCCGCTGGTGGCTTCGTCCAACAGCAGCAGCTTGGGGTGATGAGAAAGTGCCACGGCAAGGCACTGCTTCATCTTCATGCCGGTGGAGTAGTCGCCGTACTTCTTGTTCTCCGGAAGGTCAAAGCGGCGGCACCAGTCGGCGTAGGCGGCGGCATCCCAATTGGGATAGATGCCCGCCATCACTTTACCCACCTGCGGCGCGGTCAGGCAGGTGGGGATGCCCTCGCCGCCCAGCACCACGCCGATATCGGCTTTGGCAAGCGGGGTGATCCCCTCCTGCCCGAACAGCTTCACAGTGCCAGCGTCCCGGTCGATCATGTCCAGGATCAGCTTAATGGTCGTGCTCTTGCCCGCGCCGTTCTCACCGATCAGCCCGCAGACTGTGCCGCCGGGCAGTTCCAGATCAATGGGCCCCAGCGCAAAATCCGGGTAGTGCTTTTCAAGGCCGTGCAGTTCTAATGCGTTCATGGTTCATTCCTCCCACAGCAATTCCAACATTTCGGTCAGTTCCTGTTTGGTCAGCCCGCAGGGAGCCGCCAGCCGGACGGCTTCCGTCAGGTGTGCTTCGATTTTTTTCAGGTTCTCTTCCCGGAGCAGCTCGGTGTTTTTCGCCGCCACGAAAAAGCCCTTGGCGGGCACCGCATACAGAAAACCCTCCTGTTCCAGCTCATCGTAGGCCCGCTTTGTGGTGATAACGCTGATGCGCAGATCCCGCGCCAGCCCCCGGATGGACGGCATAGCTTCCTCCGGCTGCAGTTCCCCGCTCAAAATCTGGTTCTTGATCTGGGTGTAGAGCTGCTCGTAGATGGGTGCACCGCTCTTGTTATCGATGAAAAGATTCATGTCTGCCGCCTCCGTTTCATCTGTATATTTACAGTATATACAGTAGGCACATGATTGTCAATAGGCAGATACAAAAAAACAGCTTTCCCGTTTGGACGGGAAAGCTGCTTTTTTCATCGGATCAGTCTCTGACTGTGGGGCGGCTTAGTAGGCCACGCCCCAGTAGACCATCTTGCTGGCGGGCTTGCCGCAGCAGGGGCAGACATCGCTGATGTGCTCCTGCTCGAAGGGCATGCAGCGGCTGGACAGGCCAGCCTCTTCCTTCATCTTCATCTCGCAGGCCAGGTCGCCGCACCACATGGTCTTGATGTAGCCGGTGTTGGCCTTGGCCAGCTCCTTGACCTCTTCCATGGTGGTGGCTGCCCAGGTGCGCTTCTCACGGTTGGCGAGGGCACGCTCGTACAGATCCTTGCGCAGGGCCTCCAGCTGGGCCGGGATCGCGGTCTCCAGCTCGTCCAGGCTCACGAAGATCTTTTCACGGGTGTCGCGGCGGACCAGCACGCACTGGTTCTTTTCCAGATCCTTGGGGCCGATCTCCAGGCGCAGGGGAACGCCCTTCATCTCCCACTGGGAGAACTTCCAGCCGGGGGCGTTGTCGCTGTCGTCCAGCTTGACGCGGGCGTACTTGGAGATCTTCTCGGCCAGCTCAGCAGCCTTCTCGGAGACGCCGGGCTTGTGGGCGGCGATGGGCACCACGACCACCTGGATGGGGGCGATGGCCGGGGGCAGGATCAGGCCGTCGTCGTCGCCGTGGGTCATGATGATGGCACCCACCAGACGGGTGGAAACGCCCCAGCTGGTCTGGAACGGGTGATGCAGCTGGTTGTCACGGCCGGTAAAGGTCACGTCGTAAGCCTTGCTGAACTTATCGCCGAAGTAGTGGCTGGTGCCGCTCTGCAGGGCCTTGCCGTCCTTCATCATCGCCTCGATGGTGTAGGTCGCCTCGGCACCGGCAAACTTTTCCTTGTCGGTCTTGCGGCCCTTGACAACGGGGATGCACAGGTCGTGCTCGGCAAAATCGGCGTAGCAGTTCAGCTGCTGCTCGGTCTCGGCCCGGGCCTCCTCGGCGGTCTCGTGGATGGTGTGGCCCTCCTGCCACCAGAACTCACGGCTGCGCAGGAACGGGCGCGTGGTCTTTTCCCAGCGGATGACAGAGCACCACTGGTTGTAGAGCATCGGGAGCTGGCGGTAGGTCTGGAGCACGTTGTGCCAATGGTCGCAGAACATGGTCTCGGACGTGGGGCGGAACGCCAGGCGCTCCTCCAGCTTCTCGCTGCCGCCCATCGTCACCCAAGCCACCTCGGGCGCGAAGCCGTTGACCAGCTCGCCCTCCTTCTTCAGCAGGCTCTCGGGGATCAGAACGGGCATCGCCACGTTCTCGTGGCCGGTCTTCTTGAACTCACCGTCCATGATGCGCTGGATATTCTCCCAGATCGCGTAGCCGTAGGGACGCAGGATCGTGAAGCCCTTGACGCTGGCGTACTCGACCAGCTCCGCCTTGCGGCAGATGTCGGTATACCATTGGGCGAAATCGTCCTCCATGTTGGTGATCTGTTCAACCTTCTTGTCCTGTGCCATGTTGTTTTCTCCTCTTTTTCTTCCGCCGGACGGCCAACAGGAACCGTTCCCTGCCGCGCGGCGGGTGTATTGATAAATATATATTTTACGGTGTTTCGCCCTGCTTGTCAAGCCTTGTACACGGCAGCGGAAAGGCTCCGACCGCCGTCGGAGCCTTTTTCGGTATCGGTCAGATGCGCAGCAGCCGTCGGAGCGCGATGAGCGCGGCGAGCGTGACGCCGGCATAGCGCAGCAGGCTGCGCAGATCGTAGCGGACGGCGGCGAAGCCGGTCATCTCACCGGCGCGCACGGCGACATACGCCGTCTTGTCCTCCCGCTGCGACTTGGCAATGCGGATCTGCATATGGTCTCCCTCCTCTTTTCAGTCCTCCTTGGGCTTGCAGACATCGACCCAGCCGGAGAAGTTGGAGGAATAGCGCTCCAGCTCCTCGCAGGTCATCTCGATGGCGCTGTTGCTGCTGCCCGCAGCGGGGAACACCGTCTCGAAGCGCTTGAGCGACACGTCGAGATAGGTTTTGACGTTCTCCGGCAGGGCGAACGAGCACACGCCGCCCGGGGCGTGACCGGTAAAGGCGCACGCCTCGTCAAAGGTCAGCATTTTCGCTTTCTGATGAAACTGCGCCTTGTACTTCGCGTTGTCGATCTTCTGATCGCCCGCGACGACCACGATGATCGGCTCGTCGCCGAGCTTGAAGCTCATGGACTTGGCGATGCGCGCGCCCTCGACGCCGACGGCGATGGCCGCCAGCTCCACCGTGGCGCTGGAAACGTCGAACTCGCGGATACGGCCGGCGATGCCGAAGCCCTCAAAATAGGCTCTTACTTTTTCAATGGACATGGCTTTTCCTCTTTTCCTTCTCTCTGTCTATCGCACGTCGACGCGCTCCACGCCGACGCAAAGGCCGGTATCGCTGTCGAGCGAGAAGACCGCGCCTTGCAGCTTGCACGGTCCCTCGGGTGCGCGGTAGCGTCCCGCGAGGCCGCCCAAAAACGTCTCGACCGACTGCTGCGGCTCGATGCCGAGCACGCTGCGCACCGCGCCGGTCATGCCGAGGTCGGTGAGATAGCCCGTTCCCTTGGGGAACACCTCCTCGTCGGCGGTCGGCACATGGGTGTGCGTGCCCCAGAGGGCGCTCACGCGCCCGTCGAGATAGTACGCCAGCGCGAGCTTTTCGCTCGTGGCCTCGGCGTGGAAGTCGACGAGCGTGAAGGTCGGCTTCTCCTCCGCTTTCAGAAGCTCGTCCGCCGTGGTGAACGGATTCGAGGCGTGGAAGCTCAGGTCGCAGCGGCCGATGAGGTTCATCACCGCGATGCGCGCCGCGCCGCAGTCGTAGACCGCATAGCCGCGTCCCGGCACGCGGCTGCCGAGGTTCGCGGGGCGCAGGATATAGGGGCAGTCGTCGAGGTAATCGCGGATCTGCATTTTGCCGAAGGTGTGGTTGCCGAGCGTGATGACATCCGCGCCCGCGGCGAAGATGTCCTCCGCGTCGTTCGGCGTCAGGCCGACCATCGCGGCGTTTTCGCCGTTGACGACTGTGAAATGGATGCTCTTGCGCTTTTTGAGGCTCCGCAGGCAGCGGCTCAGGTGCTTCACGCCGCACGCGCCCACCACGTCGCCCACCGCGAGGATGTTATAGATCATTCCGGCTTCTCCTCCGTCAGCGTGTCGTAAAAGGCAAAGGTCTCGGCGAAAAGAGTCTCGCCGTAGGCGGTCAGCTTCGCGCAGTAGTCCTCGTAGGCGGCGAGCAGCCTCTCGCCCTCCGCCGTCAGCGTCGCGCCGCCGCCGTTCCGTCCGCCCGTGGAGGACCGGAGCAGCTTGACGCCCAGCCCCTCCTGCGCGGTGCGCAGGACCGTCCACGCCTTGGAGTAGGCCATGTTCATCGACATCGCCGCCGCGCGCAGCGAGTGCAGCTCGCGCACACGGCGCAGCAGCTCCGCCACGCCGGGGCCGAAGCACTTCCGGTCGGTGAAGATACGCACGGTCAGATTGGCGTGCAGGTCATTTCGCATCGTTCCGCCCTCCGTCTTTCGTTATCTCTCCCTATGATAACGACTTTATTTCCCTTTGTCAACGCGGAAAAACGGCGGAGAAACAGCCGCTGCCGGCTCCCGCTCCGCCGTATTCCTCACCGGAAGGTGTTGTAATGCGCGTTTTCGCCGTCGAGCAGAAAGCCGTCGGTGTCATGGACGCGGGCGTTTTCCAGCATGAGACGGTAGCGCAGCTCGTTCGACATACCGCGCGCCGAGGCCGCGGTCTGCCCCGCGGGCGTGCCGGTAGGGTTGTTGTAGCTGCCGTGGAGCGTGGAGTTCGCCGTCGCATTCTTCGTGCCCGCGCGCTTGTCCGCGCTCGTGTTGCCATAGCCGTTGCCATAGCGCACGACCGAATCGTTCTCCCGGCCGGTGTAGCGCGTGCCGGTCGCCGGGTCGGTCTTGAGCTCGCCGCCGACGTTGGAGCCGCTGTCGGTCTTGCCGGTCATGCCGCTCGTGGTACCGTTTTCCGCACCGTTGACATTTCCGTTCGCCGCGCCGTTGTTCTGATCCCCGCCGCAGGCGGTGAGGGAACAGAGCAGCAGCGCGGTCACGGCAAGGATCGCAAAATTTTGCTTCATTGTTTTTCTCCCCTTGTCTTTTTCCATGCAATACCCAACGGTAGTATTTCCGGCAAAAGCAAAATGCGGCACGGCAAAATCTGCAAAAAAAGAAAGGCGCGAGCTTCGCGCCTTTCTTTGGGAAATTTTTCCTTACTTCGCGGCCTTGGCAGCCTTGAACGCCTCGATGAGCATCGGGGTGACCTTGAACAGGTCGCCGCAGATGCCGTAGTCGGCGATCTCGA
>OHBE01003118.1_pt1 | contig 11074 bp, 9 predicted proteins | sample 1577231 | NCBI WGS metagenome assembly OHBE01 (sample SAMEA3541506, study PRJEB24748) | human gut metagenome | biome: human gut; feature: human-associated habitat; material: faeces | place: China | collected 2012
ATCGTGTTGGGTTTTAACATTTTTTTTGTACCTTGCCGCGTCTTTTGGTGCGTCCTGTGGGAATACAAAGGTTTGCAAGGGTACGCCTGAAGTTTGAGAGTTAAATTTTAATTATTTATAAACTAAAAATCAGTTAAATTGATCATGAGAAAATTATTTGCACTAATAGCAGTTTTAGGAATGCTTACTATTGGAGCATCATCTATGCTAATGGCTCAAGAGAATGAAACGACTCAAACAGAGACCACTGAAACTTATCAAGAAGAAGAGGAAACTACAGATCCTACCGTGTTAGAAGACGAGTCACAAATCGAAAGTACTTCTTTCCACGCTGCCTTGAAACAAAAATTCATCGAGGGAGGTGCTGCCTTCATGAGTTTCGTTATCTTGTGTTTGATCTTCGGTTTGGCTATCGCTATCGAAAGAGTTATTTACTTGAACTTGGCTTCTACCAACACAAAGAAATTAATTGTAAGTGTTGAAGATGCATTAAACAACGGTGGAGTTGAAGCTGCAAAAGAAGTTTGCCGTAACACAAGAGGCCCCATTGCAAGTATTTTCTATCAAGGATTATGCCGCTATGATCAAGGGATTGACATGGTTGAAAAATCAGTTGTATCATACGGTTCTGTTCAAATGGGACTTTTGGAAAAAGGAATGTCTTGGATTAGTTTGTTTATTGGATTAGCCCCGATGTTAGGATTCTTGGGAACTGTAATCGGTATGATCGACGCCTTCGATAAGATTCAAGCAGCAGGTGATATCCAACCGTCTTTGGTGGCCGGAGGTATCAAGGTTGCATTGATCACGACCGTGGGTGGTTTGATCGTAGCCATGATTCTTCAAGTATTCTACAACTACTGTATTGCTAAGATTGAAAGTATTGTTAATGACATGGAAGACGCTTCCGTAACTTTATTAGACATTCTTGTCAAATACAATCAAAAACACTAAACCATGCAGAAAATAAACAAAATATTAAATATTGTGACCATCGTAATGTTCGTCATTACGGTCGTGTTGCTGGGGTTATTCTATTTTGGAGGTGAACTTCCAAATTCACAATATGTTACCCCGGTATACACGGAACAACTACTATGGTGGTCATATCTACTGTTTGGCGTTGCTATTGTTGCGGCGTTAGTATTCCCGATTGCCAGATTATTCACCAGACCTAAAGAAGCAATGAAGAGCTTTATTGCTCTCGCAGGAATCATCGTTCTTGTGTTAATCGCTTACTCTATGTCTGACGGAACAATCATGAACATTCCGGGATACAGCGGTTCAGATAACGTTCCGGGAACTTTAAAATTCACGGATACCATCCTAATCACAACCTATTTCTTAGGTATAGGAGCTATCGGTGCTATTGTTGTAACAGAAATTATTAGACGCGTTAGATAATTTTCCTGAAGAATAAAAAAGAGATTATGGCAAGAAAAAAAACACCAGAGATTAATGCCTCTTCCACTGCGGATATCGCCTTTTTGCTGTTGACATTCTTCTTGATGACAACAACAATGGATGTGGATTCGGGATTATTCAGACGGTTACCGCCCATGCCGCCACCAGATCAAGTTATCGCACCTCCTGTTGCCAAACGTAATATCTTACAAGTTTTGGTAAATAAGAACGATTTGTTGGCCGTGAACGGGGAACTGATGCAAATTGAGAACCTGAAGGAAAAGGCTAAAGAGTTTATTTTGAACCCGCAAAATAGAGAAGATTTACCGAGTAAAGTTGTTAAGGAAATTCCTTTCTTTGGTCAAGCTGAAGTTTCAAGAGGAATTATCTCTCTACAAAGTGACCGGGGGACCTCATACAAAATGTATATTGCCGTTCAAGATGAATTGACAGCAGCATATAATGAAATTAGGGATATAAAAGCCATGGAAAAATGGGGTAAGAAATATAGTGAACTTACGGAAGAACAAATGGACGCCGTGAGAAAACTTGTTCCGACCGCAATATCCGAGGCCGAACCTAAAAACATCGGGAAAGGAGGAAAGAAGTAATGGCTAAATTTAGAAAAGAAGGCGGAAAAGAGACTCCTGCTATTTCAACAGCGTCTCTACCGGACATCGTGTTCATGCTATTATTCTTCTTCATGGTTAGTACCACGATGCGAGAAGTTCTCGTGATGGTTGATAACGGTATGCCCGAAGCAAAAGAGATTAGCAAACTAGAGAAAAAATCTTTAGTAAGTAACATCTTTATCGGAAAACCGAAAGACCAGTACGTGGCTACTTACGGAAGTGAACCTCGTATTCAGTTGAATGATAAGCTGGCAAACGTAAATGAAATCAGTAGTTTCGTTGCTGCTGAACAAGAAACTCGTAAAGAGGAAGAACGGAATATGATCACGAATAACTTAAAAGTTGATCAGTTTACGAAAATGGGTATCGTAACCGACGTAAAACAAGAATTGCGTAAAGCAAATTCTTTACGTATAAGCTACGCTACTCGTAAAAAAGTAAAATAGTTTATCTATTATACATTAAAAAAGGGAGCAATTTGCTCCCTTTTTTTAAAAATTTGATTAGCTTTGCAATCGGATAATATGGTCCCCTAGTTCAATGGATAGAATGAAGGATTCCGGTTCCTTTGATATGGGTTCGAGTCCCGTGGGGATCACCACTAAAAATAGTCAACCTCTCTCAGAGATTTAAGGTTGACTATTTTTTTATACATTTGCTATAAATCTGTTCGCTATGCAAAGACCTTTCAAATTTACCAAGCTCAAACTCATCACGGGATATATCCTAATTCTCTTGTTAGGAGCAATTGCAATTGTCTTTATCTACAAACAAACTATTGCCTTAACCCAAAAAGGGAATGATGAAATCGTCATGCAACAAAAACTATTCATCATAAGTAACACGCTCACCAAACTATACGAGGCAGAAAATACCGGAATCGCTTTTTCCCAAACGGGGACACAGAAGAATTTTGACACGTATATGAAATTGATAGAGGACATCAAGGATAATATGGATACCTTGAAAAATCTATCCATAAGCTCAGAACAGAACCTGCGAATAGACACGATAAATACGCTTTTAGGCAAACGTATCGAGAATTTGAAAGACCTGTATTACGTCAAAAAATACTATATACCCGAAGATTTCTATAACAAAACAATTGAAAAAATAGGTACGCTCAAAGATTCGGCAGATGTCATCCCCGATCTCCGGGAAAAGATTATTACCGTTATTGACAGTAACTATATCATCCGGGAAAGAAAAGGATTATTCCGAACAAAAAGAGATTCCATCCTAAAAGTCGATACGACCCTCCATCGCATCGTTGACACGCTCAGTATGGTCACAACAAATAACAACACGGACACATTAATGAACGTAATTCGGGATTCATGGAGCCAGTACCAGCAGCAAAAAGAAGAGATCGATGCGGAAGTCTCCCGGCGAGAGGATATCGTTATCCAGAGTGGTCAACACATCACGGAACGCCTCAAGCGAGTACTGAAAGACCTTGAAAAAGAAGAACTCGAAAACACGATGATACGCTTAGAACAACAGCAAATCACGACGCATCATCTCACCAGAACTATATCCTGGATCGCAATCATCGCTTGCGTACTAGTGGTCTTTTTCGTCGTTCTTATTATCAATGACATCACGCAAAGTCAACGATACAGGCGGGAACTAGAAGCGGCAAAAACATACACGGAACGGTTACTACATAACCGGGAGAAACTCATGCTAACTGTCACTCACGACATAAAATCCCCTCTAAGCTCCATCATCGGGTACATTGAACTAATAAATAACACCCAACTGGAAGAGCGACAGCACTATTTTCTCAAAAACATGAAGGGGTCTGCCGAACATATCCTGCATCTTGCCAACAATATGCTTGATTTCTCCAAATTGGAATCCAACAAAATGGAAATCAACACGGTTCCATATAACCCGGGACGCCTGTTACAAGAGACGGCGGATAGTTTCCTCCCTTTAGCGGCACAAAAGAACCTGAAATTGAAAAGCGATATTAGCAACGTCCTAAACGGACTTTACCTTGGTGATTCCATGAAAGTTCGCCAAATCGTGGTTAACATCCTATCGAACGCCATAAAATATACCCGGGAAGGAAAAGTTTCTTTATCCGCCTTTATTTCCGGTACAAAAGACGACCAGTTTATCATTGTAATCAAAGACTCCGGACCGGGAATGACGAAAGAAGAACAAGAATTGATATTTAAAGAATTCACCCGCCTAACCCCGCAGCACAACAACGGGGCCGAAGGTACAGGTCTTGGCTTAACAATCACATTACAACTCGTCCATTTACTTGATGGTGAATTAACCCTCGAAAGTAAAAAAGGCGAGGGAAGTACCTTCACGGTTAAATTCCCGTTGATAAAGGCCACATCACAGGAATCCCAACCGACAGAAACACCCTCTTCACTCCCGGTTATGCATGAAGGGATGAAAGCCTTTATCGTCGATGATGACATCCTTCAATTGACCGTCACAACAGAATTACTCAGAAAAGCAGGCATTCAATGTGATACATGTACGCATCCTCAAGAGGCGCTATCCCGTTTGGAAAAAGGGAATTATAATATTGTTCTATCCGACATCCAGATGCCGGAAATGGACGGATTCGAACTTGTGCAACAAATCCGTGAATCCCCAAACCAACAAATAAAAAACATTCCGGTAATTGCTTTGTCTGCCCGTGACGATATGCACGAAAAGGAGTATCAAGAAGCAGGCTTTTCAGCTTATCTAAACAAACCATATACCCCGGAACAACTTTATAGCAGGGTAAACGACCTATTAGGATGCGCAATAGAGATGAATCAACCGACAACACAAACCTCCGATAAAAACGCCCCTTACAATTTAGACATGATCATGGTCTTTGCCGATAACGATAAAGATGCCGCCAATCAAATTATATCGGATTGCAAGACCAATTTTCAGCTATTGGCCCAACATCTGGAATCACATGAAACGGAACAGATTGCCAAGTTAGCACACAAAATGCTACCCATGTTCAAGCAACTAGCAATTAACGATGTCATTCCCTCATTGCTTTTCTTGGAAAAAATGCCATTGGATACAGAGGAAAATAAAATAAGAGAGAATATTGAAAAGATCCTACAAGAAGGAAACGATGTTCTCCAATTACTGGAAAAAGAAACACGCCAATAATCTCTCAAAATATCTCATAAGTCCTCCAGACCGAAACTTTTTAATTTATTATACAATGTTTTCCTGTCTATCTGGAGCATACGGGCAGCCTCGCTCTTGTTATTCCGGCATTTCTGCATGGCATCCCTGATCAGTTCAATTTCCATCTCTCGCCGTGTTGTAGATGTCTTTTCAGGCTCCACGGGTTTTTGCTCCAACTCCGGGGGCAAACAAGTTTTAGAAATCAAACTCCCCATACACAACAACGTCGCCCGTTTCACGATATTACGCATTTCCCGTAAATTCCCCGGCCACGAGTAAGTTCTAAAAATACGCATAACCTCCTCATCAAACCCAGCCACTTGTTTCCCCAACTCCTCGTTCGCCTTATCCAAGAAATGATTGGCAAAAATCAGAATATCCTCTTTTCTCTCCCGAAGGGGCAATGCCTGAATGGAAAATTCATTCAAACGATGATACAAATCCTCCCGGAAACGACCACTTGCGACGGCCTCTTTGAGATTCTCATTCGTGGCTGAAATAATACGAACATCAAAAGGAATATCAACATTCCCACCCACCGGATGCACCTTTCGCTCTTCGAGTGCGCGCAACAACTGAACTTGCACGTCATAAGGCAAATTACCAATCTCATCCAAGAAAATTGTACCCCCCGATGCGGTCACGAAATACCCCTGTTTATCGGTAACAGCGCCCGTGAAAGAACCTTTAATATGTCCGAAGAACTCACTTGCGGCAAGGTCCTTCGGTATCGCCCCGCAATCAACCGCCACGAAAGGCCCATCCTTCCGGTTACTCATCGAGTGAATCAGGCGAGCGATATACTCTTTACCCGTACCACTCTCCCCGTTAATCAAAACCGTCATCGTGGTAGGCCCTACCAGATGAATATATTCATATTGCCGGTCGGCACCCTCGCTCACTCCTTTTATATAAGAAAAGCTCGTCGTTTTCGCTTTCGCAGGAATAGACTTGGCAACAGGACCAGCCTCCAACTTCAAAGCCTCCTGTAACTTTTTAAGAATCTCATCCGGGATAACAGGCTTAGCCACGTAGTCAAAAGCTCCCAGTTTAATCGCTGTAACCGCAGTCTGTATATCGGCATACCCCGTCATTAGAAGTACCTGTGTTTCCGGTGTTTTTTCCTTGATCACCCGGAGCAAATCGATCCCATCCTTATCCGGCAAACGCAAATCCGTCAACACGAGATCAAATCCTGCTTTATCCAATTGTTTTACAGCGTCTTTGTAGGAAAAAGCAGTATCTACCTCAAATCCACGTTTTTCCAACCATTTTCTCAACATGATACAAAATGTTGTATCGTCATCCACGATTAAAATCTTTGCCATAAGTCGATTTATTTCTAACACGAAAATAGCCTTAATCGACTAAACAAAAAAGTTTTTAACGGAATTTAGGAAAAGAAAGCAGGTAACCCTCTAAAAAAGAGATACCTGCTAGAAACAAATGTAATAAATCTCTTCAAACCTCCAACTACACGAATAAAACTCCCGCTCTTACTAACAGATATTGACGTATATCCGTCGTATTTATATTAATCATTGTCTATCATAAAGATAATTACGTTCACACTACTTCATTTCAGGTTCTGCTAAGAAATGCGGTAACAAAAGTCCCGAAATAGCTATTACGATAAAAAATATACAAATTCCCATAACCAATCAATTTTAATCATTCAACCATTTGCTTATAGTATAGAGAATTGTATGCCATCGCTGAACAGAAATCGTAATTGCGAAACATAGTTATGTATATCAATTACTTGCACAACAACATTGAAAGAATAAGTATGTGGAAAGATGTAGAACAAGTGTGGAAAAAATCCCTACAACCTGTTCCCAAAATGTAGATTACCTGTTCCCCAACAGGTCTTCTACCGCCTCACGAACCGTAGTAATATCCCAGCCAGATACTCTTTGCTCGAATTTATCTTTAATCTCCGGCAGACAAAGGTTACCCATGCTTCCCTCGTGTGTATGATGAATCTCCCGTAACCCATCACGGTAATGCCCCTCTTGAATTTGCATACCAATTTCCCGGTAAGCCTCCCGGAATGGAATCCCGGCCATTACTCGTTCATTCACATCCTCCACGGAAAAAATATAGGCATAACGGGAATCGCATAAAACATCCCGTTTCACTTCCATTTCCTGTAACACGAGATGAGCCATAAAAAGGGAATCGTTCAACTCTTGAAAAGCGGGTAAAAACAACTCCTTGGTCAATTGCATATCCCGAAAATACCCGGAAGTCAGGTTTGTACAGATCATAGCCATTTGCATGGGAAGCGACTGCAAGTGATTACATTTCGCTCGGATTAACTCGAATATATCCGGGTTCTTCTTGTGCGGCATGATACTGGACCCTGTTGTGTACTTATCCGGCAAATGTACAAACCCGAAATTATTACAAGCAAAAAGACAAACATCAGCAGCCAAACGTCCCAAAGTCGTCGCCACGGCAGCCAACCCGAATAACACGTTCTTTTCCATCTTTCCTCTTTGCATTTGGGCGTAAACCACGTTATAAGCCAAACTTGAAAATCCGAGCAAATCAGTCGTCATTTGCCGGTTCAAAGCAATCGACGAGCCATAACCCGCCCCGGAACCAAGAGGATTCGTGTTCACCATATCGTAAGCCGCCTTTAACGCCAACAAATCGTCAGCAAGCGATTCGGCATAAGCACCAAACCACAAGCCGAAAGAAGAAGGCATGGCCACCTGCAAATGCGTGTAACCGGGAATCAACACATCTTTATTCTCCTCTGCCCGCCGTATCAACAAATCAAACAAACGTTCTATATGTTCCAACGTCTCGAATATTGCCTCTCGGGTAAATAATTTCAAATCAAGTAACACCTGATCATTCCGAGAACGTCCCGTGTGAATCTTTTTCCCCGCATCCCCACATTCCCGCACCAACAATAACTCAATCTGAGAATGTACATCTTCAATTCCCTCTTCTATCACGAACTCGCCTCTTTCCACCATCCCGTAAATATCAACCAATGCTCGTTGTAAAGATTTATATTCCTCCCCGTTCACCAAGCCCACGGCATGTAACATTTTCAAGTGAGCCAAATTCCCAATGACATCGGCCCCCGCCAGCATAACATCTAGCTCCCGGTCTTTCCCTATTGTAAATGATTCCGTAAAACCATCTATATCATATCCTTTATCCCAAAGCTTCATTCTATTTTAGATTTTAAATTTTAGATTCCAGCCGTACAAAGCCAACGCCTTTTGATTTTCTACTTTTATCTTTTCAACTAGAGGGTGTGTCAAAAGGTATTTTATCCTCAAGAAACTCCTCCGTCACTTCGTGCCACCTCCTCTATAAACAGAGGAGGAGTTGGTGACTCTTACCAAAGAAAGGGAGTATTTCAACTCTCCCTCTGTTTATAGAGGGAGTACCCCGAAGGGGGGAGGGAGTTTGAAAAATGCCTTTTGACACATTCTCTAGTTTTTAACTTTTAGCTTGTTTAAATCTATAATTCAAAATATTGAATTATAGATTTAAACAATTCAATCCCCTCCCGGATCTCTTCCAAACAAATGTATTCATTTGCCGTGTGCGAGCGAGCGCTGTCCCCGGGTCCTATTTTCAGAGAGGGGCATGGAATCACCGCCTGATTCGATGTCGTCGGGGAACCGTAAAGAGATAACCCCAACTCGATGCATCGTTTCACCATCGGGTGAGAAAGCGAAACAGAAGATGAGTTCAGTGAAAAAGAGCGAGGGATCATATCGCATTTCACGTGATCACGGATCGTATCAAATATTTCCTGGTTTGTGTAAAGTTCATTTACCCGTATATCCACCATGAAATGACAAGTTGCAGGAACCATGTTATGCAAGGTTCCCGCCTCGATCCCCGTTACGCTCATTTTCACTGGCCCTAATAATTCCGAAATCCTTTCGAACCGATAAGTACGAAACCAATGTATATCTTCCATTGCCTCATAAATGGCATTCACCCCTTCCTCCCTTGCAGCGTGTCCCGCTTTTCCCCGAGCGTAACAATCTAACACCATCAACCCCTTTTCCGCTATCGCCGGACACATTCCCGTAGGCTCTCCCACAAGAGCAAAATCAACCCGACCAAATTCCGGAAACACGCTTTGAATCCCGCCACTTCCCGTATTCTCCTCTTCCGCGGATGCCAAGAATATCAGATTACACGGCAAACTCTCGGATGCCAATTCAACAAAAACTGCCAGCATCGAGACAAGACTTCCCCCCGTGTCATTACTTCCCAAACCAAATAACTTTCCCTCCTTCACAATCGGCGTAAAAGGATCACTATCCCAAGTTCCGTTAGGACGCACGGTATCCAAGTGTGCATCGAGTAATAACGTGGGTTTCGTTTCATCGAAATTCTTTGAACAACTCCACACGTTATTACCTTTGCGATGCACGTCGAACCTATATCTTTTCAACACATCGGTAATCAAATCAGCCACCTTATCCTCTTGCTTACTGAAAGAAGGGATTGATATAATTTGTTTTAAAAGTTCTATTGCTCCACTCGCATCCATTGTTTTTCCAATATTATCCTAGTTCCCGCATCCGGTTGGTCCAAATCATCCGGATGAATCAACCGAACCGCCTGCACCCCGTTAGAAACAGATTTAAATGCGTTATCCAGTTTTGGGATCATGCCGGAATGAATCATCCCGCTTTGCTTATATTTTTCATACAAAGACGGGGTAAGACAAGGAATTACGGAACCTTCATCCGTCAACACCCCCTTTTTATCAAAACAATAAATCAACTCCACGTCATAGCACATTCCCAACGTCTCTGCCACCGCCGCCGCAATCCCATCTGCGTTAGAATTCAACAACACACCCTTCCCGTCGTGCGTGATCGGAGAAATAACAGGTACCACCCTGGCCTGTAACAATAATTCGAGAGTCCCCATACGCACCAGTCGGACATCCCCCACGTACCCCCAATCAATACTCTGCCCTTCCCGCCGATCAGCTTGCACCAGATTCAGGTCGCACCCGGAAAGTCCACAAGCATTCACCCCCAAAGCCTGCAAACGAGCAACCAACGTTTTGTTGACCCACCCGGCATAAACCATCACCGTGACTTCCAGAGTCTCCCGATCGGTCACCCGCCTCCCATCAATCATTTTGCGGGGAATCCCCAATCGTTCCGCAAGCTGCCCGGCAAAAGTCCCACCACCATGCACGATAACAAAAGGAGAAGTCATCGATGCGAACTTCCGGCACAACCGGCTCAGCAGTCCCGCATCCTCGATCAAGGCACCCCCGATTTTTATGACTTTACATTTCATCTGTTAATTCATTACTTGTTTAAACCGAGCGACAAACTCATCAACTTCCTCCCGAGTAATACACAACGGGGGCAATAAACGCAAGGTGTTTTTCCCGCTATTTCCCGTGATCACGTGTTGATTCGCCAACAAACGACGACGGAAAATCGAATGAGGAATATCAATATCCACCCCAACCATCAATCCCTTTCCCCGAACTTCAATCACCCCGTTCAAAACTTTTAATCGCTCCATCAGATACCCACCGACACGATCGGCATTTTCCACCAATTGCTCGTCCTTGATCACATCCAACACGGCAATCCCAGCCGTACAAGCCAAATGATTTCCCCCGAATGTGGTTCCCCTTCTCCGCCTTGATCGACTTGCGAATCAATACTCCGGCTACCGGGAATCCGTTGCCCATTCCTTTCGCCATAGTGATCACGTCCGGCTCGATCCCCGCGTACTGATAAGCAAAGAATTTCCCGCTCCGCCCGTAGCCTGACTGGATTTCATCCAAAATCAACAACGTACCTGTGTGATCACAAACCTCGCGAGCCTCCCACAGAAACTCCCCTGTCGGAATC
>OHBE01003125.1_pt1 | contig 11057 bp, 8 predicted proteins | sample 1577231 | NCBI WGS metagenome assembly OHBE01 (sample SAMEA3541506, study PRJEB24748) | human gut metagenome | biome: human gut; feature: human-associated habitat; material: faeces | place: China | collected 2012
GCTGGAGGATTTTCCGGGCGGAAAGCCGCTGCCCGGCCGCGAAAATTTCGTGCTCTCGCGCCGGAACATCACGATCGAGGGCGCGCAGGTGGTGCATTCCCCGGACGAGGCCGTGGCCGCCGCCGCGCAGCACGCGCGCTGCTTCGTCATCGGCGGAGACAGCGTGTTCCGGCAGATGTTCCCCCACATGACGCGCGTATACGTCACAAAAATCGACGCCGCTCCCCACTCGGACGTGTTTTTCCCGGATCTGGACGCAGACCCCGCGTGGCGCTGCGTGTCCGCCGAGCCGCGCGCCGAGCACGACGGCGTGGGCTATCAGTTTTGCGTGTACGAAAAAACCGAAGCATAAAGATCCGCCGCTTTCCGGAGTCGGAAAGCGGCGGATCTTTTCTGCGCTCACCCGGCGAGTACCGCGAGCGAGAGCGCGTTGATGCACATGTGGAAAAACACCGGCGGCCAGATCGAGCGCGTCTGCTCATAGCAGAACGTGAGCGCGGCCGACACCGGCACATACGCCAGCGCCGAGAGCAGCAGCTTCGGATCGCCGTACATGACGACGTACTGCCAGACGTGGTAGAGCGAAAAGAGCGCGATCGACACGGCATACGCCCAGAAGCGGCTGCGCGGCCGGATAGTGCCGAAGACCACGCCGCGAAACAGGCACTCCTCCACGAGCGGCGCCATGAGCACCGCGACGGCGATCATGCGCTTGTAGTCCACTTTGGCAAGGCCGGTCACGGCGTCGTTGTTCGGCACGGGCAGCTCGCCGATGAGCCCCGTGCCGAGCTGCAGCACGAGAGAGAGCAGCACGTCGATACCGTAGGCGGCGAGCATCATGCCGATGCAGTGCAGGATGCTGCCGGCCATCGTGTCATAGCTGCGGTGCAGGAAGCGCCACATGACGGCGAGCGTGAACACGAGGCCGATGAGGTAATACCAGACGTTGCACGTCACGTCCGACGGCAGCTCGCCGAGCACCGCCATGAGGAGCACGCCGATCGTCAGCGGCAGCACGGCCACGTGGATGGGAAAATAGACCCAGCCCGCGATGCGCGCGCCGCGGGGCATGGGATCGCTCCACGCTGTTTTGGCTCTGCGCATATCAGCCCCTCGCTTTCTGCTGCAGCTCAAAGAGCAGGCGCATGGCCTCGAGCGGCGTAATGGTGTTGAGGTCGATGGCGCGCAGCTGCTCGGCGTTCTTCTCGCTCAGCGCGTCGGAGACTGCCATTTTGCGCAGAATGTTGTGCACCGTTTTATCGAACTCCGTTCCCTCGCGGTAGTCGGCGGGGAAAATGAAGTCCACGCGCCCGTCCTGCAAAAGCTTTTCCACGCCCGCGCGGTTGCTCTTCTGATAGACCGCGACGGCCTGTCCGCCGTAGGCGCGCATCATCTTCATGCACGGCACGTCGGAAAGTCCATCGCCGACGTAGACCATGTTGGTGAACGGCACGCGCTTGGAATCGTCCGGCATGGAGTCGTTGAGCTCCTTGTCGCGGGCGATGTCAAGAATGCCCTTGTTGATGCGGTAGACGAACTGCGTCTTGTTCGTGAAGTTGACGTCCAGCTTCGGCCAGGCGGCGAGGCCGCTTTCGTCGTAATAGAACTCGCAGGCGTAGATCTGCTTGAACTCATGGGCGATGCCGCTGCCCTCGATGATCTCGCGCAGACCGGAGGAGATGACGTAATGCTCCACGTCCACGCCGAGGTCCGCGCCGTAGGCGGTGATGCGCGCGAACCACTCGCGCACGCCGGGAAACAGCTCGATGGCCTCGCCCGAGCGGACCAGATAATCGCGGTCGAGACGGATGCCCTGCGCGGCGCACTCGCGGATCATGGTGTACATATAGGCGAGCAGGCCGTCCATTTTGTTCTCATAGCCGAAGCCGTTGGCCTTGGCCCAGAACTCCGAGGGCGTGTAGCCGAGGGAGGGAATGAAGGCGTAATCCTCCATATCGGTGGTGCAGAGGGTCTTATCAAAGTCGTAAAGGAACGCGACGATAGGGCGTTTGGTCATGGTGTCCTCCTGTGAAAAAAGCGGCTCGGAGAGAGCCGCTCTTTTGAAGTGCGTTTTATTCTTCGCCGTGGTAGTTGCGGCCGAACTTGAGGTCGCTGAGCTTGATGGCGCGGGTCGCGGAATCGAGGAAGGGATTGCCCTCCTCCGGGCTTTCCTCCGGCTCCTCAGGCGCTTCCTCGGCCTCCGGCTCGACCTCCGCCGCCTTCGTGAGGTCGGGGAGCTTGAAGGAATCCATGATGCTCTTTTCGATCTCGCTGACGTCGGCGGCGGGCTTGGCGAGCTCCAGCGGAGCCGCGGGGGCGAGGTCCGCTTCGGGAAGCTCCTCAAGGAGCTTCATTTCACGCTCGTAAAGCTCGCGCACGCGGGCGAGGAAGTCTGCGGTCTCGGCCTTGGCGGCGGTCAGGCGGCGCTCCTCCTGCGCGACCTCGTCGCGCAGCGCGCCGATCTTGCGGTTGGCCTCGCTTTCGGCGTTTTCGAGCAGGGACTTTTTCTTCTCCTCCGCCTCGGCGACCATGCTGTCGGCCATCTTCTGCGCGGTCAGCAGCGCGGCGCGCATGGCGTCCTCGGTCGAGCGGTATTCCTCGACCTTGTCCACGAGCACCTTCATCTTCGCCTTGAGCGCGGCGTTTTCCTTGTAAAGCGAGGTATAGTCGTCGGTCAGCTCGTCAAGGAACTCATCGACCATGGCCATGTTGTAGCCGCCCATGACGGCCTTGGCGAATGCGTGGTTGGAAACCTCCTGCGGTGTCAGCATCGTGCAGCCCTCCGTCTCTTATAAGTACAGTCCGTTGTTTTCCAGCTCGTCGATCAGGTCGCCCATGATATCGACGTGGTAGGGCGTGATGATGTAGGTGTTGGCCGCGACCTTCTTGATCTTGCCCTCGCCCGCGTAGGCGACGCCGGAGAGGAAGTCGATCAGGCGGCGGGCAATGTCCTTGTTCGTGGATTCGAGGTTGATGACCACCGTGCGCTTTTCCTTCAGGTGGTCGGCGATCTCGCTGGCATTCTCAAAGCGCTCGGGCTTGACGAGCACGACCTTGAGCTGCGTCGTCGCGTGGATGTTGACGACCTTGTTGCGGCGATCCTCGTCGCGGTCGCGCTCGCGGCGGCTGGGCCGCTCGTCGGCAAAGGCGCCCGTGTCGCGGGAGCCGAGCTCGGCAAAATCGTCTTCGTATTCTTCGTCCTCATCCTCGTAGGGATGCGCCCATTTCTTCAGATCGTCAATGAGTCCCATGGAAAAAACCTCCCTGTATCAAAGCGTATAGTGGCGCGCGCCGAAGATCGCCGTGCCGACGCGCACCATCGTCGCGCCGCAGCGGACGGCGTCCTCATAATCGCCGCTCATGCCCATAGATAATATATCAAGCTTATTATCATACAAACTCGCGTTGATGTCAACATAAAGCGCATGAACTTTTTCAAAGTAAGGCACGCTCCCGTGCTCGCTCTCGGCGACCGGTGGAATGGTCATCAGCCCGCGCAGCACGACGTGGGAGAGGCTCTTGGCCCTTTCGGCGGCGGCGCGGACCTCGGAGACGGCAAAGCCGCTCTTGGCCTCCTCCCCGCCGACGTTGACCTCAAGGAGAATGGGTTGGACGATGCCGAGCTTTTCGGCCTGCCGGTCGATATCCTCAAGCAGCTCATAGGAGCCGACGGATTCGATGAGCGCGACCTTGCCGACGACCTGCTTCACCTTGTTGCGCTGGAGATGACCGATGAAGTGCAGAGGCGCGCCGTCGTAGGCGTTCTCCGCGAGCTTCTGCGTCATCTCCTGCACGCGGTTCTCGCCGAGCGCGTCGATGCCCGCGGCGATGGCCTCGCGGCAGGCCGCGGCGTCGTTCATCTTGCTCGCGCCGACAAGCGTGATGTCCTCGGGCCTGCGCCCGGCGGAGAACGCCGCGGCGGCAATGTTTTCCCGTACCTGCTGAATGTTTTCCCGAATGCTCATGTTCATTCGACCACCTTTCCATCGTATAGATCGTTTGCCGAGACGATCGCCTCGTCGCCGGCGCGCAGCGTGTAGAGCTGGCGCAGGCTTTCACTGGTCGTTTCGATGCCGACGGGCCGGACAAGGCAGTAATCCTCGCCCTGCCAGAGGACCTCCACCGGCTTGCGGTAGGCGCGCAGCCCCACAAGGCAGTAGACGCCGCTGCTGCCGTCCGCGTCCACGCGGACGGCATTTTTGCGTCCATCTGCTCCAGAATCTTTGCCAGCACGCGGGTCTCGCCGCGTGTCTTGAAGTAAAAGTCAATCTTGCCGTCCGGCGTGCGGCGGCCCAGAACGCGCATGTTCAGGCGGCCTGCGATAAAACCGACTACCCTGTTGACACGGCCGTTCTTGGCCAGATTGTCGAAGCTCGCCAGTGCAAACAGGATGTGGGTGCTATCGGCAAACTTTTTCAGCGCAAAGCAGATGTCGTCAAATGTTTGATCCTCGCCGATCAGCTTGTTGGCCAGCTCGGCGGCACCGGCCAGCGCACCGGAGCAGCTCAGCGTGTCCAGCACAAAAATTTTCTTTTCGGGGTGCTCCTCCAGCACCATCTCGCGCGCGGCCATGGCGGCATTGTAGCTGCCGGACAGGTTGCTGCTGATGGTGAGGGCAAACACGTTGTCCGCCTGCAAAAAATATTCGGCCCATTCCTCGGGGCTGGGGCAGGCGGTGGTGCTGGCACCGTTGTAGTCGGTCATGGCCTGCAGCATCTGCTGGGTGTTCAGCGTGGCAAGGTCAACATACTCGCGTTCACCAACGCGGATTTTAAACGGTACAAGGGCAAACTGCACGCCCGGTGCCGGGTTTTTCAGCTCGCGGATCTCGCAGGAGCTGTCGGATACGATCATCCATGCCATGGGGCAGGACCTCCGTTCTGTGATGATTGGTCACGTCTATTCTTACTCTTATTATAGAGGTACAGGAGAAAAGCGTCAAGCTGATTTTTGCAAACGTCCCTTTTTTGTTCTGTAAAATTTGCTGTGGCCACTTGTACCCGGTGCGGTTCCGGCGTATAATAACTATACATGCTTGATTGCGTAAAGAATAGGAGCTTTTATGGCTGATTTTTATACCTACCGCAATGAGGTCGCAGGCAGGCGCCGCAAGCGCAGACTGTTCCTGATCCTCATCGTTGTTTTGGCGGCGCTCTGCATTGGCGTGGGCTACTTCTGGTTCACGCGGCAGAGTGCCCCGGCTCAGACTTCCCCGGCGGAATCCGCTACGCCGGAGCAGGCCGCATCCGCCGCTGTGCCCACCGAGGCCCCCTCGGCAGCCCCGGCAGACATTGCCGAGCCGCAGCGCATCCTGCCGGGCGTCGATACCGCCGTGTGGGACAAGTCCGAGGCCGTCGCGGCCACGATCGACACCGAGTACCGCAACACCGATCACCGCATGGTGGCCGTCCCGATGCTGGGCACCGTGACGAACGACTATTTCAACACCGTCACCTTCGCGGGAGACAGCATCGCGTCGGGCCTTGGCATCTACGATACGGGCTACCACAATGCCCACTACGCCACCTACGTCAGCGCGGGCGTGCAGACCTTTGTCAACAATGTCAGCGTCAAGAACGCCGTCACCGGTGCGAACGAGACCCCGATGGAGACCATTGCCGCCAGCCAGCCGGATTATCTTTATATCCTTGTCGGCACGAACAACCTCGTCGTGCAGGGCAGTGAGGACAGCTTTATCGCCTACTACGAGCGCCTCATTGATATGCTGCGTGAGCAGCTGAACCCCGGCGTGACGATTTATATCCAGTCCATCCCCGGCGTACAGGAGGATGTGGTCGCCTCCAAGCCCGGTCTGGACAACACCCGCATTGCCACGGTCAACGACCTGCTGGCCAACATGGCGCTGCGCAAGGGCTGCTACTATATCAACATCCGCGAGGCCCTGACCAACCCCGCCGACGGCAGCCAGATCGACGACTACGCCACGAAGGACGGCGTCCACTTCAATGCCGCGGGCTACCATGCCTGGGCCGAATATCTGGCCACCCACACGGTCTGGAACCGCCGCAGCGTCTACAGCGGCGAGAACCCGTACTACATCTACGGGACCTGAAAATAATTTCCGGATTGCACAAATCCCCTGCAAAGTGTAAAAAGCACCTTGCAGGGGACTTTTTTTGTACATTTGTCCGAAAAAACGCCCGATTTATGTCGAACTTGTACAAAACGAATGGGTAACATACGAAAATTTTAGCAGAATATTACACAAAAGACCTTGCATTTCCCGTAAGAAACAGGTAATATAGAGACAGAGATTATATAGAGTCGGTGTACTGTATCCACTACAGCACCGCTCAAAAGGGGAGATTACGTTGAAACAGCGCAAAGAAACGCCCAAAAGCTCCGATCTGCCCATTTATCTGTTCAAGCAGGGCAACAATCAGGAGGCCTATCGCTACTTCGGTGCGCATCTGTGCGAGGAAAACGGCGAGGCCGGCGCAGTGTTCCGTGTCTGGGCACCGCACGCCAAGGCCGTTTCCATTGTGGGTGACTTCAACAGCTGGACGCCCGGCGAGCACCCCATGGAAAAGGTGACGGACGGTATCTGGGAGCGCTTCGTTCCCGGCATCAAACAATTTGATGTCTACAAATACTGCATCACCACCCCGGCGGATGAACTGGTCTATAAGGCTGACCCGTATGCCTTCCATACCGAGACCCGCCCGTCCAACGGCAGCAAAGTCTATGATATTGAGGGCTACACCTGGGGGGATGCCGCCTGGGTCAGTGACGAGGAAAAGCGGGATGTCATCAACAGCCCGATGTCCATTTACGAGCTGCAGGCCGGCAGCTGGAAGATGAAGGACCCCGAAAACGGCGTGCCCTACAACTATGCCGAGCTGGCCGACGAGTTGATCCCGTACATAAAGGAAATGGGCTACACCCACGTGGAGCTGCTGCCCATCACCGAGTATCCTTTCGACGGCAGCTGGGGCTATCAGGTCACGGGCTATTTTGCCCCGACAAGCCGCTACGGCACGCCGAAGGACTTCATGGCCTTCGTCGACAAGCTGCATCAGGCGGGCATCGGCGTCATTCTGGACTGGGTCCCGGCCCATTTCCCGAAGGATGGCTACGGCCTGTACATGTTCGACGGCGCCCCCTGCTATGAGGACCCCAACCCCCGCCGCGGTGAGCACAAGGAATGGGGCACGATGGTCTTTAACTACGGCATGAAGGAGGTCGAGAGCTTCCTGATCTCCAGCGCCATGTTCTGGGTGGACCGCTATCATGTGGACGGTCTGCGCGTCGATGCTGTCGCCAGTATGCTCTACCTCGACTACAACCGCAAGGACGGCGAGTGGGAGCAGAACGTCAACGGCGGCAAGGAAAATCTCGAGGCCATCGCCTTCCTGCAGAAGCTGAACACGGCTATCCTGGGCCGCTATCCGCATAAAATGATGATCGCCGAGGAATCCACCGCCTGGCCGCTGGTCACAAAGCCCGCGTCCGACGGGGGCTTGGGCTTCAATTTCAAGTGGAACATGGGCTGGATGAACGACATGCTCAGCTACATGAAAACCGACCCGCTCTTCCGCGCCGGCAACCACGGCAAGGTCACGTTCAGCTTCTTCTATGCGTTCAGTGAGAACTTCGTGCTGCCCATCAGCCACGACGAGGTCGTCCACGGCAAGTGCAGCCTGCTGAACAAGATGCCTGGCGATTATGAGGAAAAATTCTCGAACCTGCGCACCTTCTTCGGCTATATGATGGCCCACCCCGGCAAAAAGCTGCTCTTTATGGGCCAGGACTTCGGCCAGTTTATCGAGTGGGACGAGAAGAAGCCGCTCGACTGGATGCTGCTCGGCTACGATAAGCACCGTGAGCTGCAAAGCTACGTCAGGGATCTGAACCACTTCTACCGTGACACGCCCGCCCTGTGGCAGGTCGATTACAGCTGGGAGGGCTTCCAGTGGATCGTGCCCGACGACAGCAAGCAGAGCGTCATCGCGTTCCTGCGCCGCGACGCTGCGGGCAAGATGGTGCTTGTCGTCTGCAACTTCAACCCGGTGCTGCGCAAGGAGTACCAGATGGGCGTGCCGAACCCCGGCAGCTACAAGGAGATCCTCAACTCCGACGATAAGAAGTACGGCGGCTCCGGCGTGACCAACGGCACGGTCAAGGCGAAGAAGGGCCCGATGCACGGCTTCGACCAGCATATTTCGCTGACGCTGCCGCCGCTGTCCACCCTCTACCTGAGCGTGCCCGCTGCCCGCAAGCCGCGCGCCGCCAAGACGGAGGACAAGGCAGCGGAAAAGTCCGCCAAGCCCGCCGCCAAAAAGACGGCAAAAACCACTGCCAAGACTGCGGCCCCTGCCGCAGACGCCGTGACCGAGGCGGCTCCCAAGCGCCGCGGACGTCCGCCCAAGGCCAAAACGACGGTGTAAGCCGTCTTTGGATATATGTTAAAAACGGCATTCTGCCGAAATTTTAAGGGGAGAAATCTTATGGCTAAAGAAATGATCGCAATGATCCTGGCAGGCGGCCAGGGCTCGCGTCTGTACGCGCTGACCCAGAAGCTCGCCAAGCCGGCAGTTCCGTTTGGCGGAAAGTATCGTATCATCGACTTCCCGCTGTCCAACTGTGTCAATTCTGACATTGACACGGTGGGCATCCTGACCCAGTATCAGCCCCTCGTCCTGAACGAGTATATTGGCAACGGCCAGCCGTGGGACCTTGACCGCCTGCACGGCGGTGTTCACGTTCTGCCGCCGTACCAGCAGGCCTCCGGCTCTGACTGGTACAAGGGCACGGCCAACGCCATCTATCAGAACCTGTCCTTCATTGACCGCTATGACCCCAAGTATGTCATCATCCTGTCCGGCGACCAGATCTGCAAGCAGGATTACTCTGACTTCCTGCGCTTCCATAAGGAGAAGAACGCAGAGTTCTCCGTCGCCGTCATGGAAGTGCCATGGAGCGAGGCATCCCGCTTCGGCCTGATGGTCACCGATGAGGATGACCGCATCAACGCCTTCCAGGAAAAGCCGAAGGAGCCTAAGTCCAACCTGGCTTCCATGGGCATCTACATCTTCAACTGGGACATCCTGAAGAAGTACCTGACCGAGGACGAGGCCGACCCCAACTCCGAGAATGATTTCGGCAAGAACGTTATCCCCAACCTGCTGAAGGACGGCCGCCGTATGTACGCCTACCACTTCAGCGGCTACTGGAAGGACGTCGGCACGATCTCCAGCCTGTGGCAGGCCAACATGGAGGTCCTGGACCCGAAGCATTCCGGCATCAATCTGTTCGATGAGAACTGGAAGATCTACTCCCGCAACACGGGCCGTCCCTGCCAGCAGATCGGCAGCGACGCCACCATCTCCAACTCGATGATCTCCGAGGGCTGCAAGGTCAACGGTACGGTCAACAATTCCATCCTGTTCCCCGGCGCAGTCGTTGAGAAGGGCGCTACGGTGGAAGCAGCCGTCGTTATGGGCGGCACGGTCATCAAGGCCGGTGCGTCCGTCAAGCACTGCATCGTGGCCGAGAACGTCACGATCGAGGAGGGCGCAACCGTCGGCGCTATGCCCGAGGGCGGCCTGAACATTGCCGAGCCCGGCGATGTCGCCACCGTCGGCTCCGGCGTCGTCATCGGCAAGGGCGCAGTGGTTGGCCCCAAGGCAATGGTCTCCAGCGATGTAAAGGATGGTGAGGAACAATGGTAAACAGCAATGTGAATGCTCTCGGCGTCATTTTCGCCAATACGTATGATAACCTCGTTCCCGAACTGGTGGCGGAGCGCTCGATGGCCTCCATCCCGTTCGGCGGACGTTACCGCCTGATCGACTTCACGCTGTCCAGCATGGCCAACGCCGGCATCGACAACGTGTCCGTCATCGTGCGTAAAAACTACCACTCTCTGATGGACCACCTGGGCGCAGGCCGTGAGTGGGACCTGACCCGTAAGCGCGGCGGCCTGAACATCGTCCCGCCCTTTGCCGAGCGCAGCGTCAAGCTGTACTCCGGCCGTGTGGACGCACTGGACAGCATCCTGAACTGGCTCGAGGCGCAGAAGGAGCGCTACGTCATCCTGTCTGACTCCTACATTGCCATGAACTTCGACTTCAATAAGCTGATCGATGCCCATGTCAAGTCCGGCGCTGACGTCACGATGGTTTACAACCGCGCCGCCATCCCCGAGGGTGCCCGCAGTGATAACTACACCATCCGTCTGGATGACAATGACCGCGTTGTTGAGATTCTGTCCAACGACTACCGCATCGGTGAGCAGAACCTCGCCATGAACATCTATGTCATTGAGCGCGAGAGCCTGATCCACCTGATCCACGATGCCTCCGTCCGCGGCCTCGTCTACTTCGAGCGCGACATCCTGGCCCGCAACCTCAAGCTGCTGAACGTCCATGCCTACCAGTTCGACGGCTATGTCGCCCGCGTCTCCGACATGAAGAGCTACTTCGACGAGAATATGCGTCTGCTCCAGGACGGCAGCATGGACGCCCTGTTCGGACCCGCGCCCATCTACACGAAGATTCGTGACGATAACCCGACCCGCTACCTGGAGGGCAGCTCTGTCAAGAACAGCCTGCTGGCTGACGGCTGCGTCATCGAGGGCTCCGTTGAGAACAGCGTGCTGTTCCGCGGCTGCAAGATCAAGAAGGGCGCTGTTGTCAAGAACTGCGTCCTGATGCAGGATACCGTTGTTGAGCCGAACTGCAATGTGGAGTACGTCGTCACCGACAAGAACGTCCACATCACCGAGGACAAGAAGCTGACCGGCACCGACACCTTCCCGGTGTTCGTCGCCAAGGGCCACAGCGTATAAAATATCCCCGCCAGCAAAACGCTGACACAGGGGAGACATAACGCTCATAGAGGTCGAACTCCCTCTCCCCGGAGACGACTTTGATGAGAGGGCGGGGGAGAGCCAGACTTTCCCTCGCCCTCATTTTGTGAAACTCGCACGGAGGTGCTTATGAAAATCCTGTACGCAGCCAGCGAGGCTGCACCCTTTGCCAAGTCCGGCGGCCTGGCCGACGTGGCCGGTGCACTGCCCAAGGCTTTGGTCAAGG
>OHBE01003127.1_pt1 | contig 11056 bp, 8 predicted proteins | sample 1577231 | NCBI WGS metagenome assembly OHBE01 (sample SAMEA3541506, study PRJEB24748) | human gut metagenome | biome: human gut; feature: human-associated habitat; material: faeces | place: China | collected 2012
CCTGCTCTGCTACAGGTTTTCCTTGCATAAACTTCTCGAGCTTCTGCAAGTCTTTGTTTGTATAAAAGGTTATGCACTGACCTTCGCCACCGTCTCTACCGGCACGTCCCGTTTCCTGATAATATCCCTCCAAGCTCTTCGGGATATCATAGTGAATCACAAACCGCACATCCGGTTTGTCGATTCCCATACCGAAAGCGATGGTCGCCACGATAACTTCAACCTTTTCCATCAGGAAATCATCCTGATTCTGTGTCCTCGTCGCCGAATCCATTCCCGCATGATAAGCACGCGCATTAATGCCGTTAGCCTGAAGAATCTCAGCCAATTCTTCCACTTTCTTCCGGCTAAGACAGTAGATAATTCCCGATTTCTCGGCATTGTTCCGGATAAACTTGATGATATCTTTATCAATGTTGCTGGTCTTGGCACGCACTTCATAGTAGAGATTCGGACGATTGAACGAAGATTTGAAGACCTGCGCATCCACGATGGCCAGATTCTTTTGAATATCGTGCTGAACCTTGGGCGTGGCGGTTGCGGTAAGCGCAATCACGGGCGCTTTTCCTATCTCGTTGATTATGGGACGTATCCGCCGGTATTCAGGGCGGAAGTCATGCCCCCACTCCGAGATACAATGCGCTTCATCGATGGCATAAAACGAAATTTTTACGGAATTCAAGAATTCGACATATTCATCTTTCGTCAGCGATTCGGGAGCCACATAAAGCAACTTTGTTTTTCCGGCAAGGATATCGGACTTCACCTGATCGATGGCGCTCTTGTTCAACGAAGAGTTGATGAAATGAGCCACTCCGTCTTCTTCACTGAAATTGCGCATCGCATCCACCTGGTTTTTCATCAGCGCGATCAACGGAGAGATGACGATGGCCGTACCTTCCATCAACAGCGAGGGCAGCTGATAGCAAAGGGATTTGCCTCCTCCCGTAGGCATCAATACAAATGTATCGTTTCCGGCGAGCAGGTTTTTCACAATTGCTTCTTGATTTCCCTTGAATTTATCAAATCCGAAATGCTTCTTCAGTTCTTCTGTTAAGTTTATATTCCTTGCCATTTTACTATAGATGCTTTTATTCAATTCTCTGTTTCAGTTAAAAAAGAACCTCTTTTTCGCAAAAGAGCCTAAACAAAGTTATAAACAACTTCGTAATAATCAAATAAAAGGCAACTAATATTTTCAACAAAAACGAGAACGACCATCCGCCACAATCCTTACCTCCTGATTTTAAGCATTTTGAAGTCTTGCCAGATTTGCTTTTTCGAGCTGAAGTTTGGCATAATCCAATGTAACCTCGTATGCTTTCCTTCCTTCTGACGGAATTTCAAACATAACGTCCATCATGATTGTTTCGACAATAGAACGCAACCCGCGGGCACCCAGTTTATACTCCACAGCCTTATCGACAATATACTCGAACACAGAGTCTTCAAATGTCAATTTGATATCATCCATTTCAAACAGCTTCATATACTGTTTGATGATCGAGTTTTTCGGTTCGGTGAGGATAGAGCGTAGCGCATCGCGATCCAAAGGGTTAAGATAAGTAAGCACGGGCAACCGTCCGATAATTTCGGGTATCAATCCGAACGACTTCAAATCTTGCGGCGCAATATACTGCATCATGTTGGTTCTATCTATCATGGCGGTGCTGCGCGAAGCGGTATAACCCACCACATGCGTATTCAAGCGTTGGGCTATCTTCTTCTCAATACCGTCGAAAGCTCCGCCGCAGATGAAAAGAATGTTTTTGGTGTTTACAGGAATCATCTTCTGATCGGGATGTTTCCGCCCTCCCTGAGGAGGTACGTTCACCACCGATCCCTCGAGCAGCTTCAGCAGTCCTTGTTGAACGCCTTCGCCGCTCACGTCGCGGGTAATGGAAGGGTTATCCCCCTTACGCGCGATTTTATCGATTTCATCGATAAATACGATTCCGCGCTCCGCTTCGGCCACATTATAGTCGGCCACCTGCAACAGGCGGGTCAGAATGCTTTCGATATCTTCTCCCACATATCCGGCTTCCGTCAGCACCGTAGCGTCGACAATCGTAAACGGCACGTGGAGTAATTTGGCAATGGTTCGCGCCAGCAATGTTTTTCCCGTTCCGGTGCTTCCCACCATAATGATATTCGACTTCTCTATCTCCACATCATCGCCATTGTCTTTCTGCAGCAGGCGCTTATAATGGTTATAAACCGATACGGCAAGAAAACGCTTCGCGTCGTCCTGACCGATGACATATTGATCGAGAAAATTCTTTATTTCTACCGGTTTGGGCAGGTCTTTCAAACTCAACTGCGCAGCTCCTGCTTTACTTGCCGCTCCCCCCATAGCTTCCTGAGTAATCTCGTAAGCCTGTGTGGCGCAACTGTCGCAGATATAACCGTTTATCCCTGTAATGAGAAAACCCACTTCATGCTCCGGTCTTCCGCAGAAACTGCACCTTTTCCTTGTCTTTGTATCAGCCATTTTTATTTTTTAATCAATACTTCATCAACCATGCCGTAGTCTTTGGCTTCCTGAGCAGTCATCCAATAGTCGCGATCGGAGTCTGCCCAAACCTTATCGAAGTCTGTATGCGAATGTTCGGCAATAATGGTATAAAGTTCTTTCTTCGTTTTCTGAATCTCACGGGCGGTAATCTCGATATCCGACGCCTGCCCTTGCGCTCCTCCCATCGGCTGATGGATCATCACGCGCGAATGAGGCAACGCCGAACGCTTCCCTTCGGTGCCCGCCACCAGCAGGACAGCCGCCATCGAAGCCGCCATTCCGGTACAGATGGTGGCTACGTTGCTGGAGATGAATTGCATGGTATCGTAGATACCCAGTCCGGCATACACGCTTCCGCCCGGAGAATTAATATAAATCGATATGTCTTTGCCCTGATCTACCGAATCCAGATAAAGCAACTGTGCCTGAAGCGTATTGGCGGTATAGTCGTCTATCGCCGTGCCCAGAAAAATGATGCGGTCCATCATCAAGCGCGAGAATACGTCGAGCTGCGTTACGTTCAATTGTCTTTCTTCGAGAATATAGGGATTCAAATATCCGGCTTGCGATCTGATAACGTCGTCGAGCACCATGCCATTCATGCCAAGATGCTTGGTGGCATATTTTCTAAAATCATCCATATTGTAAATCCTTTCTTTGTTTAAATAATAAAACCTCTTGATAAACGGGCGAAACCCGACCTGCCGATTGCCAAACCGGGCAACGGAGGCTTGCGAAAACATGGATTCGCAAAATTGTGAATGCAAAGAAACAAAAAAGAACACAGAGACACAAAAAAACACAGAGTTATAATTGTATAAAAACTCTGTGTTTTCCGATAGCTTTATGTTCAAAATCAACCGATCGGGCTTATTCAAACATTTTGTTGAACTCTTCGATCGAAACGGTTTTGTTTTCCAACTTCACCTGCGATTTCAAGGCAGCGGCCAGCTTCGCCTCTACCGCGCGGTTTACCAGATTGTTTACCGTTTCTTTCTTCTTCAGCATCTCCTGCGCGTAATTGTCGAGCAGGTCATCGGGAACGGAAAGCATTCCGTATTGGGCGAATTGCGCCTTGGTGGTTTCTTTAGCCATCTTCAGCACGTCGTCTTGCTCTACCTTGATATCGTTGGCTTCTACCAATTGCTCTTTAATGAGATGCCAAGTCAGCTCTTCGATACTCTTGTCGTAGTTTTCGGCTACGAACTCTTCACCTTTCTCTTCGTTGTTCATCAGCATGATGCGCTTCAACAGGGCATCGGGGAATTCAAGTTTTCCGATCTTATCCGTCAGCAGTTTGCGAACATCGATCAGGAATTTATAATCGCTGTCGGCGGTAAACCGGCCTTCGATTTCCTGCTTGATTTTAGCGCGAAACTCTTCTTCCGTCTTCACCACACCTTCGCCGAAAGCTTGGTCGAACACTTCCTGAGTCAGCTCGCCCGGAACGAAACGAGTCACTTCTTCTACCTGATAGCTGAAGTTGGATTTCACGTCTTTGGCAATCTCTTTATCAATTTTCAGCAACGACCCCAGCTCGGCAGCGTGTCCGTCGTAAGCGACATTCGGGTTGAACACCAACACATCGTTCACTTTCGCATCGGCAAAGATGGCTTTCTGTTCGTCGCTCTTCATGTAAGAAGGCATCAATACGGCGCCTTCTACCTGAATGCCGGCTTCTTTCGTATTACCTTCGTCGTCGAGCTGAGCAAGCAGTCCCTTCAGCATATCGCCTTCGCGGTAAGCGTCTGCCTGTTCGTATTTTCCGGTGCGCTGGGTGTACATCTTCACCTGATTTTCGATCATCTCTTCAGAAGCTTCGATGGTATAATAATCCACCTTGTCTTTAGCGTTTACCTCAGCCTTGAATTCAGGCGCCAAAGCGATGTCGAACACGAATTCGAAAGCATCCATCGCGTCGAAATCGATGGCCTGCTGCTTTTCTTCGTTGGGCAGAGGTTCGCCCAGAATGTTGATTTTGTTTTCTCTGATATAACCGTAGATGGCTTCCTGCAATACTTTGTTTACTTCTTCCGCAATCACCGACTTGCCGTACATCTTCTTCACCAGACTTATCGGTACCATTCCTTTACGGAATCCCGGCATTTGAGCTTTCTGGCGGAGCGACTTCAGCGATTTATCTACTTGCGCCTGATAATCAGCTTTCTCAAGTTTTACAGTAAGCTCTGCGCTTACTTTGTCAATGTTTTGTAATGAAACGTTCATTCTGACAATTATTTATTTGATTTATACTTTGTTCTATACTCAAACGAGGGTGCAAAATTAGTGCTAATCTTTCAAATTTCAAAAAACATTGCAGAATTATTTCATTTGCAGAGAAGCGCCATTTTCGGCCGGAAGTAGCCAGACACACGCCTGAAAAGCCATTGGTCTGTTTCCGAAGGAGCCGGTTTTACTTTTTATTAACCAAAAAAGGAGAACGCGAATATTGAAAATTCCACAGAAGTCTCCCGAGCAAAGGTCGGCAAACGGATGAAACTCAATCCATCTGTACATTAGAGAGATGCCGGGATATGAATGGATCGCCCCGTAGAGATTCGCAAATAAGCAATGATAACGACAATCGGGGTTTATACTGACAAAAAGATGGCAAATCGCCGTTTTCACTGACTCTCCTTTCCCTGATTTGGAACCAACGGGAAGAAAAGGATCAGGAAAAAGCTGTCTTTGACTCCCCAAAGAGAGGTTTCTGATGGAACAAAGCCCGCGTTCCGGGTAAAGACAAGCTCCTTCCCAGGAAAAAGATGGGTACATTCTGCCCGAAAGACGTAAGCATTTTCGGAAAACGCTTACGTCTTTTTCTAATTTCTCCGAATGTTTTGTCCGGTCGCACTTATTGTTGTGGGAAACGAAGCCTTCGGAAAACTTTTCCACTCTGGTTGCCCTCCGGAAGACCTTACCATCGGAATATCCTAAGAACAGACATCTACCGCAAAGAAGCACAAAATGAATCAATGGAGCGGATTCATCCTATCAGAATGCTTCGAAATCAATCTGTCTGAAAGAAAAGAGATAATACCGGAATCGCCTGGAATGTGTTTTTTCCGGCCCCGGCAAATACTCCTCCGAAATAAACAAATATGAGAAGAAACAATTATCATTTTGACAAAATGCCATCCAAACACCGATACCTTATCTATAAAGCCGGGAAGTTCGTATCTTCTTTACAATCCATATTTTCTATTTTCACCCCGAAAACGTTCCAAATCGCTAAAATTCATAGGTTTCGTATACAAAAAAAGAGAAAAAGTTATTGCAATTCCGGTTTTTATGCGTTTCTTTGCTGCGGAAAGATGATCGATTAGTTTCTCGATTTCAATTACAAGGTTTTTACTTCCGGCGCAAAGACGCTTTTGTAAACTCTCTGTTTCTTTAATCCTTTTATTATTAAATCATCTTCCGGAGAGTTTTATTTCATTTATTTCATTTTTTATCATTTTCACTATGAACATTTATGTTGGAAACCTTAGCTACCGTGTTAAGGAAGCAGATCTGCAACAAGTTATGGAAGACTACGGAACAGTAACTTCTTGCAAAGTAATCATGGATCGCGAAACAGGCAAATCAAAAGGTTTCGGTTTCGTAGAAATCGCTGACGATGCAGCCGGTGCAAAGGCTATCGCCGAATTGAACGGAGCTGAATACGAAGGTCGTACCATGGTGGTTAAAGAAGCCAGACCAAGAGAGTAACGACAGAAAAACGAAATTAAAAAGAAACCTTTTACCCAAAGAGCCGGTAAAAGGTTTTTTTTATGTATTCTATCTCCGGCGACTATTCTCCGGCAGAACGGAAAGCGGAAACGCTTGGCTAATCTTTCAGCTGGAAGTCCTTGCGACGCAACACAAAACTGTTACTCAGGTATTTCTCACGCACAATTTTATTTTCTGCCAACTCCTCGGGAGTGCCTTGGAACAGAATCTTTCCTTCGAACAGCAGATAGGCACGATCGGTAATACTCAACGTTTCCTGCACATTATGGTCCGTTATCAGGATACCTATATTCTTATCCTTCAATTTCCAGACAATCTGCTGAATATCTTCTACGGCAATCGGGTCTACACCGGCAAACGGTTCATCGAGCATGATAAATTTAGGGTCGATGGCCAAGCAACGTGCTATCTCCGTACGGCGACGCTCGCCACCGGACAACTGGGTACCCTTGTTCTTACGCACTTTCTGTAAACGGAACTCGGCTATCAGACTCTCAAGCTTATCTTTCTGATAATCGAGAGGCTTATTAGTCATTTCAAGCACGGAGGCAATGTTGTCCTCCACCGTCATCTGCCGGAAAACCGAAGCTTCCTGGGCCAAATATCCGATACCGGTCTGGGCACGTTTGTAAACAGGATATTTTGTTATTTCAAGATCATCCAGGAAAATACGGCCTTCATTCGGAGTAATCAATCCTACGGTCATATAGAACGAAGTAGTTTTCCCGGCACCGTTCGGCCCGAGCAAACCAACAATCTCGCCCTGCTTCACATTGATGGAAACATGGCTCACCACCGTACGCTTACCGTACTTTTTCACCAAGTCTTCAGTACGAAGCACCATCTTGCTTTCTTCCATATCCTTTGTTATTTTGCGGCAAATGTAGCAAAAATAAGCCGAAAAAACGTACATTTGCAAACAAATATACGAGTTATGATTAAAGCATTAAGAACCGTCGGCAGATACATCATGCTTATGGGGCGGACTTTTTCACGTCCCGAGCGTATGCGTATGTTCTTCCGGCAATATATCAAAGAGATAGAGCAACTGGGAGTAAACTCTATCGGCATCGTGCTGTTGATTTCATTCTTCATCGGAGCGGTGATCACCATCCAGATAAAATTAAACATCGAAAGCCCATGGATGCCCCGCTGGACGGTGGGATACGTCACCCGAGAGATTCTTCTACTTGAATTCTCCTCCTCCATCATGTGTCTGATCCTGGCCGGTAAAGTAGGATCGAACATAGCTTCCGAGCTGGGCACCATGCGCGTGACGCAACAGATTGACGCACTTGAAATCATGGGAGTCAACTCCGCCAACTATCTGATATTACCCAAAATTACGGCAATGGTCACCATGATTCCTATTTTAGTGACTTTCAGTATCTTCGCAGGTATCATCGGAGCGTTTGCAACCTGCTGGTTCGGTGGCATCATGACGGCTACCGACCTTGAGTACGGACTTCAATACATGTTTGTAGAGTGGTTTGTGTGGTGCGGCATCATCAAATCCCTGTTTTTTGCCTTTATCATTGCCAGCGTCTCCTCTTTCTTCGGCTATACCGTAGAAGGCGGTTCGATAGAAGTGGGAAAGGCATCTACCGATTCGGTGGTTTCCAGCAGCGTACTGATTTTGTTTGCCGACCTGGTATTAACTAAACTTTTAATGGGATGATCGAAGTAAAAGGACTCTATAAATCATTCGAAGGCAAAACGGTATTGCATAATATCGACGCCACTTTCGAAAATGGAAAAACCAGCCTGATTATCGGACAGAGCGGTTCGGGAAAGACTGTACTGATGAAATGTATCGTCGGATTGCTGACACCGGAAAAAGGAGAAGTGCTCTATGACGGACGCAACTTCCTGGCCATGGGGAAAAAAGAAAAGAAACACCTGCGACGCGAGATGGGAATGATTTTTCAAAGCGCGGCGTTGTTCGACTCCATGTCTGTTTTGGATAATGTTATGTTTCCGCTCAACATGTTCGGCACCGACACTTTGCGCGAACAAACCAAACGGGCTATGTTCTGCCTCGACCGTGTCAACCTCACGGAAGCTAAAGATAAATTTCCCGGCGAAATCAGTGGAGGTATGCAGAAGCGTGTAGCCATTGCACGGGCCATTGCACTGAACCCGCAGTATCTCTTTTGCGATGAACCGAACTCCGGACTCGACCCTAAAACTTCTTTAGTGATAGACGACCTGATTCATGACATCACACGGGAATACAACATGACTACCATCATCAACACCCACGACATGAACTCGGTAATGGGAATCGGTGAAAAGATTATCTACATTTATCAGGGAACCAAAGAATGGGAGGGCACAAAAGATGACATTTTCACATCCACCAACGAACAGTTGAATAACTTCATTTTCGCCTCCGACCTGCTGCGTAAAGTTAAGGATGTAGAAATACAAAACCTCGAAGGATAATCCACTATCAGACTGAAATAGAAGGGCTCATGAATCATCACAATTCACGAGCCCACTTTTTGTTATAAAAAAACCAGTTAATAGAATCGACATATATCATCACGACATATTGACTGTCCTAAAGTTCTCAATAAAACTTAAAAAGAGAATAATTCCAATTACACTTCAAAGATAGCAAAAAAAATGCAGCAAAACATCACCGAAAACCGTGACAAATTAAAATAAATAGAATCATTCGAGTTCTATCCATCCTTTTGACATTGCTTTCACTACCATATCAATAGCATTCTTTGCACAGAACTTTTGAATCAGCCTCTTACGAAATGTCTCAACAGTATTCTCCGAGATTTTTAATTCGGCAGCCACTTCGTGCGTATTACATCCCCTCGCAACAGCTTTCAGTACATCGAGCTCTCGCTTTGTAGGGATATCTTTCGAGTGAATTTGTACAGGACTGAGACTTAGCTTTTGACGAATAGATTGAAACCGCGGACAAGTATAGGGATTTCCTTCAAGCACGCTTTTCACGGCATTTTCAAACTCTACCGCTTCGGATGATTTAAGGATCACAGCATTCACTTTCTGGCGAATCAAACGATTGATAATCCAGATTTCCTCATGCATAGTACTAATAATAATACGCGCACTCTCGTTAATCTCACGAATCATATCAACCAGATCGAATCCTGATATATCAGGAAGATTCACATCCAACACATAGATGTCATAATCCCGCTCTCCAATCAGCTCGGCAGCTTTTGCCCCCGAAGTCACCGCATCGGCAACTCTGACATCAGGGACCGACTCCAGCATACGCCGCATTCCTTCAAGAACCAGTGCATGATCGTCAACTAATAGTATTTCTGCCTTCGCTTCCATGTAGCCTTTGTCTGTATTTATGGTTTGCTTCTTTTTGCTCTGTACAAATATAAATAAAAAGCATTACATAAGAAACAAAAAGAATCAATTATTTCAATTATTACGGGCAAAAAGAAAGCCGGATTCTTCATCATCCGGCTCTTATATTCATATATCAATTAAATTCGACACAAAATTTACTTCTGTCTGATATAAATATTAATGGGAGTTCCACTCAAATCCCACTTTTCACGCATCTTGTTTTCCAGGAACCTTCTATAAGGCTCTTTCACATACTGCGGCAGATTGGCGAAAAAGACAAACGAAGGTACTTGCGTATTAGGCAACTGAGTGACATATTTAATTTTGATGTATTTTCCCTTAGTTGCAGGAGGCGGATAAGCCTCGATCAACGGAAGCATCTCTTCATTCAAGCGGGCTGTAGGGATTTTAATCATTCGATTCTCATAAACCTTGCGTGCTTCTTCAAGCACTTTGAGGATTCTCTGCTTTGTCAATGCCGACGCAAATACTATAGGAAAATCAACAAAAGGAGCAAAACGTGAACGAATGGCTTCTTCGAAAGTCTTCATGACTTTATCAGTCTTGTTTTCTACAAGATCCCATTTGTTGACGACTACCACCAGGCCTTTCGAGTTTTTCTGAATCAACGAAAAGATATTTAAGTCTTGACTTTCTATACCACGGGTCGCATCCACCATCAAAATACATACATCGGCTCCCTCGATAGCACGAATAGAACGAACTACAGAATAATACTCCAGATCCTCGTTCACTTTATTCTTTTTACGAATGCCGGCCGTATCTACCAAGTAGAAATCGAAACCGAACTTATTGTAACGAGTATAAATTGAGTCACGTGTTGTTCCGGCTATTTCCGTAACAATGTTACGTTCTTCACCGATAAAAGCATTCACGATAGATGACTTTCCGGCATTGGGACGTCCTACCACTGCAAAACGTGGGATATCTTCATCCAGAATCTCATCAGATTCTTTCTTGAATTTACTAACAATCAAATCCATCAGATCACCCGTACCACTACCACTAATCGCAGAAATACAATACGGATCGCCCAGTCCTAACCGATAAAACTCAGGAGCATTGTATCGTAGCTCATGGTTATCAGTCTTATTGGCTACCATAATAACCGGACTCTTGGCCCGGCGCAATATAGCGGCTACCTGCATATCCAAATCTGTCACTCCGTTTGTCACATCCACTACAAACAGAATTACGTCCGCCTCGTCCACTGCCATCAATACCTGCTTGCGTATTTCCTCTTCGAATATATCGTCAGAGTTCACCACCCATCCACCGGTATCAACAACAGAAAACTCCCGTCCTAACCATTCGGATTTACCATACTGCCTATCACGGGTAGTACCCGCTTCATCGTTCACAATTGCCTGACGGGTCTTCGTCAAACGATTAAATAAGGTAGACTTGCCCACATTGGGGCGTCCTACAATTGCAACTAAATTA
>OHBE01003135.1_pt1 | contig 11018 bp, 8 predicted proteins | sample 1577231 | NCBI WGS metagenome assembly OHBE01 (sample SAMEA3541506, study PRJEB24748) | human gut metagenome | biome: human gut; feature: human-associated habitat; material: faeces | place: China | collected 2012
CAGGAAACCGCCACGCCCGAGTCGGAGTCCACCCCCGAGCCGGAGCCCACGGTGGAGCCGACGGAAGAACCCACCGCCGAGCCGGTATCGCAGCCGGTGGAGGAACCGTCCGGCATCGTGAACATGGCCGAAGAGGGGAAAGCGCTCTATGCCGCGCAGCTGGACCGCTACGCCGCGGCGCTCTCCGAGCAGTGGCCGGAGGGACGGTATTTTGAAAACGGTATGAGCGAGATCGCCGGATACTATTACGAGGGCGACGCCCGCGCGAACGTCGGCGTATTTTTCCCTGACCTTGACGGCGACGGCTCGCCGGAGATGGTGATCGGCGCGATCTTGGGCGCAGACACCGATCCGGCCGTTCTGGAGATCTGGACGGTCAAGGACGGCGCGCCGGTGATGCTCGCGCAGAGCCACGCGAGAGATAAGTATTATGTGGAATATCTCGCGGACGAAAACGCCTGGCTCATTGCGAACGAGGGTTCGAGCGGCGCGGCGAGCAGCGTGTGGTTTTACTATGCGCTCCAGAACGGAGAGCTTGCTCTCATGCAGGGCGTGACGAGCGAGTCCGGCGCGTGGTACATGACGTACGATACGGACTGCGACGTTTCCAACGACACGCCGTCCGACGAGGCGGTCTGTCAGGCGATCATCGATTCCCACACGGAACGCTATACGGCGCTCGACTATACGCCGTATACCGAGCTCCAATAATAAGAAGAAAAGAAGGATCCCCCGCGCAGTCGTTTATCGGCTGCGCGGGGGATTTTTCGCTGGGTTACTTCTTCTTTACCGGGTAGCACACCTCGGTCACGAACTCGTCGGGTTTTTTCGTATCGTGAGGACTCACATGGTAGATGTTGAACATCGGCCCGGCAGTCTCATAGCCGTTCGCCTCGATCCACGGGATCATGGCGGCGTACACGTCGGTGATCAGCGCGTAGCTGCCGCGGTAGGTGCAGCTCGCAACGGTGACCTCCGGCAGCGTGCGGAATTTGACATGCTCCGTGTCGGGGTAGCTTCCCGTTACGGTCTTCCAGGCGAGGACCTCGACGTCCGTTTCCTTGTATTCGCCGTCGAGGAATGTCACGGCGCAGAGGCATGGGTCGGCTTCCGTGAGATGCATCCGGCAGGTCTCGCCCACCAGCGCGCTCCATACCATCCCCTCGTCCTCGTAGCGGGGGATCGTCATTTGCACGGTGGCGGCGTAGCGTTCGGGGATCGTTTTCAATGTGATATCATAGCTCATGGTCTGTTCCTTTCTCAGCCGTTCTCTGGCTGCGTCCAGAAGCGCCAGCTTACGCGCTGTGTCGCGCGAGAGCTCCTCCAGCTCGCGCTGCCGGGTCGAAAAATAGCCCTCCAGCGCCTCGCGGTCGTCGTAGATCTCGAGGATCTTCACGATATCGGCAAGGGAAAACCCCATGTCCTTGAGCGCCGTGATCCGGCACATGGTCGGGAGCTGATCCTCCCGGTAATACCGGTAATCGGTGAAGCGGTCGATCTCAGCGGGCTTTAAGAGCCCAATCTCGTCATAGTGGCGCAGCATGCGGACGCTGACTCTGGACAGTTTTGAAAATTCTCCGATCTTCAGCATGGAAGGTACCTCCGGCTTTTTCTCTTGAGCTCGTATGCATCATAATGCCTCCCACAGTGGGAGAGTCAAGAGCTTTTTCCAATTTCTCCGCAAAGACGGTACACGTGCATTGCTTTTTCGGGGATTCTATGGTAAAAGTAAATGTTAATACTTTTTTGAAGGAAGAGACGGGTTATGAAGGATTAAAAATACGGTAGATTTTTCATTTCAAAAATTTACCGGAAGGATGAAACAACATGAGTGACTTACAGCGGGAGATTTCGCGGCGGCGGACGTTTGCGATCATCTCCCACCCGGACGCGGGCAAAACGACATTGACGGAAAAGCTCCTTCTCTACGGAGGGGCGATCCAGCTCGCCGGCTCGGTAAAGGGCAAGGCGGCGGCGCGCCATGCGGTCTCCGACTGGATGGAGCTGGAAAAGCAGCGCGGCATTTCCATCACGTCGTCCGTGCTCCAGTTTGAATATAACGGCTACTGCATCAACATTCTCGACACCCCCGGCCATCAGGACTTCTCCGAGGACACCTACCGCACGCTTATGGCGGCGGACAGCGCCGTCATGGTCATCGACGCGGCCAAGGGCATCGAGCCGCAGACGCGCAAGCTCTTCAAGGTCTGCGCCATGCGGCACATCCCCATCTTCACGTTCATCAACAAGATGGACCGCGAGGCGCGCAGCCCCTACGATCTGCTCGAAGAGCTCGAAAAGGAGTTCGGCATCGGCACGTACCCGATGAACTGGCCGATCGGCTGCGGCGTGGACTTCAAGGGCGTGTACGACCGCGAGAAAAAGGAAGTTCTCGCGTTTACGCAGCGTCACGCGGGCAGCCGCGCCATCCATGCGGCGGAGCTTTCCATGGATAACGAGGCGGGCCTGCGCGAAGCGCTCGGCGAGCGGCTGTACAGCACGCTTTGCGACGATGTGGAGCTTCTCGACGGCGCGGGGTACGAATTTGATCTCGACCTTGTCCGCAGCGGCGATCTGAGCCCTGTTTTCTTCGGCTCGGCGCTGATGAACTTCGGCGTGGAGCAGTTTCTGGCGAGCTTTCTCGATCTCACAACGCCTCCGCTCGCACGCCTTTCCGATGGTGTGCCGGTCGAGCCGACGGACGACCATTTCTCCGCCTTCGTATTCAAGATCCAGGCGAACATGAACAAGGCGCACCGCGACCGCATCGCGTTCATGCGCATCTGCTCGGGCAAGTTTGAGCGCAACGAGGAATACTACCACGTGCAGGGCGGAAAGCCCATCAAGCTCGCGCAGCCGCAGCAGATGATGGCCGAGGAGCGCCAGATCATCGACGAGGCTTACGCCGGAGACATCATCGGCGTGTTCGACCCCGGCATCTACTCCATCGGCGATACGATCTGCTCCAAGGACAAGAAGGTCCGCTTCGAGGGCATCCCGACGTTCGCGCCCGAGCACTTCGCCGCCTTTGAGCGCAAGGACACGATGAAGCGCAAGCAGTTCGAGACCGGTATCCGCCAGATCGCGCAGGAGGGCGCCATCCAGATCTTCCACGAGCCGAACACCGGCTTGGAGGAGGTCATCGTCGGCGTCGTCGGCGTGCTGCAGTTCGACGTGCTCGAATACCGTTTGCAGAGCGAATACTCCACCGCCGTGCGCCGCCGCGCGCTGCCGTATGAAAACATCCGCTGGATCGTGAGCGACACCGACCCCGCAACTCTCACGCTCACGCGCGACACCAAGTGGGTGCAGGACTTCAAGGGCAACAACCTCCTGCTCTTCGGCGGCGAGTGGAACATCGCCTACACGCTCAAGCAGAACCCCGGCCTAGAGCTCGCGGAGTTCTCCAAAAACTGATAACCAATGCTCAAATCACCCGTTGGGAAAACTCCCAACGGGTGATTTTAGTCTGTTGCCCCGCCATTCGGCGGGGCGATCTGTATGTCAGAAAAGAAATCAGTCAGCGTTGATGACGTTGATCTGGCACATGCGCATCGTGGCGATGGCGGCGTCGTGCGTTGCGGGGGTGACGCCCGCGCAGCAGGAAGCGTCCAACGTGATGGGCATTTCGGGATAGAACGCCTTTTTTATCAGCGCGTTCGATACGACGCAGATGTCGGTGCAGAGACCGACGATCTCCATATGGACGTTCGGCTCGCCGTACTGCGCGACATATTCGCCGATGATCTTTACAAGTTCGGTCGAGCCGAAGGTGGGCTTATGGACGATCGTGGCGTTTTCCGGCATAGCGGCCTGCACCGCATCATCCAGCTGCCAGCCCTCGGTGTCCTGCACGCAGTGGATGAACGGGAGGTTGACGCCCTCCTGCGTTTCAAGATAGGTTTCCTCGTGCGTATCGCGCGTGGCAATGATGACGTCGCCGCGGGCCTTGTATTCGTTGATCTTGGCCACAACGTTCGGGACGATGGCCTGCGCCTCGGGGGTGCCGAGCGCCTGATCGACGAAGTCCTTCTGCATATCGATGACAAGGAGAATGTTCATGGTTTTTCCCTCCGGGTTGGCTGCGGCGGATCGCTCGCAGATCTTCGAGAGCATTTCGGATTTGAGCGGGTCGGGTGCTTCCGGGGCGGGGCGCTGCACAGGAAGGGGATCCGCATGGAGTTTATTTGAATATACCAAGCGCTGTGTAACAATGCAACAAGTATTTGTCAGATTCGCTCCGTGCTATCCGAAAAAAGCCAAAAAAATCCGCCGCAAAAGCGGCGGATTTTTTTAAATTAAGATGGAGGCATTCAGATCATTCGGCGGCTGCACACCGGATGCTCTGTATGATGCTATTATAACCGGCGTAAAAATCAAAGAGTGAACATTTCATGAACAAATTCCGGGGAAAATGTAAACAAATTTGAACGGATCGGCAGATTCAACAGAAAAACAGAAAATATCGAAAAGTATATGGACGATGTATTCAAATGTGCTATACTAAGCTCTGCGAGAAAAAGAAGGGAGTTGCCCGATGCAAAATTACAAACTGACGCTTTGCTACGACGGCACGCGCTACCGCGGCTGGCAGAAGCAGGGAAACACCGCCCAGACGGTGCAGGGCAAGCTTGAGACGCTGCTCTCCCGCGCGCTGGAGCAGCCCATCGAGATCGCGGGCAGCGGCCGCACGGATGCCGGTGTCCACGCGAGAATGCAGGTGTGCTCCTTCCGGGCGGATACGGACAAGTCCTGCGCGGAGCTTTTGGCGCTGCTCCGGGAATATCTGCCGGAGGATATCGGCGCGCTTGCGCTCGAGAAAGCGCCGGAGCGGTTCCACGCTCGCCTTTCGGCGGTGCGGAAAACGTATATTTACCGTGTCTGGAACAGCGATGCGCCCTGCGTGTTTGAAAGAAAGTATGTGCATGCGGAGCCGCGCCCGCTGGATCTTGACGCCATGCGCCGCGCCGCGGCACAGCTTTGCGGGCGGCACGAATTCTCTGCCTTTTCCACCGGAAAGAAAACGGGCCGCGCCGCCACGCGCACGATAGAGTCTATCGGGATCGAACGCTGCGGGGAAGAAGTGCGGCTTACGTATACCGGCGACGGGTTCTTATACAATATGGTGCGCATCCTGACCGGCACGCTGCTCGAGGTCGGGCTTGGAGAGCGCCGTCCGGACGAAATGAAGGCGATCCTTGCCTCGCACAGCCGTGCGAGTGCCGGTTTTACCGCCCCGGCGCAGGGGCTTTTCCTCTGGGATGTGACGTACTAAGCGAGTAAAACCGGAAAATTTTCGTTTTTTTCAACTTTATGTTGTTTTTTCCTGGCTTTTCTGTTAAGGCTGTGTTATAATATCTTTTTGAAATTACCCCATGTAGGTGAAGAATATGACAAACCACAACCCGTATATGACCCGCGAGGGCGGCGCGACCGTCACGGTGTTCGTCCCGTACGACTGCAAAAACCACTGCCCGTTCTGCATCAATAAGCAGGAATACCAGAATCCCGAAGGCTTCAGCGTGGAAAAGGTGTGCGAGAGCATCCGCATGTTCCATGAGATCACGCCAAAGTGCGATTTCGTGTTCACCGGCGGCGAGCCGTTTTCCGAGCCGGAAGCGCTGCAGGTGATGATGGACTGCATCCCGGAGGGCCACCGTGTGTTCATCAACACGACGCTCCCGGTATCCGATCTTTTCCCCGCCGAGCGCATCATTGCGTTCACGGAGCGCAACAAGGATAAGATCACCTGCATCAACATCTCCCGCCACATGGTGCACTATGTGGAGGAGTGCAACGACGAGCTTCTCGGTTCGCTCAAGGTGCCGGTGCGCATCAACTGCGTGCTCTTCAAGAACTATCCGCACGACGGCATGATCGCCTTTGCCAACCGCTTCGCAAAGTACGGCCTGCCCATCCAGTTCCGCGCGGACTACACCATCACCACACCCGAAAACCTCTACGAGCGAGAGGGCGACCAGATCCTCGCCGATCTTATGAAGAACTTTGAGTATCTGGGTCTGGACGGCTGCCGCATCCGCTGCGGCTACCACTTCAACAACCACGGCCAGCACATCGCCTATCACCGCACGCTGCCCTACAGCACGATGACCGAGACGATCGACGGCACGACGTATGACATTCTCTACGACGTTCTCGTCAAGCAGACCGGCGAGCCGCACTCCGACTGGACCGGCGTGCCGCTGGATGTGGAAGCCTACCGCCACGTGAAATTCGAGCCCTACGATCTCAAGGTCCTCGAAGGCCGCGTTGAATAATTTTTCCTTTGTATAGGAACGCTGCCCCGAACGGAACATCCGTTCGGGGCAGAATATTATAAACGCTTTATTCCGTTACCGGCGGGTAAAAATGAACGGCTCGTCAAAGCCGGACTCGGTCAGAGAGACGGTGTCGGATTTTTCATCATACTCGATGAGGCTGATGGCCGCATCATCGGCGGAGAGAAGGATCTTGCCGCTTTTCACGCTGTAAGTACCGCTTTCCGTGCCCTCTGCTAAAATGTCCTGTATGTCCGATTCGGCGAAGACCCCGTCACAATACTCCGCCAGGGACTGTCCGCCCAGCGAGCTTTCAATCGCTTCATCTATGTTGCTGCAGCCGAGTACACTTATCGCCTCATCCAGCGTCATGCCGTTCTCGTTTGCGAGCTTTTCCAGCTCGGTTTCTAAATAGGCATACATTACGTCAGCCATTGCGGCGGAAAGCTGATCGGCCAGCTTGCCGGCGGAACTCGGATCGATCGAAAGAACGAATGTACCGTCCTCGCGGATATCGAGAAGATAGTCCACCGTCAGCACGCCGACATTCATATTGCTGATGAACTCCTCTGCTTCGGCATCGCCGCTGACGCCCTCGAGCATTCCCTCCAGAATCATATCGGTCACGTCGATCCCGCGGCAGGCCCAGCTTCCTGTGATGTTCTTTTTCAGGGTATCATCGGAACCGCACCCGGCCAAAGTCAGAATAAACGCGGCGATAAGTACTGCGAGAGTCAGCTTGTGAAGTGCTTTTTTCATCAATTTCTCATCCTCCTTTTTACGTGCCTTGCGGAACTATGTCAAATTATATAACATCTGGCATGGTTCCGCAAGCGTTACCTGCCGTTTTCCTATTCATTTTGACATTTTTCCTCAGGTCTCGGGTATGGAAGGCCGCGTCGAATAATTGCAATTGCAGAAAACCCTCGCCCCGGACGATCCCGTCCGGGGCGAGATTTTATCTGTATCATATTTCGCAGACCGTGCCGAGACCCTGCTTTTCACACGCTTTGAGGATGATCGCGGCGGAGGCGATGTCCTGCAGAGCGATGCCGGTGGAGTCGAAAACGGTGATCTCCGCATCGCTCGTCCGTCCGGCCTTTTCGCCGAGAATGACCTCGCCGAGCTCCCCGGCGAGAGCGGGGAGGACGCCCTCTTTGTGCGGCAGCTCGCATTCGCCGACGGCGAAGCACTGCGCCGTATCGTCGCCGTACACGACGGCTCCGGCGAGCACCGCCGATTCGACCTCCTGCTTGCCGGGCAGGTCGGCGCCGATACAGCTTACATGCGTACCGGGCTTGACCCAGGTGCTTTTCACGACCGGCGCCTTGGCGCAGGTGGCGGTGAAAACGATGTCGCTTTCTCCGACGGCGGATGCTGCATCTGCCGCGGCGTTGATCGCGGCGGTACGGGCATGACCGCACGCCTTGAGCAGCGCGTCCGTTGCCGCTGTCACAGCGGCGAGCCGCTCGGCGGCCTTTTCGGGGCGGTGCGGGTTTGTGAGATACACGGTCTTGAGGGACGGGATCGCCGCGAGCGCGGCCGTGGCAAGATACGGGCAGAGCTCGCCGCAGCCGACGATCGTGAGCGTTTTCGCGTCCTTGCGCGCAAGGTATTTTGCGCCGACGGCGGCCGCGGCGCCGGTGCGCAGCGCTGTGATCGGCCCGGCGTTCAAAAGCGCCTTCGGCTCGCCGGTGGCAAGATCAAAGAGGAGCGACGTGCCGAAAAGCGCCGGGAGCGCCTTTTCTGCGTTCGAGTCATACCATGAAACGACCTTCAGACCGTATACGCCCGCGCTTTCGAGATCGCCGGATTTGATGTCGAGATCGGCGTGGCCGGGGTCAAACTCATGGAATACCATCGGCCACACGCGTCCCGTTCCGGCGGATTTCCCGACGTAGGCGCTCTCTACGGCGCGGAGCGCCGCGGTCACGGTGAATACCTTCTGGATATCCTCCCGTCCGATGACGCGGATGGTGCTCATTTTTCCAGCTCCTTTTCCTTCCACGCAAAGTACCCGCTCACAGCCTTCAGCCCTTTCACGAGCGCTTCCTTGCCGTAGGCGTAGCCGATGCGCATACTCTTCGGCTGCTCAAAGCAGTCGCCCGGCGTGACGAACGCACCGGTCTTATGGTACATCTCCTCGCACAGCTCATAGGAGGGAATGTCGAAATCGTAGTAGACGAGCGCCGTCGTGCCGCCGAGGGGCTTGACGTAGCTCGCGTGCTTTTCTCCGGCGACCCAATTGTCCAGAATGGCGAGATTTTCCCGCACGATGGCGCGGCTGCGCGCGAGCATTTTATCGCTGTGCTTGAGCGCGAGCGCGGCAATGGCCTCGTCGATCATGCCGCCGCTGATGAGATCGTAGTCACGGTGAGAGACGAGCGCGCGGAGCGCGTCCTTGTCGCGCGTGGCGATCCAGCCGAGCCGCAGCCCGGCAAGAGAGAAGACCTTCGACATGCTGCTCACGGAGATGCCCTTTTCGTAAAGATCCGCGATGGATTCGCTCCACTCGTCGGTCTGGGAGAGATGGCGGTATACCTCGTCGCAGAGAATGTACGCGCCCGCCTCGCGCGCGATCTGCACGATCTCTTCGAGCATATCGCGGCTCATGAGCGCGCCGGTCGGATTGTTGGGGTTGTTGATGCAGATCATTTTTGTCCCCGGCACGGCGAGCGCGCGCAGCGCGTCAAGATCGGGGAGATACCCGTTTTCGCGGCTCAGGGGGAGAATCTTTACCTTTGCGCCGAGCGATTCGGGGATGGAGTAGAGCTGCTGGTACGTCGGCAGAACACTGATGACGCGGTCACCCGGCGATACGAGCGAGCAGAACACATGGTGGTTCGCGCCCGCCGCGCCGTGCGTTGTGACGATGTTTTCGGGCTTGACCGTTTTATAAAGCGAGCAGATGCCCTGCCGGAACGCGGGCGCACCTTCAATGTCGCCGTAGGTCAGCCGGCGCGCGGCGAGATTCTCCAGAAAGGCGGCCTTGTCCTCGCCGGTCAGCGCGAACAGCTCGTTGAGCGACACGGAATCGACGCACGTCTCCGCGATGTTGTATCGCGCGCCGACCTCCCATTCGTTCATCCATTCCTCTACGGCAAACGGCTTGATGTACATAAAAATTCTCCTTTCCGCCCGCTGCAGCCCGGATAAAGCAAAAGGCGTCCGGGGCATTCCTTGTAGCGCATGTGCGCCGTACCTGCGGAATTGCCCGGACGTCTTTTTGACCCGCACCCGGTGATGCGGAAGGCGATATATTTAACTTGTGATTGAATATTAATTCATAAATCCCAAAATGTCAAGCGGTGAAATAAATATTATTCATAATGACAAGCAGAGCACCCTTCCGCACCCGATCCCGCTGCATCCTGCACAGATTTACGGTTTCACAGCCCGGTAAAAGGCCGACAGAAAAAAGTCTATGCGAGAGACGGAAAAAATCAGGGCCGCCCCGACAAAGGGTGGCCCTTCAGCCTGTCGAAAAAGCCTCGCAGAGTTTGCGCCCGCAGGCGCAAATAAAGTTCAATGCATTTTTGCCGGCGGCGTGTACGTCGGCAAAAATACTTCTCGGCTCGCAAACGTGCGAGCGCAGCGAGTGCGCTGCGGCGAGCCGCAGCCTTTTCAAACGAGAGCCCAACGAAGTGGGTCTCGTTTGAGAGCTTGTCAAAAATCCTTTTTTGACAAGCTCAAGGACCGCCCCGATAAGGGGCGGCCCTTGCGTATTGGCTTATTTCCGGATCACTTTCTCCAGGTGGTTTCGTCCTCCGTGTAGCGGGAGGCGCTGCGGCGGCGGAAGTAGAAGTACAGACCCGCGCCGAGTGCCAGGACGGCCACGATGATGCCCGTGATGAGAAGAATGCGGCCGAGACCGCCGGACGACGTGGTGTCCTTGGTGTCGTCGTTTTTCTTCACATCGCCGATGGCTTCCTTCACGGTGAGCGTCGCGGCGTTGCTCTCAACGGAACCGGCAGCGTTTTTGATCACGCAGCGGTACTTCCAGCCGTTCTGCTCGGCGGTGACCTTTTCGACGGTGTAGCTCGCGTTCACCGCGCCGGAGATATCCGTCCAGCCGCTGCCGTCGTTTTTGTCCACCTGCCACTGGCAGAGCAGCGGCGTGGTGCCGCTCGCCGTCACGGTGAACGTGGCGGAGCTGTCCGCGTTGACGGATGCGCTCGCGGGCTGGGAGGAAACGGTCGGGGCAACGGTCTTATCCTTCGCCTTGATGGTGAACTTGGCCTTCGCGCTGCCGTCGCCGTAGACGAGCGTCACGGTGTGGGAGCCCGCGGCGAGCGTGTCGAGATATTCCGGCTTGAGCGTGACGGTGGAGCCGTCCGCGGAGGCGGTGTATTTCCCGGCGGCGACCGCGGCGCCGTCCACCTTCACGGTGAAGGTGCCCTTGCCGCTGCCGGAGAATTCGATGCCCTTGTCTCCGCCCTGTGTCCATTCGCTGTTCGCGCCTTTGGTGACGGTGTACTCGCTGCCGGCGACGACGAGCGTCATCTGCCGCGTGGAGAAGCCGGTGGAGTTCGTCGCCTTCACGGCGAAGCGGAAGGAGCCTTCCTGCGTGGGCGTGCCGGAGAGAATACCGGTGTTGGCCGCGAGCGTCATGCCGTCGGGCAGCGTGCCGCTGTAGGACCAGGTGATCGGCGTGCCGCCGGTGGCGGTGATCTGCTGGCGGTATTCCTTGCCCATCGTGGCCGCGGCGAGCGTCGTGGTGGTGATGGCGGGCGCGGCGGG
>OHBE01003137.1_pt1 | contig 11013 bp, 7 predicted proteins | sample 1577231 | NCBI WGS metagenome assembly OHBE01 (sample SAMEA3541506, study PRJEB24748) | human gut metagenome | biome: human gut; feature: human-associated habitat; material: faeces | place: China | collected 2012
TTCCTTATATCCCAGGTGCGGAACCAAAGGTATGCCGATTTCACGCATCGTATCATATCCGCCACGCTTGAAAGGAGAGATAAAGATTACATCCGGATTCACACTCATGATCACTTCATTATCAAAGTTCCCCTCGATACCTATCTTAGCCGTTTTACCCTGCTTCAAGCGTTCGTTCATTTCTTTGTTGAAGAGATGACGGGTGCTCGTGATACCCACTACATGATTTAAAGCATCCAGTTTAATAAAGTTGGATAACTGCAAGGAAGTCATACAGATAACACTCTTCACGGGAGTCTCTATCACTGTATAGCCGGCAGGAATATTTTCAGGTTTCGTCCCTCCGGGCACAAGAGCGTAATGAAAAGATTCACCTCCTTCTTTCTGCGGATCGCTGATATCGACCAAGCGGCATGTAGGAGTATAGGTCACTTTAAAACCTTTGGCATAAACTGGTGTGATACGGACAGAAGATGTATCGGACACCTCACCGGTTACTATCGTTACATTCTGGTTGTTCTTCGGACGACAACCGGCTAAAGAGATACAGGCCAGCAGTGCGCATCCGATCAGGAATTGTTTCATCGTTATTTGTCTTTTAATTCAGATTACAGCGGTCAAAGATACTTAATAATTCTTGTTTCATAGAGATATTTTCCTCACTTTTGCAGAACATTAAGATGATAAACCGATAACAAATGATAACTACACATCCCATACGTTTCGTATCTTTAGGCCCCGGAGAACCGGATCTGATTACATTGAAAGGACTCAAAGCACTGCAAGGAGCCGATTGCATCTTCTGTCCGGCCACCATGACTCAAGACGGCAAGTCCTCTTCACGGGCACTCTCCATCCTGAACACTCTCGGATTCTCGGACACCGTACAGTGTTTCCGGCTTCCTATGGACAAGGACAGGACACTGGCATTAAGATCTTATGAAGCTGTATATGAAAGCAGCAAAATACTCCGTGCAGAGGGACAAAACGTCGTAATTGTGGCCGAAGGAGATGCGGGTCTTTACTCTTCCATCCACTACATCTACGACAAGCTGCAACAAGACGACATCCCCGTTGAACAGATTGCCGGTATTCCCGCTTTTATTGCTTCCGGAGCGATGGCGGGCCTGCATATTGTCAGTCAGGAAGAGCGGCTGATCGTGATACCGGGTCACGTCACCGCCAAAGAACTGGACGACTACCTGAAACATCAGACGGTAGTGGTCATAATGAAGCTATCGCAATGTATAGACGAGGTACACCAATGTATAATTAACCATCCGGAATACCAATACCACTACTTTGAAAATGTAGGGACCGAGAAGGAATACTACTCTTGCTCCACCGAAGAACTTCGGGAAAAAAGATACCCTTATTTCTCGGTAATGATTATCAGATTCGGATAAGGTTACACCTCGTTAAAGTCCCCGACCAATCACGTACCAGCTATACATCCCGGCACATACGAGTTGTACAACTCGTACATCACCAGTTGCACAACTCGTCGTGTACCAGTTGTACAACTCGTCTACGATTACATCGGTTGATCGCATATTCAAGATAGAATGATTACATTTATATCCCCTAATACTCAATGATCATGAAAACTACCAGACTCCAACTTTCCCTTTTAGCCCTTTTTCTGGGGTGCGCTTCTCTACAGGCACAATACAAATGGGCAGATCCACTCAAACAAGACTTTCATACAGTACGCGGACAAGCATGGCAGGACGAACTGAAAGATTCTTATGCCCGCCTCCCGCAAAGGGCAGAAGATAAAGTACGCAAACCTTTATGGGATTTGTCGCGGCAAAGCGCAGGGCTGTCTGTCGTCTTCCGTTCCAACGCATCCGAAATAAAGGTTCGCTACGTAGTAAAAGGCGGACTCTCTATGCCCCATATGCCGGCTACGGGAGTTTCGGGCATCGATCTGTATGCTACAGACAATAACGGGCAAGAACGCTGGTGTGCCGGAAATTATTCCATGGGAGACACCATTGTCTACAATTTCAGGGGACTTTCATACGCAGCTAAATCCGGCAACGGATTTGAATACCAACTATTCCTGCCGCTATACAACAGTGTATCATGGATGGAGATAGGTGTTCCTGCCGACGCTTCTTTCCGTTTCCTTCCGGTTTCACAAGAAAAGCCTCTGGTCATATACGGCACTTCCATTGCGCAAGGAGCCTGTGCTTCGCGTCCCGGCATGGCATGGGGCAATATACTGAACCGGAAGTTGGGACATCCGGTCATCAATCTGGGGTTCTCCGGCAACGGAAAACTGGAAGAAGCACTCTTCGATCTTCTGTCAGAGATCGATGCACGGCTATATATCATTGACTGCATGCCCAATCTGGCAGGAAAAGAAGCATCGGCCGTAGTGTACCAACGCACTTTGGAGGGAGTGAAAAAACTTCGTGAAAAGAGCCGGGCCCCCATCCTATTGGTAGAACACGATGGATATAGCAATGAATTCAGTTCCGAAAGCGCGGAGGAATCCTATCGTGTGGCCAATGCAGAACTACGCAAGGCATACGAGACGCTGCAAAAAGAGCAGGTTCCTACTGTCTATTATCTGACCAAGGAAGAAATCGGTATGCCGATGGATGCCATGGTAGACGGTGTTCATTCCACCGACCTGGGTATGCAGCAATATGCGGACAGTTACCGGAAGAAGATAGGTGAGATCTTACACGAAGAGAGTAAAGGGCCTACTTCATGTATCCCTTGCAAGCAGCAAAGAGATCCATACGACTGGTACGGACGCCACGAAGAGATCTTGAAACTAAATAAGCAAAGTGCTCCCGAAGTGGTGATGATCGGCAACTCGATCACGCATTTCTGGGGAGGCGAACCTATTGCACACAATCAGTTTGGAACAGAATCCTGGGATAAACTTTTCAAAGGAAAGCGAGTCCGTAATCTCGGATTTGGCTGGGACAAAACAGAAAATGTACTGTGGCGTATCTACCACGGTGAGCTGGACGGTTTTCAGGCACAGAACATTTTCCTGCTGATAGGCACCAACAATCTCTTGTTCAATACCGACGACGAAGTCATAGAGGGAATCTGCCGGGTCGTAAAAGCGATTCGCGAGCGTCAGCCCCGTGCAAAACTCTGCGTGATGGGCATCCTGCCGAGAAAAGAGATGGAAACCCGCATTGCCCAAATAGATGCGGCATTGCAAAAGCGACTGAACGGCAAAGATTGTACTTTCATTAATCTTGCTCCGCAACTGACGCATAAAGACGGAACAATAGACCATTCACTGTTCCGTGACGGGCTTCACCCGAATGCCGAAGGATACAAGCGCATCGCAAAAGTGCTGAAAGGCTACTTATAAACAAAGGACTCAATCCTTAATAATTATGCCTCCTCCCCCTTAAAGTGCCACTGCATTTTTCCAGAGTCTGACAATGGTATATATTCGTTTTCATCATGAACCGTATGTTGCTCATACTGATCCGGACAAACGGATAGAAACGGGTAAATATCATTGCCGGCTGCCGCAGCCGCTCTGTAACGGCTGTAATCATAAGATACTCAAATGAAATATCTGAGATATACCTGTCACGGAAATCTGTATGCCGATGCAGAATGTAAAAAAGGCAACGAGCTTGTTAATGATCTGATTCCCTACCGGCCCGAGTTTCTGAATAATTCTTTGCCCTTGGGAAAGAAAGATATAAAGTATGGCTGCCATACAAACTATAACAAGTGCGATCACAAAATAATTGATTCCGGTTTGCAACAATTTACCTTTGACGCTGGCAGAAGCCATCAGAGTAAATATAACGGATATACTGCCCGGACCGATGCTGATGGGAAACGTGATGGGATAAAATATCTTCTGTTCTATATTCTTCCATTTGAGGCTATCCATGTTCCGGCTCGATTCTTCCTGATCCGGGGAGTTAGAATCGCCGAGCAACTCCATGGCCGTTTTACAGATAAGTATCCCACCGCCCAACTGAATGACAGGGATGGCCAGACCGAACATTAACAAAAACAGGTGGCCTATGACCAAAGTACCCACACCGATTATTATAAAGTTAAGAATCAGTTTCCGGATGGCGGTTTTCCGCTGCTTGGGATCCAGGTCGGTAAAAAAGCCATTCACCACAAAACCGTTTCCCAAAGGATTCACCACGGGAAACAAAGCCATAAAAGAGGAAGAGAATATAATTAGCAGATTACTCAGTGACATAGTTCTTGCATTTTTTAAAATACTCCATTAAGAATACAATACCTATGTAAAAACACAGATGGACTCTTATTGATGCTGCAATTGCAAGAAATATTTTCTTATTGTGATATTTTAACGGACTAACACTAATGGGAAACATACATACGTGTGTATCCGCACTTCCCCGGAAAAGTAAATCGTATATTATGCGAAGACAACTCTCACTTCCGTCCCCTTCCCTTCTTCGGAACGAATGCTGACCTTACCCCTGTAGACAGAAAAGATTTTCATGGAAAGACTTAACCCGATCCCTTGACCGGCGTATTCTATCGTATTACTTCCCCGGTAGAATGACTGGAAGATAAGTTCCATTTCATCTGCCGGGATGCCGATTCCGGAATCTTTGACAGCTATCCCCCATCGCTCATCTTCCTTGTAAAGCCTGATAAGCACCTCGCCTTGCGAATACTTGCAGGCATTGTCTATCACGTTTTGCAAGGCTATTTTAAACAAGTAAGGGCTGGCACTGACCACAGCGTACCTTGCGGCATCTTCCGGATATTGCAGCCGGATGCGCGGGTTAGCAGCTCCAGCCTCTTCCAACAGGTCTGCCAGACGAATCTCTTCTACGTTATTCTTCCGGATGTCCTCTTCCTGTCTCGACAGAAACAGCAGATGCCTGATCAGATTGGACAGGCGTTTACTTTCCCCGGCTATCCGCCGGAGTGCTTCGATGTACTCATCGGTACTCCGTTCTTTCAGGAGACTTATTTCACATTCACCCTGAATGGCGGTAATAGGATTATTCAGTTCGTGAGAAGCATGGCTGACAAATGATTTTTCTGCTCTAAATGCCGTATCGATACGGTCGAGCATACTGTTTAAGGTTTCTATCAGATGGTCCAGTTCATCTTTATTGCCGGTGGTCTTCAATCTGCGGTTCAGACTGTTGCCGCGGATCTGTTTCAACTGTAACAGGACGTGCTGCAAGGGAATCAATATTCTCGTAGAATAGAGTTGTCCGATGAAAAAGATCAATACCGAGCTGCATAATACCAGAAAGGCGGATAAGAGCAGCAAGTGTTCTTGTATCTTGACCCCATAACTGTTATGCGACATGATAATTACGATAAAATTGCCTTCATTATCGGGATAGTATAGTGCGGCTCCCAGCATATCCTGATATACGAAAGAGACCGATGACATCTCTTTTGACTCGAGAAGCTGCTTCTGCTGGCTGGCGGAAAGATATTTATTCAGCGTATCACGCACCACGGCATCACTATCCATATCCAACAAAATCTCTTTGGCCTCCGGCAGCAGCTCATCATACTTCCGTTGAATGGTCTGATAGCTTTGCTCATCCACTTCATCTCGCTCCCAGTGTTTCTGAGCGGTCAGAAAAGCTTTTTCCCGAAGGTATGACCTGTACAACCCATCGATATACCTTGAACTGAACAGGTAGAACACTCCGATAACTGCCATGGTGGTCAGTACCGTTACCAACGTATAAAAGAGTGCGATTTTACGTCCTATTTTCATAGCCTGGCTTGTTAAAGTTAAGCATACATGATATATCCCGAACCTACCACCGTATGAATCAATTTCTTGTCATGCTCCTTATCTATTTTACCACGAAGATAGTTCACATAAACATCTACCACATTGGTATTCGTATCGAAATTCTTATCCCATACATCTTTCAATAATGTCAGGCGCGAAAGCACCATGCCTTGATGGGTCATGAAATACTCCAGCAAGCGGTACTCCTTAACAGTGAGTTCTATCTCCACCTCCTTGCGTCTGGCACGGCGGGTGTTGCAGTTAAGCACCAGATCATCACATACCAGCTGCTGGACAGAGTCTTCCCGCCCTCTGCGCAGGATGGCCTTGATGCGCGCCTCCAGTTCCTGAAAGCTGAATGGTTTCACCAAATAGTCATCCGCCCCCGAATCGAGCCCTTTCACGATATCCTCCGTGGTGCCCAATGCAGTCAACATTATAACCGGGGTGAGATAACCGTATTGCTGCCGATAAAGCCGGCATAGCTCCAGACCGTTCATCTTAGGCATGATAATATCCAGGATCAACAGGTCGAATGCTTCTTGCCGGATGAGTTCCCATCCGGCATCACCGTCATTAGCCACCGACACAGAATGTCCAAACTCCTTCAAACCCCGTTCTATAAACGAAGCTATATTCACTTCATCTTCTACCAATAATATCTTAGCCATCCTTCTTTAGTTTTTAAAGTGGCAAATATACTGTTTACACTCGTCTTTGCCGCAATTTACCCTCTTTATCATACAACGTTTTACCATAAATAACTTCTACAATCAACGGAAAAATGAATAGAGTAAAGAAAGTATCGCACAATACGCCCCCGATAATGACAATGGCAAGCGGGCGTTGCGACTCAGAACCGATGCCATGACTCAAGGCGGCCGGCATTAATCCGATGGCAGCCATAGCAGCCGTCATCCCGACCGGACGAACACGCGAACGGACGGTATTCTTTACAGCTTCCGATAAAGGTATGTGTGAACGTACGTTCGATTTAATGCCCGAGATCATAATCACTCCATTCTGGATGCAGATACCGAACAGGGCAATGAAACCGATCCCCGCAGAAATCGAAAAGTTGAAATGGGTAATCAACAAAGCAATAATTCCCCCGGCAGCTGCAAACGGCACATTCAGTAGCACCAGGCCTGCATCTCTCGCATTCGAAAAAAGGATGAAGAGAATGACGAAAATAATGGCAATGCTGACAGGAACCACCTGGGCAAGCCGCTTACTGGCACGTTGCTGATTTTCAAAATCTCCGGTCCATTTCAGCGTATATCCGTCCGGCAGATGTACCGAAGCCGCCACTTTCTTTTGTGCTTCGGCGACAGCAGACCCCATAGCACGTCCGCGTACGGAGAACTTAACGGCACAAAAACGGGCATGACTGTCACGGAATATAAGTAGAGGTCCCGTAATAGTCCGGATATCCGCCAGCTCTTTGATCGGTATCATCGTACCATCCATTGCGGGTACCAGAATCTTACCTATTTGCTCTTCGTTCCGGCGAAACTCTTCATTGTAACGCACCATGATATTGAATTTACGCTCGTCTTCATAAAGCAGGGAGGCCGATTTACCTCCTATAGCCATCTCGATAATAGACTGCACGTTCTCTTTAGACACACCGTAACGCGCCAGTTGCTTTTCATTCAACTCGATGCGAAGTTCCGGCTGGCCAATGTTGCGGATCACTCCCAAATCCTCGATACCTTGTACGGTTCCCAATACTTTGTCGATCTGCACAGCCAGTTTCTCCGCTTCATATAAGTCTTTGCCGAAAACTTTAACGGCAATAGATCCTTTTACACCCGAAGCCGCTTCCTCTACATTGTCAGTGATCGGCTGCGAGAAATTAAAATCGGTGCCGGGATAAAGAGCAAGGGCAGATTGCATTTTCTCAATCAGTTGTCCTTTGCTAAGTCCGCTTTCCCACTCCTTCTCCGGGAAAATATCGACATGAAACTCCACATTATAAAAACCGGTGGCATCGGTTCCGTCATTCGGACGCCCGGTTTGCGAAAGCACCTGTCTTACCTCGGGAAATGCCAGTAATTCTCTGCGCATTCTATTGGCAAGGGATACTGACTCATCCAAAGAAATGCTCTGCGGAAGGGTAGCGCGAATATAAATAGCCCCTTCATTCAACTGCGGCAAAAATTCCATTCCCAGAAACGAATAGAGAAACAGACCGACTCCTCCTGCCAAAGAAGCCAATCCGATAGACAATTTACGATGGGCATGAAAGATCGCAAACAAAGCCGCACTCTTTTCTCTGATAAAGTGCACCAGAAAATTACTTCTCTCACGCACATTCTTCTTCAAAAGAATAGACGACATGACCGGAACCAGCGTCAATGTGAAAATCAATGCTCCCAGTAAAGCAAATCCCAGAGTATAGGCCAAAGGAGAAAACATTTTTCCTTCTACTTTTTGAAACGAAAAGATGGGAATCAGCGCTGTAATGATAATCAGCTTAGAAAAAAAGACAGCTTTGGCCTTTTCTTTGGCTGTACTTCGGATCAGGCCCATTTTTGACATCCTGTTGAATACGGGCATTCCCACCTCTTTCGCTTTTCGGTCGAGGGCAACGAATATTCCCTCCACCATCACTACCGCTCCGTCTATAATGATCCCAAAATCAATAGCTCCCATTGAAAGCAGGTTGGCAGACATCCCCATTATGTGCAAGCAGATAAAAGCAAATAACAGGGCTAACGGTATAATGACCGCAACTACTGCCGTCGTCCGCCAGTCTGCCATAAAAATAAATACAATGAAAGTTACCAGCAATATGCCCTCTACCAAATTGTGTGTCACCGTATGAACTGCAAGATCCACCAGATCTTCCCGGTCATAAAAAGGTATGATCTCCACATCCGACGGCAGGATATTCTCATTCAGTTCGTCTATTTTCGCTTTCAACCCGGATATGACTTCTCCCGGATTCTCTCCTTTGCGCATCACCACAATGCCTTCCACTACATCATCTTCATCCATACGCCCCACCTGGCCCAAACGGGGTAAACATGATTCGCGTACATCGGCCAGATTTTTCACCAGTATGGGAGTCCCATTAATGTTTTTTACTACAATGTTCCGCAGTTCTTCCAAGTCATTAATCAATCCGATACCTCTCACAACATAGGCCTGCGAACTTTTGGTAATCACATCTCCCCCGACATTGATATTGCTTTTCGCTATGGCATCATAAAGTTCAAGCGAAGTGATGCCATAATTGATTAACTGATTCGGATTGACACTGACTTCAAAAGTCTTCACTTCCCCGCCGAAACTGACAATATCCGCCACTCCCGATACGGCACGCAAGTTACGGTCGATCACCCAATCCTGAATCGTTTTCAGTTCGCGTACACTCCGTTTGTCACTTCGCAAAGTATAACGGTAAATCTCACCCGTAGGTCCGTAAAGAGGTTGTACTTCCGGAGTCACCCCATCCGGAAGATCTGCGTCATTCAATAAATTGTATACCTGCTGACGGGCAACAAAATCATCCACATGATCTTCAAACAACACATTGATGACCGACAGTCCGAATAGGGTTGTCGAACGGATGTCCGTCTTCTTCTGTACCGAGTTCATGGCTATCTCCACCGGAATCGTAATGAACTTCTCCACCTCTTCCGCACTGCGTCCCGCCCATTGGGTAATGATGGTCACTTTCGTATTCGTCACATCGGGAAATGCATCTATCGGTGTATGCTTGAACGAAACCACACCGGCAATGACGGCAATCGTCGTACAAAAAAAGATGAAGAACTTATTTTTCAACGAAAATGCCACAATATTGTCTATAAACTTATGCATAGTATTCTTCCGTTTTTAGTCTGCATTTAAACTATTGTAGACCAATAATACATTCTGATTCAGCACTCTGTCACCCTCGGAAAGCCCGGAACGGACATAGCATTCCTGATTTTGCCGTTTGTATACATCGACTTCTTTCACTTTCAGGCGGTTGTCGGGGGTGACGGTTACGACGTAATTCTTACCTCCTTCAAATATCAAGGTATGTGCATCGATCCGAGGCATCTGTTTCCCGGAAGATTTGCACTCAACATTGACCGTGGTGAACATACCCGGCTTCAGCAGATAGTCTTCGTTACACAGCTTTACCCGTACGTTCATTGTCTTACTTTCAGTATTCAACATGTGGTATACTTTATCTATATTTCCGGAGAACACCTTACCCGGATATGCCAGCGTAGTGATATGTACCGATGCTCCTTCTGCTACTTTACTGATGTCGCTTTCATAAACATCTGCCATCACCCATACATGCTCCAGACCGGAGACAGTAAATATCTCCTCACCCTGATCGGGACGAAGCTGCATATTTCTGCTCACACTCTTTTCCACAATAAAACCGCTAACGGGAGATTTGACTTCATAGAATGACCGGCCGCTGAAGTTATTTATGGAAAAAATTTCTTTGATGCGATTCTCTTCCGCTTCTGCATTGATCAATTCCTGACGTGCCTGCAATACATCTTTATCGGATGCCAACCCGGAATCGAACATATCCCGGGTAGCATCTACATTTCTGCGGGCAATAATCACCTGTTGCTCCGCCTCTTTCATCTGTCTTTCGTAATCGGCCACTTCACCGCTACGCAATATGGCAAGTATGTCTCCTTTTCGCACATAATCCCCAACTTCAGCGCGAAGTTCCGTCACTGTTCCGCCAAACATCGGATAGACGTGTGCCACCTGTTCCTGATTAAAAGTAACACGTCCGTTCAAAGTCAATTCATCTGCCACATCATGCAGATGCACCGTATCGACGGAAACTATTTTAAGTAAACTGTCTGTCAGACACAGATCTTGATTTTCTCCGGGGTGCTTCACTTCTGATGAGCAACCACTCCCCATACCCAAAATCAATAGGCATGGAAGGTATTTTGTCCAATTCATAAATTATATGGATTTAGTAGTTAAAAATAGGTTGTCCGGCCACCGCATTCAGGTTCTCTATACCGAGCAGTACGTTTTTCTTGATTTCGTAAAGCCGGATGCAAGTCTCTTTGTAGCTATCATAAAAGTCGATGAATTCTAAAAGACTGATGTTACGTTTGATAAAGTTCTCGTTGGCTCCGGCTATCAGTTTCTCAAAATTCTGTTCCAGTCCCATATCAGTCGACTGATACAACTGACATGCTTTCTCTAAAGCAGTATAAGCTGCGTATAGTTCGGCCTCGGCTTTATTTCGGGAATACTCTTGCTCCCGATCCGCCTTC
>OHBE01003138.1_pt1 | contig 11011 bp, 10 predicted proteins | sample 1577231 | NCBI WGS metagenome assembly OHBE01 (sample SAMEA3541506, study PRJEB24748) | human gut metagenome | biome: human gut; feature: human-associated habitat; material: faeces | place: China | collected 2012
TCAAAAGTTGTCCAGTCCAGAGTGAAACTCTGGTCGCTCGTCGCAACGAGCGAAATATCCCAAAACAACTAAAACATAAAAAGCGATCGGGGCAGTTTGTAGTTTCGGTGCTGTGGTACGTCAGTACCCTGCCTGCGCTGCAGGCAGTCTAATATGACTCTCGTTTGAGAAAAACAGAAGCAGGCTGGGCCTGCAAGGAGGAAGATCAGGATGAAATATGCTTTAATCGGCTGCGGAAGAATCGCAACCAATCATATCAAGGCAGTACTCAACAATCATCTGGAATTTGCAGCAGTCTGCGACGTTGTGCCGCAGCAGATGGAAAATCTGCTTGCAAAGCATGAACTCAATCACGATGCATCCATTCATCGCTATACCGATTATAAAGAGATGATCGAAAAGGAACAGCCAGAACTGGTCGGCATTGCAACTGAAAGCGGTGTTCATGCAGAAATCGCTTTGTACTGCATCGACCATGGTGTCAATGTTATCATTGAAAAACCAATGGCAATGAGCATTGCAGATGCAGAAGAGATCATTCGCCGCAGTGAAGAAAAAGGCGTCAAGGTTTCTGCCTGCCACCAGAACCGTTTCAATGTAGCGGTTCAGCAGATGAGAAAAGCACTGGAAGCAGGACGCTTTGGTAAACTCTCTCATGGTTCCATCCATGTTCGTTGGAACCGCAATCGCGATTACTACGATCAGGCAAAATGGAGAGGAACCTGGGCACAGGACGGCGGCGCGCTGATGAATCAGTGCATCCACGGCATTGATCTGCTGCGCTGGATGATGGGCGGCGAGATTGATGAAGTATACGGTGTTACCAGACAGCAGTTCCATCATTATCTGGAAGCAGAAGATATCGGTATGGCAGTTGTAAAATTCAAAAATGGTGCAGTTGCTACCATCGAAGGTACAACCAACGTTTATCCAAAGAATCTGGAAGAGACCCTGTATCTCTTTGGTGAAAACGGTACTGTAAAACTGGGCGGAAAATCCACCAACAACATCGATGTATGGGATTTTGCGGATGAAGGCGAAGAAGATCAGAAGAACAAAGGTCTTCAGGAAGCAACCAGCAACGTATATGGCAACGGTCACACCAGCCTGTATGCAGATGTAATCGATGCAATCGAGCATGACCGCAAACCGTATGTGGATGCATACGCAGGCAGAAATGCTCTGGAACTGGTACTGGCAATCTACAAGAGCCAGAAAGAAGGAAAACCAGTTAAACTGCCGCTGACCGATTTTGCAAGCATCGATATGAAAGGTGAATTCTAGTCCACCTTTTCTTTGCTAAAAAGAAAAGGTGGAGCCAAAAGAAAAGTGTTCAGCTTCGCCGCCAGCTTGAAGCTGGACCCTGTTTCGCGCTTGGGTTTTGTGTAAAAATGACAGCTGCTATCCGCGGCAATCTCTCGTGTTAACACACTCGCTCGGCCAGCTAAGCCTGTACCCTGTTTGCTTATGGTGCAAAGGGGCTCCAGTTTAAAGCTGGACACTGTTTGTGCTCTGGTTTCAGCACGTGGTATTTGCTCGTTGGATAGAAAAAGTTGTAGAGCTACGAGGGTAAAACCCCTGTGGTACTTCACTGAGCAGAAGAGAAACCAATCAAAAATAAACAATCAACCACAAAATAAAGCAGCCGGATCAACAGGCTGCTTTTGTGGCATACAATCCTAAAAACAGTACGAAAGGACGTTTTAAAATGTCAGACTATTTTGTACATGAGAGCAGCTATGTGGATGATAATGTAACCATCGGAAAAAACACAAAGATCTGGCATTTTTGTCATGTCCAGAGCGGTGCAGTGATCGGTGAAAACTGCTCCTTTGGACAAAACGTCAATATTTCCAGCAATGTAACAATCGGAAATGGCGTCAAGGTCCAGAACAATGTTTCCATCTACGAAGGGGTGGAATTGGAAGACTATGTGTTCTGTGGCCCTTCGATGGTATTCACCAATGACCTGACTCCCAGAGCGAAATACCCCAAAGGTTCTGCCGGATACAAAAAAACTCTGGTAAAACAGGGTGCTACCATTGGTGCAAATGCAACTGTTGTTTGTGGACATACCATCGGCAGCTGGGCACTGATCGGTTCCGGAGCAGTTGTAACCAAGGATGTGCCGTCCCATGCACTGATGGTAGGAGTTCCTGCACGCCAGATTGGATGGGCATGCGAATGTGGTCAGGTGCTGAATGAACATCTGACCTGTCCGGACTGCGGCAGAAAATACCGTAAGAGCGATGACGGGCTGGTTGAAGAAAAAGAATAACAGATATCGTTAAAGAAGAGAGGGGAAAATCCTCATGGAATTTCGTGATTTAAAAAGACAGTATCAGGTTTTGAAGCCACAGATGGATGCAGCAATGCTGGAAGTAGCAGAAAACTGTAACTTTATCAGCGGCAAGCAGGTAACAGAACTGGAACAGCAGCTGGCTGAATATGTTGGTGTAAAACACTGCGTTACCTGCGGTAACGGCACCGATGCACTGACTCTGGTTATGATGGCATGGGATATCAAAGCAGGAGATGCTGTATTTGTACCGACTTTCACCTTCTTTGCAAGTGCAGAGGTAGTTGCATTTGAGGGTGCAACACCAGTATTTGTAGATGTAGATGAAAGAACCTTCAATGTAGACCCTGTTAAGCTGGAAGAAGTAATCGAACAGGTAAAAAAAGAAGGAAAACTCAATCCAAGAGCAGTGATTGCAGTTGACCTGTTTGGACAGCCGGCAGATTATACCAAGATTGAAGAAATCTGCAAGAAGCATGGCTTGCTTCTTCTGGAAGACGGTGCACAGGGATTTGGTGGAAAGATCGGTGACCGTACAGCGTGCAGCTTTGGCGATGCGGCAGCAACATCCTTCTTCCCAGCAAAACCTCTGGGATGCTATGGTGACGGCGGTGCAGTATTTACCAACGACGATGAGATGGCAGATTATATGCGTTCAATCCGTGTACATGGAAAGAGTCCTGCGGACAAATATGACAACCTCCGCATTGGTCTGAACTCTCGTCTGGACACCATTCAGGCAGCAGTGCTCAAGGTAAAACTGCAGGCATTTAAAGACCATGAGCTGGAGAGCGTAAACCGTGCAGCAAAACTTTATGACGAGTATTTGGGCAACGTTGTTAAAACACCAGTTGTTCCAGAAGGATTTTATTCCAGCTGGGCACAGTATACTTTGATTCTGGACAGCAAAGAACAGAGAACACATCTGCAGAAAGAGCTAAAGGAACAGGGAATTCCGACCATGGTTTATTATCCAAAACCGATGCATCTTCAGGGAGCATTTGCAGACCTGGGATACAAGAAAGGGGATTTTCCAGTAGCAGAATCTCTGTGTGAGAGAGTTCTTTCTCTTCCGATGCACCCATATTTAAACGAAGAAGATATTCGATTTGTAGCTAATGCAGTCAAAGCAGCACTGAATCTGTAAGAAGGATTCAGTCTGTATGGCTGCAAAAGTACAAAGCAGCGCAAAGCGATGGAGGAATGTATGAAAATTAAAAAAGCGGTAATTCCGGCTGCCGGTCTTGGAACCAGAGTTCTTCCGGCATCCAAGTCCATGCCAAAAGAAATGCTCCCGATTGTTGATAAACCGGCAATCCAGTATATTGTAGAGGAAGCGGTCAAGAGCGGAATTGAGGATATTCTGATTATCACCAGCCGAGGAAAGACGACCGTTGAGGACCATTTTGACCGCAATCCAGAATTGGAAGCAAGACTTCTTGCAAGCAAAAAACAGGAAGTTTATGACCAGATGGTTGCCATTTCCCATATGGCAAATATTCAGTATGTCCGCCAGAAAGAAACCAAAGGTTTGGGACATGCCGTGCTTTGTGCAAAAGCATTTGTAGGCAATGAACCATTTGCTGTTTTGTACGGCGATGATGTTATCCTGAACGGGGAACGTCCAGCCTGCCGTGAGCTTTGTGAAGCTTATGAAGAGTTTGGTGTCGGTGTAGCGGGAATAAAACCGGTACCAATGGAAGATATCAGCAAATATTGCTCTCTTGCTATTGAAAAGGTGGAGGGAAAAGACCGTGTCTTCCATCTGACCGATATGATTGAAAAACCATCCCTGACCGAGGTGCTCTCCAATTATTCAATTCTGGAGAAGACCAGACCGGGTGCAGGCGGCGAAATTCAGCTGACCGATGCGATGAAAGTGCTGGCACAGACCAAAGGAATGATGGGTGTGGAATATACCGGAACCCGCTATGATATGGGCAATAAATTCGGTATTTTGCAGGCAATTGTGGAAGTTGCCCTGCAGCACCCACAGGTAAAAGATCAGTTCCGCGATTACCTGAAAGAAGTTGCAGCTAGACTGTAAACGATGATAAACGTAAAAAACTGGCAGAAGTATCTACTTTTGCCAGTTTTTTTTGGTTTAAAGTGACATTGAATCCGATAGAAGAAAGGTATATAATAAAATCAATAAAATTATTGTAATATTTTGAGGTGGTTTTATGAAGCGTGAACAAAAAGCATTTGCAATGTTAATGGCGGCATGTATGGCATTTGCAGGAATTTCCACAATCTCAACAGCATCTGCAGATTCTTTCTATCCAACATCATTTGAGCAGGTTCAGTTGGGTAACTATCTGCCGGATGAGGATGCTGCAAAAGAAGTTCCAAATGAGATTGTTTTGCCTTCTGGTCGCAAAGTAATTAAAAAATCCACCAATACTTCTTCTAAAAAGAAGACTGCTGTAAAGGAAAAAGAAGAAGCAGAAAAAACAACAAAGAAGGCAAAAGTAATCAAGGCAAAGAAAAATACTGCTACAACAGAGAAACAGGTAAGAAAGAGCCTTTCTGCAGCAGCCAAAAACTAGAACTTGATGTTGTCGTTTAGTTTAACCCCCTTACAAATACAGATACAAAATAAAAGGCGGTTTCGAATGTTCGAAACCGCCTTTTTACTGTGTTTTGTGTGATAAGGAAAGATATGGGGGATTCGCCCCGAACATATCCACGTTACGTTAAATTCTGATCATATCCAAGCAAAAGTCATGACAGTGGAGCACACAGGAAGAGAGAAGATTCTCTTTGTTTTAACACAGAGGCAGGGCACGTTGGCCGTTTTAGCAGGTGTTGATTGTAGTTTAAAAGAGGGCGACAGATGCTTTTTGCAGATAGATAGAGAATTTTTGCACCAGTTTGATCCAGATAACGGAAGGAGGATTTTATAGCAGGTAGACATTTTAAAAACTCTCTAGTATACTAACAATGACGTTTTCCTTTTATGGAAGATATCGTAAAGGGAATGTTGCGCGTCAATTGTTTTAATGCAGAAAAACTAGTGGAAGATTTGAGTGTTGGGGGAACAGGATTTTTTTATGAGAGAATATGAGTATTATTTATTCGAAAATTTTGATGCAGATAAAGAAGCGGGAAATTCTGATAATCCCAGAAACTTCTTAGGGAAGCAAACGGATGCACTCTTATCGGAGGTCGCAAATCATCTGTCAGGAGATTGTTTGTACTCTGTGTGCTGTGAAAAATATGGCTCTAAACTTGTCCACAAGTTACTGGATGAAGGAATTTTACGGCAGGAAGGAAAAAAACTCCATTTTGATTGTCCGATTTTCTTAAAAGAGGATTCAGAAGTTTTACATAAAGAAGTTTCAGTCAGGGCAAAGAGAATGGTTGATCTGCTTGTTCAGATTCTTCCACAACTTAATTTCTGCTGTGAAAAGCTGAACAATGGATTTTCTGCGCAGCTTAATTTGTACCACATCCTATGTGGTATGGTATTCGATGGATATTTGTTTGATTATTTGAGCAGCTCGGGAGCCTTGGCAACTTCCAGAATTCATAACTCTGGGCTGGATTACTTAGCGGTTATCTATGAGAAGTGTAACGAGCTGCAAAGCTTGTCCAATGGGCTACTTTGCTCATACAATCGTCTGGTGAATGAACAGTGTTCTCTGCAATCCTTTGGTGATGCTCAAGGAGATCGTTTTGATTTTTACCGCTTATTTCGGTTACTGGAAAAGAAGAATATACCGGAAAAGTTTTTGAATGCAAACATTCTGCTGGGTCATGCAGTCGGAGAAGCAGATAAAGATGCTTTGCTTGCACAGGTTGCTTTGTTGGTGAAGACAGGAGTGTGCGAGCCATCGGTTGTAAAACTAATGGAACACTTTGGATATATGCAAAATGGAACAATATGTGTTCCAGTCTATACAAGGGAAGATCGATCTATTATTATGGAAATAGAACATCTTGTGGAAAAATGTATTGGATCAGCGATGGCTGGTACTCTGATGGATTTGGCAAATGATATAGATATTACTGCTGTCAGACATGGAGTGAATAGACTGGAAATTGCCAATGAGCTTTATCATATTGTATTTGGTTCTGTCAATGAAGAGTTGGTTGCACGAAAAATTGTTTCTGTGCCACAAAATTTGCCGGAAGAAGGAAGATATTTTAAATGTATTGAACTGTATTAAGTATATAGTCACAACGTTTTAGAGTATGATAAAAGCCAGCATATAAATGATGCTGGCTTTTATTACAGAAAGAAACGTTTTGCAGAGCTATCAATTTTTAAGAAAATGATGTTGTAATAAGTGAGATAATAGCTTTTGCAGCTTGGTTTGGTGTGAGATTAGAAATATCTAGTTTGTAAGTAGAAAGTTTATCGTACAAGGTAAGGCGTGCCAGACTGCGTTCTATAATATCTTCTTCACGCAGTTGAGCGTCAATGTCTTTTTGCAGATGTTCCCGAATAGCTTGGGGAGAAGCCGTGAGTGTAATACAAAAGAGAGAAGTATCTCCCAGTGCAGTCTCAATACGGGAAATGACCTCATCCAAAATATTGGGCTGGTCCATTACCCAGCAAAAGATAACATTTTGATAATCGGGGCATTTCAGAAAATTTTTCAGCATAAAACCGATATTTTCCATAACAACCTGTTTGGTCTGTTCGGTAACGGTAAAAGGATGGCTGTACCAGCACCAGTCCCCGTCCAAAAATACGCTGGCAGGAAGCAGTTTCATCAGTTCCTTACATACTGTGGTTTTTCCAACGCCCATGGTTCCGTTAATTAAGATACAGTGTTTGGACATGCAGAATCCTCCTGTTAGATTATAGTGTCTTGTCAGGATTGGAATACTTTTTATTGAGTAGAACCGAAGAAACTACAGAAATACCAATTAATACCACGATGGTGACAAGGCTTTTCGGGGTAAGTGCGGACAGGAATCCGCCAGATATACTTTGTGAGAACAGGTCAGCAAATAAAACATGGAGAATCATTACCGGAGAAAGTCCCAGCAGTGAGCCGATCAGATATCGTTTGTAATCCGTTGAGCAGGCTCCCAGAAAAAGACTGCACAAATCACCGGGAAGAACAGATACAATGCGAAGCAGATAGGAAAGCATGATCTGGTTGGAAATGCCAAGTTTTTGAATCTGTTGTAGTTTAGGATATTTATCGATCAGATGATCGATAAGATCGCTGCCGAAATGGTGACCAATCCAATAAGGAACCGAAACGCAGACGATAAGGCCAATATAATTGATGATGATTCCCCACAAAGTCCCAAACCAAAAGGCAGAGACAATATACAGAGCAGATAGCGGAAAAATTACCGAAAGAGATTTTACCGCAAACAGAACAACAATTCCCACAGCAGCGAGGATCATATTGGATGGTTGATAGGAAATCAATCCGGAAAGGGACATACGGCTTCCAATTATGATAGAAATGATGACCAGAAGTATGGTAAGAATGGGCGGGAGGATTTTGAGTGTTTTTGTCAATTTGGATGGATGCAAGATGAATACACTCCTTAGCATATCAAATAGAAAGTAACAAACACGGCTGATAACGACTTAATTGTAGTATATAAAAGAGAAAAGTCAAGGAATTTTTTGTTAAATAGATTCAAAAATATCTTTCTATTTGAAAAATTATATGATAAAATGGAAAAAGAAATCGAAGAAAAAAAGATACCAAGTATATTAAAAGAGGTGTTTTTCGATGCAAGCAATCAAGCTGGATGAATTTTTAAACTATCACTTTTTGTCCAATGTAAAGCTCAGTCCAAGTGCAGACAAAGCTGCTTTTGTTGTAAGTAAAAGCAATGAGGAAAAAGATGGATACACATCGGGAATCTGGACTGTAGATTTGAACACCAAAGAGTGCAGAATGTTGACTGCCGGAAAAGATGAATCTTCTTTTTTGTGGTTAAATGATGATACACTGCTCTTTACTTCGCGCAGAGACCGTACAAAACCGGAAGAAGTGGACCAGTACTACACCGACTGTTTTGTAATCTCCCTGCACGGCGGTGAGGCAAGAAAGAGAATGACCATCGATGCTCCTGCAAGAGTTGTTGCATCTATTGATGCAGACACCTATCTGCTGGATGTATCTTATGACAATAACCTGCCGGAAAACTTTTTCACAATGAGCCGGGAAGAACGTCAAAAACTGCTTGCTTCCCGCAAGGAAGAAAAGGATTATGAGGTATTTTCCGAGCTTCCGTTCTGGAGAAATGGTGCAGGAATTACCAACCTAAAACGCAACCGCCTGTACCTGTACCACGCAGTAGAAAAGGTGATGGAGCCTCTGACCGAAGCAAAATATCAGCTGGAAGGATATGACCTTTCGCAGGATAAGAAAAAACTGGTTTACTGTGGAAGCGATTTTCAGGGAGTAGAATCCCTGAAACAGGAATTGGTTGAAATCGATCTTGCAACCAAAGAGAAAAACGTACTGGTTCCACTGGCAAGCTGGAACATTCACCATGTTGTATATGCTGGGGAAAAGATTGTGGTGACAGCCACCGAAAACAAAAAGTATGGCATTAATGAAAATGCAAATCTGTACTGCTATGACAGAGAAAATAAAAAATTACAGCTGATTTCCCAGCCTGACCGCTCCTATTACAGTAGCGTCGGTTCTGACTGCCGTTATGGCGGAGGAAAGAGCATGGTCGGTGAAGAAGACGGTATAACCTATATCACCACTGAACGCAATTGGTCTAAAATTAACCACGTTTCCTTTGATGGTATGATCAGTTCTCTGACAGCAGATGAAGGTTCGGTTGACTGCATGGACAAAAAGAATGGTCGACTTGTTTATGCTGCGATGAGAAAAGCCGGTCTTCAGGAGCTGTACACAGTAGAGCATGGAGAAGAAGTTTGTCTGACCCAAATCAACGCCATGGCATTGGAAGGCAAATCAGTAGTAACACCAAAGATGATTCGTTTTACCGATACCGATGGAGTGGAGATCGACGGATGGGTGCTTGAGCCGGTTGGATTTGACCCACAAAAGAGCTATCCGGCAATTCTGGATATTCATGGTGGTCCAAAGACCGTTTACGGAGCTGTGTTCTATCACGAAATGCAGTACTGGGCAAACTGCGGTTACTTTGTATTCTTCTGCAATCCACGCGGCGGAGACGGAAGAGGAAACCGCTTTGCAGACATCCGCGGACGTTATGGACAGGAAGATTATGATGATATCATGCAGTTTACCGATCAGGTGCTGTCTGCATATCCACAGATCGATAAAGGTCGTATCGGCGTTACTGGCGGAAGCTACGGCGGTTTTATGACCAACTGGATTATCGGTCATACCCATCGCTTTGCAGCAGCTGCTTCTCAGCGTTCCATTTCCAACTGGATCTCGATGGAAGGAACTTCGGATATTGGTCCTTACTTTGGTATGGATCAGGCAGGAGGAAACGCATGGGAGAACTTTGATCAGGCATGGTGGCATTCTCCGCTCAAATATGCAGATAAATGTACTACACCAACCCTCTTTATCCATTCAGATGAAGACTACCGCTGCTGGATGGTAGAGGCGTACCAGATGTTCTCAGCTCTAAAGGTACATGGAGTGGAATCGAGAATCTGTCTGTTCCACGGAGAAAACCATGAACTTTCCCGTTCGGGTAAACCAAACCATCGTATCCGCAGACTCAAAGAGATCACAGATTGGTTTAATCACTATCTCAAAGAAGAAAAGTAGCGGGAGGAATCATCATGCTGTCGATTTGCGGCAAGGACTGCTGTGAAAAGTGCAGCCGGAAAGAAAGCTGCGGCGGATGTATCAAGGTAAAGGGTCACCCATTTGGTGGACAGTGTGTTGCGGCAAACTGGGTCCAGAACTTTGGCAGAGAAGGTATGGAAGAACGAAAACAGGCTCTCATACAGGAGATTAACGCCCTGTCTATTCCAGATCTTCGCATCACGGACTTAAATCTGCTCAATGGATTCTATGTGAATCTGGAATATCCTTTACCAAACGGACAAACAGCTAAATTTCTTCGCGACGAGAATATTTACTGGGGAAACCAGATTGAGCGTCCAGACAGTGAACGCTGCTATGGCCTTGTAGCAAATGACGATTTTGTACTTGTCTGTGAGTATGGCTGCAATGGAACAGACCCTCAGATTGTTCTGTATAAAAAGAGATAATAAAAAAGGATGTGCTTTTTCGGCACATCCTTTTTTAGAAGGAGAAAAACATGTTAGAAGTATGCTTTGACCTTTCCGTGGAAGGGTTATTAAAATCGGCAAAAAATAAATTTCTTGGCAATGACCACGGAAGAGTACTTTCATTAGCCTTTGCATTATCACTTGGAAATATTGCAGATTTTCCGGATTTTGAAAGTCGAAAAGAAGTGTTTGAGCATTTAAACGAACTGAGCCCATGGCGGGATGAAGAAAGAATGTACCTGGAAAAAAATCTGAAAAAACAATTTAAAAATAGAGAAGATCTTTTTCAGTTATCAAAGACAGAACCAGTAAGGCTTTGGGTGGATAAAACAGCGGATAGTTTGTGTGGATTCCTTTCCATTGCAGAATTGTTGTACCAAGCAGGATCACAAGTCAGCATGGTTTTTCTTCCATTCTGGGAGGAAAGTGAGGGAGGAATTGTTTGTTATAAAGGTTGGGGAGAAGTCGAATCCCAGAGATTGCCAGAGTACCTGATGCAGGAAAGAAAATTATCCCAAACACAACTTCAAAGT
>OHBE01003143.1_pt1 | contig 10992 bp, 9 predicted proteins | sample 1577231 | NCBI WGS metagenome assembly OHBE01 (sample SAMEA3541506, study PRJEB24748) | human gut metagenome | biome: human gut; feature: human-associated habitat; material: faeces | place: China | collected 2012
AGATCATGCCGTGCTCGGCCTCCCGCAGGCCCTGGATGATGACCTGCTTGCCGTTGCCGGCGGCGATGCGGCCGAATTCCACGGACTCCACCGGGAAGTTCACCATGCCGCCCAGCTCGTTCTTGGCGGAGATGCGCTTGGCCTCCTCCAGCGAGATCTGGCTGGCGGGGTTCTCCACCTCCTCCACGATCTCCTTCTGGACGTACATTTTCAGGTCCTTCTTCTCCTCATCCACGTCCACCACCACATACTCCACGCCCTCGTGGTCGCGCTTATAGGCGGTGGTCAGCGCCTGGATGATCTTGCCCATCATAAAGCTCTGGGGAATGCCCCGTTCCTTTTCCAGCATAGCCAGTGCCGCGAAGATCTCGTCACATTTCATGGTCGTTTCTCCTTCTATCTCAAGTCGTGTTGTCTCAGAATTCTACCCGCAGGCGCACCAGCGCCGTCTCGTTCTTCTCAAAGCGTACCGTCTCGCCGCCCATGTCCAGCAGCACCGCGCCGTTGTCATAGCCCGCCAGGGTCCCGGCGAACTCCTTGCGCCCGTCCTTGGGCTGGTACGTTTTCACCAGCACGGGGCTGCCCATGAACTGCGCAAAATCCCCCGGCCGCTTCAGCTGGCGCTCCAGCCCCGCCGAGCCCACCTCGAACACGTAGCTGCTCTCGATGGGGTCCGCCTCGTCCAGAAGATCGCTGACCGTGCGGCTGATGGCCTCGCAGTCCAGAATGTCCACGCCGCCGTCCTTGTCCAGATACAGCCGCAGGTACCACTGTCCCGCCTCCCGGACGTACTCTACATCCCAGATGCGGCAGCCCTGCGCCTGCACCGCCGGCTCCGCCAGCGCCCATACGACCTCGGTGATCTTTTTCACAGCAAGCCCTCCAACAGAACGTCCCGGTCATCATAGAACGATGACCATTAAAAAAAGCGGACGATCTCGTCCACTCCAGTCAATACCTTAACCTTACGTACACACATAGCATACCATATAAGCACACGAAACGCAAGGGTTTTTCCGCAAAAAGCACCCGCAAAATAGGTCGAAAAGCTGAAAAGAACGCCCTTAGGACGCTCTTTTCAGCTTCATAACGCCTCTCGACAGCAAAAACGCCGCCAAATTTACCAGCACCACCGTGGCGCCCACCGGCGTGCCCCACAGGTACGACCCGGTCAGCCCCACGCAGAAGCACACCACGCTCAGCCCCGCGGCGCAGAGCACCACGCCCCGGAAGCTCCGCAGCAGCGTCATGGCCGTCAGCGCCGGGAAGATGACCAGACTGGAGATGAGCATCGCGCCCATCATCCGCATACCCAGCACGATGGTCAGAGCCGTCAGCACGGACAGTATGGTGTTGTACAGCCCCACCTTCACCCCGGTGGCCCGGGCGAAGCTCTCGTCGAAGGTGATGGCGAACAGCCGATGGTAAAACAGCACATACAGCACCAGTACCGCCGCGCACAGTCCCACGCTCAGCGCCACATCCGCCCGGTCCATGGCCAGGATGGAGCCGAACATAAAGCTGTCCACATCCGTGGTCATGCCGGTGGTCAGGCTTGTCACCACCACGCCCACGGCCAGCGCCGACGCGCTGACCACCGCGATGGCCGCGTCCGCGCCCATCCGGCTTCTCTCCGTCATCCGCAGCAGCCCCAGTGCCGCCAGCACCACCACCGGGATAGACACCGGCAGCGGCGCCCAGCCGCAGGCCAGCGCGATGCTCAGTGCGCCGAAGGACACATGGCTCAGCCCATCGCCGATCATGGAGTAGCGCTTCAGCACCAGCGGTACGCCCAGCAGCGCCGCGCACAGCGCCACCAGGATACCCACCACAAAAGCCCGCAGGATGAACGGGTACGTGAACATTTCCAGCAGTAAGCTCATGCCTCGTCACCTCCGAACCGTTTGCCCCAGGGGGACGTTAGATAGTCCGCCGCCGTGCCGAAAAAGTACGTTCCGTGGCCGGCGTGCAGAATATGGTCGGCGTAGCGCAGGGCGCTGCGTATATCGTGTGTCACCGCCACGATGGCGATGCCCTCCTGCTTGTTCAGGTATTCCAGCGTGCGGTACAGCTCCTGGGCCGCCGCCGGGTCCAGTCCCGTCACCGGCTCGTCCAGGATCAGCAGCTCACCGGCGGCGCACAGGGCCCGCGCCAGCAGCACCCGCTGCTGCTGCCCGCCGGACAGCTCCCGGTAGCACCGGTCCTTCAGCTCCAGCACGCCCAGCTTGCCCATGTGCATCAGCGCCGCGGACTTCTCCTTCGGCGTGTAGAAAAACCGCATGCCCCGGCTGCTGAGAAAGCCGCTGCGTACCACCTCCGTCACCGTGGCGGGAAAGTCCTTCTGCGCCTTTGTCTGCTGGGGCAGATAGCCGATAGCGCCGGAGCGCAGGGAGGGCGAACGTACGATCTCGCCCGCCATGGGGTGCAGCAGCCCCAGCAGGCTCTTCACCAGTGTGGACTTGCCGCTGCCGTTCTCGCCCACGATGCACACATAGTCGCCGCTGTGCACCTGAAAGCTCAGGTGCTCCCACACAGGCTTGCCCTCATAGCCCAGCGCCGCATCCCGGCAGTCCAACAGTATGCGTTTCTCCTGTTCCATCAGGACAGTCCCTCCTTCAGTGCCGCCGCGTTGGCGGTCATCAGACTGATATAGGTGGCTCCGCCGTCGAATTCCATCCGGCTCACCGTCTGGCAGGAGTGGAATGTCCGCACCTGCGCCCCGGTGGTCTCGGCGATGGCCTGCGCCACCTTCTGGCTGCTCAGCTCGATGGTGTATACCACCGGTATCTCCTGCTCCTCCACCACGTCGATCAGATATTTCAGCGTGGCAAGGGACGGCTCCGTGTCTCCCGCGCAGCCGTGGAACGCCGCCCGGTAATCCAGATCATATTCCCTGCAGAAATACAGCAGCGGGAACCGATCGCCGAACACCAGCAGCCGCCGTGCCGCATGGTCCGTGATGTCCCGGAATGTCTCGTCCAGCGCCTGCAATTCGTCCAGATAGTCCGCCAGCCGAGCCCGATAGCCGTCGGCATTGTCCGGATCGGCCTCACACAGCGTATCGCAGATGGCCCGGCACAGGGCCATGGCATTCACCGGCGATGTCCAGATGTGCTCGTCGTACTCTATTTCCTCTTCGTGGCCATCGTGCAGATGCCCATCATGCGTCTCATGGTCATTGTGCTCGCCATGTTCGTCATGTGCGTGGTCATGGCCGCCCTGCATCCCCTCGGCGTACTCCTCCCGGTATGTCTCCACGCAGTCCATCATAGCCAGCCGGTAGGGGATAGCCTCGCCTGCCGCGTCCAGAATGTCCTCCACCCACAGCTCGCTTTCCCCGCCGTTGTAGAGGAATACCTCCGCCTCGCTGACGGCGATCACGTCCAGCGGCGTGGGCTCAAAGCTGTGTGTCTCCCGCCCGGCGGGCACCAGCAGCTGTACGTCCACCGCGTCCCCGCCGATCTGCCGCACAAAGTCGTAGTAGGGGAACAGCGTGCACACCACGTTCAGTTTTCCGCTTTGCGGACGGTCCTGCCGCCCGCAGCCCGAGAGCGTCAGCGCCAATACCGCCGCCAGCACCAGCGCCCGGAACCGTCTCATCATCCCCCACCTCCCTGCAAAGAATAGAAAACAGTATACCACACTTCTCCCCGAAAGAAAACCCCCGCGCCCCTGCCGTTCTTCTCGTCGCCGCGTTAAATTTTTACCAATCAAGTTTCTCGAAAAGAAAACAACCTCCGGCCGGTTGCAAAAATCCCGGAACCCCGCCAAAAACTGAATGGTTCAATGTAAAAAAGAAGCAAAAACCATATAAAATATGTGGAAAAATCCGTTCATAGAATGTTAAAAATGTACAATATGGCGCTCAATTTTTATAAAAACTGCTAATTGCGGGCGGAAAGAGTTTCCTGTATACTTTTTTCAGGTAGCCTTGAAAGGATTTTTATCCCGTGAGGAAATACCTGCGGGGCATGGCGGTGCCCCGTGCCGTTTCCTGTCAATAGACAAGGCGCGGCAAAATTTACCAACTCCTGCGTCGATGTAGGAGCAAAAATCTGTTAAGGAGAGAAAACAATGGAAGAAAGAAAAGGCTTTGGAACCAATTTCGGGTTCCTGATGGCCGCGGTCGGCTCTGCAGTCGGCCTGGGCAACATCTGGGGCTTCCCCAATAAGATGGGCGCCTCCGGCGGCTTCACGTTCCTCATCATCTACCTGATCCTGGCAGTCCTCTGCGGCTTCATCGTCATGCTGGGCGAGCTGGCCATCGGCCGTAAGACCGGCAAGGGCGCTGTGGAAGCCTACCACGTCCTGTCCAAGAAGTTCAAGTGGATGGGCTGGATGGGCATCGCCTCCGCGTTCTTCATCCTGTTCTTCTACTGCGCCCTGGGCGGCTACTGCATCAAGTACGTCGTTCTGAACGTGGGCGACCTGTTCAAGGCCGGCTTCGGCGCCAACGCCGTCGCCGCTGCCGCAGGCGGCGAAGCCTCGCTGGGCGACACCGTGTTCGGCGCGTTCATCGGCAGCCCCACCGAGGCCATCATCTACGGTCTGATCTTCGTGGCCATCACCATGCTCATCGTCCTCGGCGGCGTGGGCGGCGGTATCGAGAAGGTCTGCTCCGTGGGTATGCCCGCTCTGTTCGTCATGCTGCTCATCTGCATCATCCGCGCCTGCACCCTGGAGAACGCCGTGGACGGCCTGAAGTATATGTTCGTCCCCGGCTGGGCTGTTGAAAACGGCGTCATCAAAGAAGCTCCCAGCTTCCTGAAGGTGCTCTCCACCGCCGGCGGTCAGATGTTCTTCTCCCTGTCCCTGGGCATGGGCGCCATGATCACCTACGGTTCTTACCTGCAGAAGAAGGAAAACCTGCAGAAGAACGCCATCCTCATCATCGTCATGGACACCCTGGTGGCCCTGATGGCCGGTCTGTGCGTCATCCCCGGCCGCTTCGCCCTTGACCCCGAGGGTGCCCTGGGCGGCCCGTCCCTGCTGTTCGTCACCATGCAGAACGTGTTCAGCCGCATGGGTCCCATCGGCCCCCTCTTCGGCATCCTGTTCTATCTGCTGGTGGTGTTCGCCGCCGTCTCCTCCTCCATCTCCCTGCTGGAGGTCATCGTGGCCCACTTCGTGGATAAGGCCCGTATCGAGGGCAAGGGCGACAAGCGCAAGAAGTACACCCTGATCGCCGCGGCTCTGGTGGGCCTGGGCTGCATCCTGGTCTGCGCCGACTGCCTGGGTTCCAGCGGTATCGCACCGGCCAATATACTGAATATAGCGGAACCCAAGAACTGGGCGGCTGACTGGCTGGACTTCTGGGATGCACTGTCCGAGGGCGTTATGATGCCCCTGGGCGCCCTGCTGATGTGCCTGATGATCGGCTGGGAGGTCGGCCCCGAGTTCGTCAAGGAAGAGGCGGAGCAGTCCGGTCATGCCATGGGCAGCTACGGCTTCTTCAAGGTCTGCGTCAAGTTCATCACCCCGCTGTGCATGGTCCTCATCCTGTACGGCCAGATCAAGGATTTCTTCTTCTAAGTAAATGCAGAACGCCGGAGCAATGCTCCGGCGTTCTTTCTGCCGCAAAAGGCCGGGCGCTGAAAGCACCCGGCCTTTTGCTTACTTAAGCGTAATGCTGTTTTGCAGCACGGCAACGCTGTACAGCAGCAGTACATCTGCCCCCTCCGGGAATTCCGTCACCCGCGCCAGCGCGTCTGTGGCCATATACCGGATATCGACCACATAGACGGTGCGGTAGCCGCCCGCCAGCAGGGGGATCAGGCTGCTGCCGAAGGAGTCACGCACCACCACCAGCATCCGGTCGTTGTCTGCCGCCGGGTTTTCGATCCGCAGCAGCGCCTTCGGTCCGCCCAGAAACAGATCATAGGGCGATTTCTCCGCCGCGGTAAAGTCGTATACGCCGCCGGTGCTGTCCGTCTCATAGTCGTACACCGTGCAGCCCTCCAGCACCGGTGTACTGATGTAGGAGAGTATATCCGCCGTCAGCGGCTCCGCCGTCTTGCCCCAGTAGCTGCCGCGGAATTCGCCCGCCAGCGTGCGCAGCGTCTCCTCTGTCGTGTCCGGTACAGGTGCACCCATGGCCTCCGATATGGTCTGCGCCACGGCGGAAAGACGCTCCTGCCGCCAGTGGGGATCGGTACGGTAATAGTCCTCCAGCGCCAGCAGCCCGGAAATATCGATCGTCTGTACCGGCAGCCGCTGCGCCAGATAGTCCGCCGTCTCCTGGGCCCCGGCGGGCGTGTAGCCCTCCGGCGGCTCCATAAAAGCGGCCTTATCTGGGATCACGCTCATATATACGTGTTCCGACCCGGGGAAATATGCCTCCAACAGGTGGGAAAACCGCTTCACGGCGAAGTCCAGCGATTTCTCGCTCCACGGTGCGTCGGTGGCGGCGGCATAGCCCCGGTACACATATACCTCCGGCAGCGTATCCTCCTGCACCCGCCGGGTGGGAATGGCGGCAGCAGCTATGACCATAGCCGCTGCCGCCAGCAGAAATACGCCTCGCTCTATCCAGCGCTTCACAGGATGGCCTCGTCGTAGACGGGCTGCACGCCGAAGATGCCGTTCAGGTGGGACATAAAGGTGTCCACAAGATCCTCGGCACCGAACACGGACACCACATACTCGCCCACCACGGCCACGGCAACCTTATCGGGGAAGCCGCACATCCACTGCCGCTGCTGGATGTTGTCCCGCAGGGCGGTGGCCAGCGCATCGGCATCATCGGTACAGTGGTACGCCGCGGCGGTAAAGGTGTTCTGGTTCATCATATGGACCAGCGACGCGGCCTGATCCACCTTGGCCGTCTCCGGCAGGCCGAGGGCGCTGTCCACAGCGGCACGGTCGGTCAGGTCATAGACGCCGGGGGCGTCCTCCTTGCTGTTCGCCTCGGAGTAGTCGCCGCCGCTGGCGGGGAACTTCTCGTCCTCGGTGTAGGTGTTCCACACCTTCTCCAGCAGGTCAAGAGCGCTGGCAGGCGCGGCGGGCTGGTCGCCCTTGCTGTCGTTCTTCGTGCCGCAGGCGGCGAGACTCAGGGTCAGCACGGCGGCGAGCACAAGGGAAATGATTTTTTTCATCGTGTAGTTTCCTCCTGAAATAGGTTTCTGTCCATTGAGACGGAGCGCGGTGCGATTTGGTTCCATGAAAATTCTGCCGCGTTTATAGCCAGCTCTGGTCAAAGCCGTAGGGCAGCAGCTCCTTCAGCGCGAAGCGTTTGCTCTCGCCCTTCCCGTTCAGGCAGATCACCGTCAGGTCGGGCGCGAATTCCATCATCACCTGTCGGCAGGTGCCGCAGGGCACACAGTGATCCTTGCTGCGGCCGGCGATCACAATGGTGTCGAAGTCCCTGTGTCCCTCACTGACCGCCTTGACCATGGCCGTCCGTTCGGCGCATATCGTGGCGCCGTAGGCGGCGTTTTCCACGTTGCAGCCGGTAAACACCGTCCCGTCCTTGCACAGCAGCGCCGCACCCACCGGGAAGTGGGAATAGGGTACATAGGAACGCTCCAGCATGGCCACCGCCATATCACAAAGCTGTTTTTCCGTCATGGTGCATCCTCCTTATGGTTTCCGTTTTTTGGTAGTCCTATACCTCAGCTCAACTCCGCCTTACCGGTGTAGAGCTGATAATACTTGCCCTGCTGCGCCAGCAGCTCCTGATGGTCGCCGCGTTCGATGATACGCCCGTGCTCCAGCACCAGAATGGCCTGACTGTTCCGCACGGTGGACAGCCGGTGTGCGATAACGAACACCGTCCGGCCCTCCATCAGCGAGTCCATGCCCTGTTCGATCAGGTTTTCCGTCCGCGTGTCGATGGAGCTGGTGGCCTCGTCCAGTATCAGCACCGGCGGGTCGGACACCGCCGCCCGGGCGATGGCCAGCAGCTGGCGCTCGCCCTGGCTCAGACTGCCGCCGTCCCCGGTGATCACCGTGTCGTACCCCTGGGGCAGATGGCGGATAAAGCTGTCGGCGTTGGCCAGCTTCGCCGCGGCCCGTACCTCCTCGTCCGTGGCGTCCAGCCGTCCGTAGCGGATGTTGTCCGCGATGGTGCCGGTGAACAGATGGGTGTCCTGCAATACCATGCCCAGCGAGCGGCGCAGGGAGTCCTTCTGGATGTCCTTCACGTCGATGCCGTCATAGGTGATGGTGCCCTCCTGTACGTCGTAAAACCGGTTGATGAGGTTGGTGATGGTGGTCTTGCCCGCGCCGGTGGAGCCCACAAAGGCGATCTTCTGCCCCGGCTTGGCGAACAGCGACACGTCGTTCAGCACCGTTTTCTCCCCGTCATAGGAGAAGGTCACGTGGTCGAAGCGCACGTCGCCCTTCAGCTCCACCAGCGTGCCGTCGGGCTTTTTCCACGCCCAGCAGCCGGTGCGGCGGTCTGTCTCGGTCAGCGTATCGCCGTGCTTTTCCACCCGGACGATGACGGTCTTGCCCTCGTCCACCTCCGGCTCGGCCTCCATCACGGCGAAGATGCGCTCCGCGCCGGCCACCGCCGCCAGCAGCACGTTCACCTGCTGGCTGATCTGCGAGATGGGCTGGCTCACCTGCTTCACATACAGCAGGTACGCGCCCAGGGAGCCCACGTCGAACATCCCGCCGATGGCCAGCAGCCCGCCCACGTAGCAGGTGACGGCGTAGTCGATGCGTGACAGGTTGGCCATGGCCGGCATCATGGCGCCGGAGTAGGTCTGGGCCGCCGTGGCGGCGTCCCGATAGCTGTCGTTCAGCCCGGAGAACTGCGCGATGGCCTTGCTCTCGTGGTTGAACACCTTGATGACCTTCTGGCCCTCCACCATCTCCTCGATATAGCCGTTCATGGCGCCCAGCGCCTGCTGCTGTGCCTGAAAGCTCACGCGGCTTCTGCCGCCAACGCCCTTGACCACCAGCAGCATCAGCACCAGAAAGGCAAAGGTGATCAGCGTCAGCACCCAGTTCATATACAGCATCATAACAACAATGCCGATAAACGTCAAGGCGCAGGACACCACACTGGCGAAGCTGGAGTTGATCATCTCCGACACGGTGTCCATGTCGTTGGTAAAGCGGCTCATCAGGTCGCCGGACTGGTGGGTGTCGAAGTACCGCAGGGGCAGGTCCTGCAATTTGTCGAACAGATCCTGCCGCATCTGAGCCACCGTCCGCTGGGAGATATGCACCATGATGCGGGCGTAGGCATAGGAGCACAGGCCCGACAGCAGGAACAGTCCCAGCAGCAGCGCCAGCATTTTCAGCAGGCCGGCGAAGTCGCCTACCAGAATATAGTCGTTGATAATAGGCTTGAGCAGATAGCTGCTCATCACCGAGCCCACGGAGCTGATCACCAGGCAGATGAACACCACCGCCAGCGCCGCCTTATAGCGCCCGATATAGCGCAGCAGCTTGCTCACCGTGCCTCTGAAGTCCTTGGGCCGCTGGAAGCCGTGTCCCTGGGGCCCGTGGCCGCGCGGTCCGCCGCGTTTTTGTTCAGCCATCGATGCTCACCCCTTCCTGCTGGGAGCGATAGACCTCCCGATAAATGTCGCTCTGCGCCATCAGCTCCTCATGGGTGCCTATGGCGGAGATGTGCCCATCGTCCATCACCAGTATCAGGTCGGCGTCCATAACGGATGTGACCCGCTGGGCGATGATGAGCTTTGTGGTGCCGGGCAGCGCCGTTTTCAGCGCGCCTCGGATCTTCGCGTCCGTGGCGGTGTCCACCGCGCTGGTGGAGTCGTCCAGGATCAGTATCTTCGGCTTCCGCAGCACCGCCCGGGCGATGCACAGCCGCTGCTTCTGCCCGCCGGAGACGTTGGTGCCGCCCTGCTCGATATAGGTGTCGTATCCGTCCGGCATTTTCTCAATAAACTCGTCGGCGCAGGCCAGACGGCAGGCCGCCTCGATCTCCTGCTCGCTGGCGTTCTCGTCGCCCCAGCGCAGGTTCTCCCGGATGGTGCCGGAGAACAGCGTGTTCTTCTGCAGCACCATGGCGCAGCCGTCGCGCAGCGCCTCCATGGTGTAGTTCTTCACATTGTGGCCGCCCACATACACCGCGCCGCCGTTCACGTCGTACAGCCGGGGGATCATGCTCACCAGCGTGGTCTTGGCGCTGCCGGTGCCGCCTAAAATGCCCACCGTGGCCCCGCTGGGTACGGTAAAGCTCACGTCCTCCAGGTTCCAGGCCTCCGCCGTGTCGTGGTACTTGAAATACACATGGTCGAAGCGGATGGAGCCGTCCTCCACCTTCAGCGCCGGGTCGGCCTGCTCGTCGGTGATGCGGGGTTTCTCCTCCAGCACCTCGGCGATACGCTTGCCGCAGGCGATGGCCCGGGTCAGCATCATCAGTACCACGGATACCATCATCAGCGCCATCAGTATCTCACTCACATAGGTAAAGAACGCGATCAGATCGCCGGAGAGCAGCGTGCCCTCCCACACGTAGTGGCCGCCGATCCACATGACCGCCGTGATGGTGCCGCCCATGAGGATCATCATCACCGGCATGAACAGCACCACAAAGCCGAAGGCGCGCTCGGCCATGCTTCGCAGCTTCTCACTGCGCTGGGTGAACTTCTCCTTTTCCTGCGCCTCACGCACAAAGGATTTCACCACGCGGATGGCGTTCAGGTCCTCCTGCACCACCAGATTCAGCTGGTCCGTGGCCCCCTGCAAAGAGGTGAAGAACGGCCCCACACGCTTGATGACGATGACCACCGCGATGATCAGCAGGGGAATGACCACCAGGAACACCTGGCTCAGCCGCTGGCTGATGATCAGGGCCATTACCAGCGCCGTCACCAGCATGGTGGGGGCGCGGACCAGCATACGCATTCCCATAAATGTGGTCATCTGCACCGAGGCCACGTCGTTGGTCAGCCGCGTCACCAGACTGGCGGTGGAGAAGCGCTCGATGTTGGCAAAGGAGAAGCGCTGTACCTGCTCGTACTCCGCCTTCCGCAGCGCCGCGCCGAAGCCCATGGACGCCTTGGCGGCCAA
>OHBE01003148.1_pt1 | contig 10984 bp, 8 predicted proteins | sample 1577231 | NCBI WGS metagenome assembly OHBE01 (sample SAMEA3541506, study PRJEB24748) | human gut metagenome | biome: human gut; feature: human-associated habitat; material: faeces | place: China | collected 2012
TTACAAATTCCCCTGCCATATCCCAAAGTTCATCTAAGAGCCGGCTTCGTGTAAGGACAATGCCCTGGTTGGAAAGAAAGAGTAGGAGCAGCCGGTATTCTAAAGCAGAAAGCGTCAGTTCCACATTATTCTTATAGACCAGTCCACGTACGGTATCAGCTTTCAGTTCATGATATTCCAACGGCTGGCTGCCGCGGTGATAGCGGCGGAGAACACTGTTCATTCTGGAAATCAGTTCTCTCGGTCGGAAGGGCTTGGGAATATAATCATCGGCACCAAGGTCAAGCCCGGCAACCACACTATATTCATCATCCGATGCTGTCAGAAAAATGACAGGAATATCAGAGTTTGCCTTGATGGCACTACACAAAGAAAAGCCGCTTCCATCCGGCAGGGAGACATCAAGCAGCGCTAAGTCAAAGTGATACTGCCCGGAATCTAATAAATCGATGGTTTCCTTTTGGTTATTTGCAGAAGTAACCTGAAAACCCTCCTGATTCAGGAAAGTGCGTAAATTGGAAACGATACTTGTATCATCATCTACAAGAAGTACATGTGTCATGTTTTCTTCTCCTTACAATTAATTTATAGAAGGCGCGGATTGACAAAATACTTGCATAAAATAATTTCGGTTATCCGGAGGATATTTGTTTATGGGATGGAAAATGCCCGTTGTTCTTAGCTGCATGTTTTGCTTGATGATAAACTGTCTTTCCGCTTGCTTTGACCGGATATCTGCACTGTCCGCCGGGTGCGGATGCGGTATAAGACCTGTAAGGGGCACTAGGAATTTCGGCAGGCAAAATATTTTGTCCGGCAACCGGTGCAAATTCACATCCATGTTCATATGCACCTCGCTGGCACGTCCATGTGCCAGCGTTGCCTGTTGCCGGACGAAATTCCAAGTGCCCCTAACAGCCCTTCTTAGGCATCCGCACTTCGACGGACGGTACAGATAGACTGTCAAACATTGGAAAGACGGTTTTTACAGGCAAAAGCAAAATATGCAGCTTAGAACTACGGTATTTTATATCCAAAACAAATATCCTTTGGATAACAGAATTATTTTAACAAGGATTATATAGTGTCAATCCGCCACGTTTATAAAAGTCATTGTAGCATAAAGAAACTTGCATTTGCAAAAGAAACAGTATAAGATGGACAGTTGTGATGAAAAATAAGCTGGTAAAGGCAAGAGGGATAGACAGATGAAGCAGAATTTAAAGAAAATGATTTCTTATTATAAACCATATCTTGGCGTATTTTTTACCGATATGTTTTTTGCATTGTTAGCAGCGGTGGCAGCACTGGTGATTCCGCTGATTGTACGGTATATTACATCAACAGTGGTATATCTGCCGGAGCAGGATGCAGTAAAGACAATCGGAAAGCTTGCTTTGTTTATGGTGGCGTTGGTAGTCATTCAGTGTTACAGCAATTATTATATTTCTAATAATGGTCATGTAATGGGTGCAAAAATAGAATATGATATGCGGGCAGAAATATTTGCACATTATCAGAAACTGTCTTTTGCATTTTATGATAATCAGAAGGTTGGGCAGCTGATGGCACGGATTACCACAGACCTTTTTGATATCAGTGAACTGCTGCATCATGGACCGGAAAATATTGTGATTTCCCTGATTAAGATAATTGGTGCATTTGTTATTATGATGGGAATCAGTCCGAAGCTTACAGTGGCGGCATTTGCACTGGTACCGTTTATGATAGCGTATGCATATTTCTTTAATAAGCGTATGAAAAAGGCATTCCGGCAGAACCGTATTAAGATAGCGGATATCAATAGCCAGATAGAGGACAACCTTTCCGGTATCCGCGTAGTAAAATCCTTTGCTAATGAAGAAGTCGAACAGGAAAAATTCAGCCGCGGAAACAAGGGCTTCTTAGATGCCAAGAAGAACAGCTATCTCTTTATGGGTGGTTATCAGGCGGGACTGACTGCATTTACCACGTTGATTACCGTAGTAGTGGTGATTGCCGGAGCACTGTGGATTCCGGGCGGCAGTGTGAGTATTACAGATTTGATTACGTTCCTTTTATATATCAATGTATTTACCGAGCCGGTTAAGACGCTGATTGATTTTACCGAGCAGTTCCAGAATGGATATTCCGGCTTTGAACGGTTTATGGAGATTCTTTCCATTGAACCGGATATCTGTGATGAGGAAGATGCCATTCCGATGGAAAATGTGCGGGGAGACGTAGAATTTCAGGATGTTTCCTTCCGGTATGAAGAACATTTAAGCCGCGTTTTAAGGCATATAAATCTGAAAGTTCCGGCTGGAAGCTATGTGGCACTGGTGGGAACTTCAGGTGCCGGAAAGACAACCCTTTGCAGCCTGATACCAAGATTTTATGATGTGTCAGAGGGCAGAATTTTAATTGATGGCTGTGATATCCGCCACTATAAATTAAAAAATTTAAGAGACCACATTGGCATTGTCCAGCAGGATGTTTATTTGTTTGCCGGAACCATTTTTGAAAATATTGCTTATGGCAAACCGGATGCAACAAGGCAAGAAGTCATTGAGGCAGCAAAGAATGCCAATGCCCATGAATTTATTTTATCACTGCCGGATGGTTATGATACAGATATCGGACAGCGGGGTGTAAAACTTTCCGGCGGTCAGAAACAGCGGCTCTCCATTGCCCGGGTATTTTTAAAAAATCCGCCGATACTTATTTTTGATGAAGCAACATCGGCACTGGATAATGAAAGTGAAAAAGTGGTACAGGAATCGCTTGAGAAACTGGCAAAAAACCGGACAACATTTGTAATTGCCCACAGGCTTTCTACGATAGAAAATGCAGGGCGTATTCTGGTGCTGACAGAACAGGGAATCGAAGAAGAAGGAACCCATGAGGAACTGCTTGCGCGGAATGGAATTTATGCCGGATTGTATCATACCCATTGATTTTTGAGAAAAATCTATTTATAAAATTTGTATGAAGTTCCGGCTGCCGGGTTGAGAAATTTTAAATTTTCTGCTATATTGCAATAGGTAGACAAATCAATTCAGTGTGAAATGCACTTTAATTATTAGAAAGAAGGATGTTAAAATGACAAAAATTGATATTATTTCAGGCTTCTTAGGAGCTGGAAAGACCACATTTATCAAGAAAATGATAGAAGAGGCTTTTGTTGGTGAGAAGTTGGTACTGATTGAAAATGAATTTGGTGAAGTTGGTATCGACGGCGGATTCTTAAAGGATTCCGGCATTGAGATTACCGAGATGAACTCAGGATGTATCTGCTGTTCCCTGGTAGGAGACTTTGGAAAGAACTTAAATGAAGTAATTACTAAATTCCATCCGGACCGTATTTTAATCGAGCCGTCAGGAGTTGGTAAACTTTCTGACGTAATGAAATCTGTTATTGATGTGGAAAAAGAGCAGGATGTGAAATTAAATGCACTGGTTACAGTTGTAAATGCAAAGAAAGCATCCAAACAGATGAAAGCCTTTGGTGAATTCTTCAATAATCAGATTGAATTTGCAACAACAATTGTATTAAGCAGAACCCAGAATACAACACCGGAACAGTTGGAACTTTGTGTAAAACAGATGCAGGAACTCAACAGCAAGGCTGCTATCATTACAACACCTTGGGATGCAATTAAGGGAGAACAGATTCTTAAAGTTATGGAAGGACAGGATTCTCTTGAAATGAAACTTCTTGCGGAAGCACATCACAAAGCAGAAGAGGAAGAACATGAGCACGAGCACCATCATGATCACGACCATGAGGAGCATGAGCACCATCACGACCATGACCATGAGGAGCATGAGCATCATCACGATCATGACCATGAGGAACACGAGCATCATCACGACCATGACCATGAAGAGCACGAGCATCATCATGAACATGATGAGAACTGCACCTGCGGATGCTATGACCATGACCACGAACATCATCATCACCATCATGCAGATGAGGTATTTACAAGCTGGGGCAAAGAGACTCCGCATAAATTTACCCGTGAGAAGATTGAAGAGGTATTAAAGACCTTATCCGAGAGCGAAGAGTATGGTATGATTCTCCGTGCAAAAGGAATGGTAGAGGATGTCAATGGTTCCTGGATTTACTTTGATATGGTTCCAGGCGAGTATGAATTAAGAGACGGAGAGCCGGATTACACCGGAAGACTCTGTGTCATTGGTTCTAAGATTGATGAACACAAGATTGAAGAGTTATTCGGCATTGTATAATGCACGTCAGATAGGAAAGGGGAAACCATGCAGGAGATTCCAGTATATTTATTTACCGGATTTATGGACAGCGGTAAGACCACATTAATCAAAGAAACACTCTTTGAAAATGATTTCGGCGGGGACAACCGTACGGTAATTATTGTCTGTGAAGACGGTGATGAAGAATATGATGAAGCAAAATTAAATACCATTAATGCGAAGGTTGCAATGATTGAGGAGCAGGGAGATTTTACAACAGAGACCTTGCAGAAAATTCAGGAGACATACAAACCGGAGCAGATTTTTATTGAGTATAACGGTACCTGGGATATCGCTACTTTGCTTGAAACAAAGATGCCGGATGGCTGGGTAATCGTACAGTCCTTGGCAACCGTAGATGCCACTACATTTGAAATGTATCTTGCCAATATGCGTGCCATGATTATGGAGCAGTTGTTTAAGGCAGATGTAGTAATTTTTAACCGTTGTGATGACAATACACCAAAGGGCAAGTTCCGCCGTGCCGTAAAAGCACAGAACCGTCCGGCACAGATTGTATACGAGCGTGCCGATGGAACAATTGATGAGAGTGCCGATGAAGAACTGCCATTTGACATCAATGCAGATGTCATTGATATTACGGATGCAGATTATGCAATCTGGTATATGGATGCACAGGATAATCCGAAGAAATACGATGGCAAGAAAATTAAATTCCTTGCGTTGGTATATAATCCGGAAAAGATGAGCAGGAAGGGCATGTTCGTGCCGGGGCGTTTTGCCATGACCTGTTGTGTAGAGGATGTCCAGTTCTTAGGATTCAAATGCAAATATCCGAAGTCGGAAGAAATCGGTCACAAATCATGGATAAATATTACCGCAGAAGTTCATGTGGAATTTGCCAAGGAATACAGAGGAAAAGGACCTGTCCTTTATCCGGTATCCATTGAGCCGGCAGAGAAGCCGGAAGATGAACTGGTATATTTCTCATAAAAAAGTGTTGACAATGTGAAAGAAAAGTATTATTCTAACTTCAATAAGAGAAACCGTTGAGAAAGAGTAGTAAGCTTGATTGGAAATCAAAGAGAGCTGCAGGTGGTGGAATTGCAGTATGGAAGATTTTGCTGAATGGACTTTCGAGGGTGGCCTGAATTAACAGTAGGCGTCGCCGGGAACCGAACCCGTTACCAATCCGGCATGTATGATTCGTACATGAATGAGTGGACAATTCGTCAATATGAGTGGTACCGCGATAATAAGATTTTATTACCGTCTCAAGCATAAGCTTGAGGCGGTTTTTTACTGTTGGAAAACAGTAAAAGCGCTTTCTCTTATGAACAACAATAAATCATATAAGAAAGAAGAGGTAGTAATTATGAAGAAGAAAATGATGGCAGCAGTATTAACAATGGCAATGGCAGTAGCAGCAATGGCAGGATGCGGAAGCAACAGTGCATCCAATGATGCAGCAACAACAGAGAAGGCTGCAGCAGATGGTAAAGTTTATAAAGTAGGTATCGTACAGTATGTAGATGATGCTTCTTTAAATCAGATTGAGAAAGCAGTAGAAGCAGAGCTGGATGCAAAAGCAAAAGAGCTCGGTGTTACTTTTGATTATAAAGATTATACTTACAATGGTCAGGCAGATTCTTCTACCTTAAATCAGATTGCAACAGACCTGGTTGCAGAAGATGTAGATGTGATTATTCCAATCGCAACACCAACCGCAATGATTATGCAGGCAGCAACAGAAGAAAATCAGATTCCGGTTGTATTCTCTGCAGTCAGTGATCCGGTTACTGCAGGACTTGTTGAAAGTATGGATAAACCTGGTTCCAATATCACCGGAACATCGGATGCATTAAATACAGAAGCTGTAATGGACTTAATGTTTGCAGCAAATAAAGACATTAAAAAAGTAGGTCTTTTATATAATAAGAGTCAGGATTCTTCCACTGTTCCAATTCAGGACGCAAAAGATTATCTTGATAAAAAAGGCGTTGAATATGTAGAAAAAACAGGAACAACCAATGATGAAATCTCTCTTGCAGCAGATGCATTAGTTGCAGCCGGTGTAGATGCCGTATTTACACCGACCGATAACACCGTAATGACAGCAGAACTTGCAATTTATGAGAAATTTGTAGAAGCAGGCATTCCACATTATGCAGGAGCTGACTCTTTCGCATTAAACGGAGCTTTCTGTGGATTCGGTGTAAACTATGTTGATCTTGGTACTGCAACAGCAGATATTGTAGTAGATATTTTAGTAAATGGGAAAGATCCTGCAACAACAGCAGTACAGACCATGAGCAACGGAATCGCAACTGTAAATACAGATGTGGCAAGCCAGCTTGGAATTGATTACAGCGTATTTGACGGTATGTGTGAAAAAGTAGTAGAGATTCAGACCGCAGAAGAATTCGAATAAAAGAGAAAAACGATAGTATGATAAGATAATCAGGGGGATTAAAGAATGGGCTCCATATTTACAATATCCATTTTACAAAGTGCATTAGAACTAGGGTGTATATACGCCCTGGTTGCACTGGCTTTATTTGTTTCATTTTCTATATTAAATATTGCAGATCTGTCAACTGATGGCTGCTTTACCTTAGGCTGTGCCGTATGTGCCATGGTGACGATACAGGGACATCCGATTCTGGCACTGGCAGCAGCAATGCTGGCAGGTGTATGTTCCGGATTTATTACAGCATTTCTGCAGACAAAGCTTGGAATTGAATCAATTCTGGCAGGAATCATTGTAAATACGGGACTCTATACTATTAATATTGCAGTCATGGGATTTGCTTCCCAGGTGAACCTGTTTAATTGCAATACCATATTTACCATGGCAAAAAATGCCATTGGTGGTGGCTGGTATAAACTGATTGTGGCAGCATTAATCGTACTGGTAATCGGCGTGATTTTATCCGCATTTTTAAATACCAGATTAGGTCTTTCCATCCGGGCAACCGGTGATAATGCTGACATGGTAAAAGCCTCCAGCATTAATCCATCCTTTACGATTACCGTAGGTCTATGTGTAGCCAATGCAATGACTGCATTATCCGGCGGTGTACTGGCACAGTACCAGAAATCCTGCGATATCAACCTTGGAACCGGTATGGTAACCATCGCACTTGCCAGCCTGATTATCGGAGAATCCATTATCGGAAAAGGCTCCATGTTCCGCAGAGTATTAGGCGTTGTATTAGGAAGCTGTCTCTATCGTTTCTTAGTAGCCGTTGCATTAAGACTGAATGTTCCGGCAGAGGCATTGAAACTGGTTTCAGCAATTATCGTAGCAATTGCAATTGCATTCCCGTTCTTAAAGAAGAAGGTAGCGTTTGTCAGACAGAAGAGCGCAGCACAGAAGAAATTAAAAGACAATATGCGTCTGGCGGAAGCAAATACAAAGGAAATGGGAGGTGACCGATAATGTTAGAAATGAAGCATGTATCTAAGACATTTAATCCGGGAACCGTAAATGAAAAGAAAGCATTGTGTGATTTGAATCTGGTTCTTGAAGATGGAGATTTTGCTACAATCGTAGGAAGCAACGGAGCAGGAAAATCAACTACATTTAATGCGATTACAGGTGCGTTCTATGTAGATGAAGGACAGATTATTCTAGATGGAGAGGATATTACATATAAGAAAGAATTTTTGCGCAGTAAAGTCATTGGTCATCTGTTTCAGGACCCGTTAAAGGGAACAGCACCACATATGACCATTGAAGAAAATATGGCACTGGCATATCTTCGTGCATCTGGAAAAGAAAATGCATTTTTCAGCAGAATTCGTAAATCCGATAAAGAAAAATTCAGAGAACTGTTATCCCAGCTTGATATGGGTCTGGAAGACAGAATGAAGCAGCCGGTGGGATTGTTATCCGGCGGTCAGAGGCAGGCACTTACCCTTCTGATGGCAACGATGGTGACCCCGAAGATTCTTCTTTTGGATGAGCATACGGCAGCACTTGACCCTGCAACCGCAGAGAAAGTATTGGAACTGACGAAAAAAATTATTGCAGAGCATCATATTACCTGTCTTATGGTAACCCATAATATGCATCAGGCACTAGAGCTTGGCAACCGGATTCTGATGATGGATTCCGGAAATATTGTCCTTGATTTAAAGGATGAAGAGAAGAAGAAAATGACGGTAGACAGCCTTTTGGAGCAGTTCCGCATCCAGGCAGGAAAGCGTCTCGACAATGACAGAATATTGATGTCTGCACAGTAAAAATAGAAATTGGTAAATTTTTTTTAAGAAACAAGTGTCGGAAAATGTTGATTTTCTGACACTTTTCCTATATGATTAAATCTAGTGGTCTGGAATTCCACGAGTTGATGTAAACAAAGTATGGAGGTATAGTATGTATCCTATTATAAAAAAGGAAAAGCTGGCAGATAAGATTTATCTTATGGATGTCAAAGCAGAGCGTGTTGCAAAATCTGCAAAGCCAGGACAATTTGTAATCGTGAAAATCGATGAAGAAGGTGAGCGTATTCCGCTTACTATCTGTGATTATGATGAAAAAGCAGGAACTGTAACAATTGTATTCCAGACAGTTGGAGCTTCCACAGAGCGTATGGCATATTTAGAGGAAGGAGATGCATTCCAGGATTTCGTTGGACCACTGGGCTGCCCATCCGACCTTATTGAGGAAGATATAGAAGAGTTAAAGAAAAAGAAGATCGTATTTATTGCAGGTGGTGTTGGAACTGCACCTGTATATCCGCAGGTAAAATGGCTGCATGAGCATGGTGTGGACTGTGACGTTATTATGGGTTCTAAGACAAAAGACCTTTTGATTCTGGTAGAAGAAATGCGTAAAGTTGCAACCAATCTTTATGTAACAACCGATGATGGTACTTATGGCTTCCATGGAATGGGAACCAACCAGTTACAGGAATTATGGGATAAAGGTGTCCGTTACGACCATTGTGTTGCCATCGGACCAATGATTATGATGAAATTCGTTTGTAAACTGACCAAGGAGCTTGGCATTCCAACTGTTGTATCCATGAATCCGATTATGGTAGACGGAACCGGAATGTGTGGAGCATGTCGTCTTATGGTTGGCGGCGAAGTAAAATTCGCATGCGTGGATGGACCGGAATTTGACGGACATCAGGTAGATTTCGACCAGGCAATGAAGAGACAGCTTCAGTATAAGACAGAAGAAGGCCGTGCAATGTTAAAATTGCAGGAAGGCAATACCCATCATGGTGGATGCGGTCAGTGCGGAGGTGACAAATAATGGAAGGATTAACAAGAGTACCTGTACGTGAACAGGAGCCAGAGGTACGTGCAGCAAACTTTGAAGAAGTTTGTCTTGGCTATAATGAAGAAGAAGCAGTAGCAGAAGCAAAACGCTGCTTAAACTGTAAAAATGCACAGTGTATGAAAGGATGTCCGGTTTCCATTAATATTCCGGCATTTATTGCACAGGTGAAAGAAGGCAACTTCGAAGAAGCTTATCATATTATCAGTGAATCATCTGCACTTCCTGCTGTATGTGGCCGTGTATGCCCACAGGAGAGTCAGTGTGAAGGAAAATGTATCCGTGGTATCAAGGGTGAGCCGGTTGCAATCGGTAAATTAGAGCGTTTCGTAGCTGACTGGGCAAGAGAGCATGGAATCAAGCCTAAGAAAGCAGAAAAATTAAATGGACATAAAGTAGCAGTTATCGGTTCCGGCCCTGCAGGTCTTACCTGTGCCGGTGATTTGGCAAAGCTTGGCTATGATGTTACTATTTTTGAAGCTTTACATGAAGCCGGTGGAGTATTAATTTACGGTATTCCGGAATTCCGTCTTCCAAAGTCAAAAGTAGTTGCAGCAGAAGTAGAAAATGTAAAAGCTTTAGGCGTTAAGATTGAGACCAACGTTGTCATTGGTAAAGCAGTTACCATTGATGAATTAATGGAAAAAGAAGGATTCGAAGCTGTATTTATCGGTTCCGGTGCAGGACTTCCAAGATTTATGGGAATCCCTGGCGAGCAGGCAATGGGAGTATTCTCTGCAAACGAATTCTTAACCAGAAATAACCTGATGAAAGCATTCCGTGATGACTATGATACGCCAATCAAAGCTGGCAAAAAAGTTGTTGTAGTTGGTGGTGGTAACGTTGCAATGGATGCAGCCCGTACCGCAAAACGTCTCGGCGCAGAGGTACATATCGTATACCGTCGTGGCGAGGAAGAGCTTCCGGCAAGAAAAGAAGAAGTACATCATGCAAAAGAAGAAGGCATTATCTTTGACCTTCTGCAGAATCCTACTGAAATCTTAGTAGACGAAGACGGCTGGGTAAAAGGCTGTCGTGTCATTAAGATGGAATTAGGTGAGCCGGACGCATCCGGAAGAAGAAGCCCGGTAGAGATTCCAGGTTCTGAATACGAAATCGAGGCAGATACCGTAATCATGTCTCTTGGTACCTCTCCAAACCCATTGATTTCATCCACTACCAAGGGTCTGGACATCAATCGCAGAAAATGTATCATTGCAGAAGAAGAGACCGGAGCAACCTCCAAAGATGGCGTATACGCCGGTGGAGATGCAGTAACCGGAGCAGCAACCGTTATCCTTGCCATGGGTGCAGGAAAAACTGCAGCAAAGGGAATTGATGAATTCTTACGCAATAAATAAAGAGAAGTAAAGAATAAAGCATAATAATATATGCTTTTGGGACGCAGGATTTTTCTGCGTCCCTTTTTTACTTTACAGGAAATTGCTTTCCTGTAAAGTAAAAAACGCTCCGCGA
>OHBE01003150.1_pt1 | contig 10979 bp, 6 predicted proteins | sample 1577231 | NCBI WGS metagenome assembly OHBE01 (sample SAMEA3541506, study PRJEB24748) | human gut metagenome | biome: human gut; feature: human-associated habitat; material: faeces | place: China | collected 2012
TAATAAAGATTTTGTATTGAATAGAGATCAGGCTTATATTGGAGTACTGATTGATGATTTAGTTACAAAAGGGGTAGATGAACCTTACCGTATGTTTACTTCTCGTGCGGAGTATAGAATTTTATTGAGACAGGATGATGCGGATGCCCGCTTGACTCGTTTAGGATATTCTCTAGGTCTTGTGAAAGAAGATCGTTTTGCCGTGTTTGAAGATAAAATTTTGAAACGTGATAGATTGATAGATTTTGTTACTAATTTTAGTATTTCACCTGATGAAATTAATCCGACTTTAGAAGTTTTGGGATCTTCACCTATTCGGCAGAAAATAAAATTGATTGATATTATTTCGAGACCGCAGGTAACTATTCCTAAAATTGTAGGTTCAATTCCTTCTTTGAAAGAATTTATTTTTGACAATAATTTGCGAGAAGAAATCATAGAGGCTGCCGAAGTTTTAATTAAATATTCGGGATATATCGAGAGAGAAAAATTAATAGCTGATAAATTGAATCGGTTAGAAAATTTAGTTATTGCGAATAAATTTAATTATATGGAGATAACTTCTCTTTCTTATGAAGCTCGTCAAAAATTGACAAAGATTAATCCGAAAACTATTGGACAGGCATCACGTATTACAGGAGTATCACCTTCTGACATCAATGTTTTATTGATTTTATTGGGAAGATAAAAGAAATGTTTCACGTGGAACGTTGAAAATAGTGCGAAGGGTACTATTGAATAAATTCGGGTAAAAAGGTATATTTGTAGGGTAAATATTACAAACAAAAACCGAGGTATAAAATGGAAATCATTGAAGGGAATTTAATTGATATAGAAAACAGGGAATTTTATCCTTGCGCTATATCTATATTTGAAGGAAAGATCATGAATATAGAAAGGAATTCTAATTCGTATGATCAATATATTTCGCCGGGATTTATAGATGCGCATGTCCATGTGGAAAGTTCCATGTTAATGCCTGTCGAGTTTTCTAAATTAGTAATTCCGAATGGAACAGTGGGTGTAATTGCCGATCCGCATGAAATTGCCAATGTTTTAGGGGTAGAAGGGGTGGAATTGATGATAAATAATGGAGAAAAGGCACCTTTAAAATTCTTTTGGGGTATTCCTTCATGTGTTCCTGCAACTCCATTCGACAAACCGGGATCCATTTTATCCATAAAAGACACGGATAAATTAGCAAAAACCGGAAAGTTTACAATGCTTTCTGAAGTCATGAACATTCCTGGCGTTATAAATAATGATCCGGATGTCATTGGAAAAATAGAAATAGCTAAGAAATACCGATTAAAAATAGATGGTCATGCACCGGAACTCGTGGGTGATCCATTGAGTTTATATATTGCTCATGGTGTAGAAACCGATCATGAATCTTCGACCATAGAAGAGGCAGAAGAAAAAATTTCGAAAGGAATGCATATCATGATCAGGGAGGGAAGTGCTGCTAAAAACTATAATGCATTAAAATCATTGATTGCTACACGTACGGATAGCGTTATGTTTTGCACGGATGATTCACATGCTGACGACTTATTAAATGAAGGTCATATTAATAAAATTGTCAAAAAAGCATTGGCTGATGGCTTTGGTATTTTTGATATTTTGCAGATTGCGTGTCTTAATCCGGTACGTTTTTATAATCTAAATATAGGAACTTTGCATATCGGAGATAATGCGGATTTCATTATTTTTGATGATATAGAATCTTTGAATATACGTTCCACTTATATTCGTGGGGAGGTAGTCTATGGTGAAAACAGTTCTAAAAATAATCCGGTTTGTGATGTACCTTTATTAAATAAGTTTCATCATGATGAAATAAGTTTATCTGATCTTCATACTAATGTTTTTGGAGATGTTACCTGTATTCAAGTAAAATCTGATAGTCTTTTGACAGACCGTAAAATCTTTCATTTCGATGAAAAGATAGAAGGTTTTCAATCGGATTTAGATAAAGATGTTTTGAAAATAGTTTATTTAAATCGTTACTTTAACTCTAAACCGCAGATCGGTTTTATTTCGGGCGTCGGTTTAAAACGAGGAGCTTTTGCTTCTTCTATATCACATGACTCACATAATATTATTGCAGTGGGTTGTACCGATCAAGATTTAATGCTTGCAATAAATGAATTGATAAAAGAAAAAGGTGGTTTAGTAGTGAATGAAGAGAGCAAATTACACTCTTTATCTCTTCCTATTGGTGGTATTATAAGTGATAAAAGTGGGAGAGAAGTGGCAGATCGCTATATGAAATTGAATGAAATACTTTCAAAAATGGGAACACCTTTAAAATCTCCTTTCATGACACTTTCATTTATGGCATTAATTGTAATACCTACTTTAAAGATAGGAGAAAAAGGAATCTTTGATTTTGAGAAGTTTGATTTTGTGAAATAGTATATGGCAGAAGATGAATTTGGATTGAAAGAGAAAGTCAGTAAATTACCTACGACTCCGGGAGTGTATCAATTTTTTGATGCAAATGGAGTAATTATATATATAGGTAAGGCTAAGAATCTGAAAAACAGAGTTTCATCTTATTTTGTGAAGACAAATCAGACCTCTAAAACAATGGTTTTGGTCCGTAAAATACGGGATTTGAAGTACATTGTGGTTAATACAGAGGAAGATGCGCTATTACTAGAGAATAATTTGATCAAAAAATACAAACCCCACTATAATATTCTGTTGAAAGATGATAAAACGTACCCTTGGATTTGTATTACAAAAGAGGCTTTTCCACGAGTTTTTACCACTCGGAAATTTATCCGGAACGGTTCAGAGTATTTTGGGCCTTATACTTCGGCTAAATATGCTAACACCTTGATTTCCTTGATAAAATCACTGTATAAATTGAGAACTTGTAATTTATCTCTCAATAAATCAGCTGTTTATAGTGGAAAGTATAAAGTATGCCTGGAATATCACATCGGAAATTGTATGGGGCCTTGCGTTGGGTACGTGCAGGAAGAGGAATATATGGAATATATTGCACAGATCCAGAATATTTTGAAAGGAAATATTTCTTCCGTGATCGATTTTATGACTCGAAAAATGAAGGAATATACTGTTTCTCTTCAATTCGAAAAGGCACAGGAAATGAAGGAGGCCATAGAAGCATTGAAAACTCATCAAACAAAATCCACGATAGTAAGTACCTCAATAAACGATATAGATGTATTTTCTTACTTGGAAGATGAAAAATATGCCTATGTGAATTACTTGAGAATTGTTCATGGAGCTGTGAATCAAGTGCATACTATTGAATTAGAGAAAAAATTGGATGAATCGAAAGAGTCTTTACTTTCTTTTGCCATTTTTGAGATCCGCCAATTGGTAAATAGTCGCTCTAGGGAGGTTCTAGTACCTTTCTACCCGGATGTATTGATGGAAGGAATGAACTATGCTATCCCGCAAAGAGGGGAGAAAAAACAACTATTGGAGTTATCTGAACGGAACGTGAAATTCTTTAAAATGGATCGGGAGAGGCAGCGGGGATTACGGCGGCAGGATAGTAAATTAGATCTACTAAATACGATAAAAAATGATCTGAAATTACCTCGATTACCTCATCGGATGGAATGTTTCGATAACTCTAATATACAAGGAACCAATCCTGTAGCCTCTTGTGTCGTTTTTATTGACGGTAAACCGGCAAAGCGGGAATACAGACGTTTCCACGTGAAAACTGTTATTGGGGCAAATGATTTCGCTTCGATGGAAGAGATATTGTACCGTCGCTATCACCGGGTACTTGAAGAGGGTGGGGAGTTGCCTGATTTGATTGTGGTGGATGGTGGAAAGGGGCAATTAAGTTCAGCCGTGGCCACATTACGTAAATTGGATTTGTTGGAAAGAGTACCTATCATTGGTTTGGCCAAGCAAATGGAAGAAATATATTATCCCGGAGATAAAGATCCTTATTTGTTAGCGAAAACTTCCGTGGCTTTAAAGACATTAATGCATATCCGGGACGAGGCTCACCGTTTTGGTATCACTTTTCATCGTAAATTACGAGAGAAAAAACAGACAATCAGTGTATTAAGTGAAATTAAAGGTATAGGTGAGAAAACAGAAGTATCTTTATTACAATATTTTAAATCTGTAAATGCTATAAAAGAGGCATCTCGTGAAGAGTTAGCAAAAGCCATAGGTCCGGCTAAAGGAAATATCGTGTATGATTATTTTCATTCTGCTGTTTCTTAATAATTTTATATCTTTGTGTGTATTTCAGTGTAATGGATGAAAATAATATTCTACTAGAAAGATTAAAGGCTAATGATGAGGCGGCTTATCAAGAGTTGTTTGAGACTTATTTCAAACAGTTACATCATTTTGCCGAGTGAATGGTGTTTGATTCTGAGGTTGTCAGTAAATACAGTTGCTTTTTCCTAAACAGCTAAAATCTCAGTTAATTTCACGGAAACTCCACTTTCAGAAGTTTTTGCAGAATTGGGAAAACAGGTTAAAATGGTTTTCTTGTACGACCATAAATTGGTTGAATGGTAATTTGGTGAAGCTTTCAGATTTTAAGGGAAAACTTGTTTATATGGATATTTGGGCGACATGGTGTGGACCGTGTGTGGAAGAAATTCCTAATATGGAAAAATTGTACCAACATTATAAAGATGATCCAAGAATTCTGTTAGTGAGCGTATCGGTGGATAGTAAAAAGAACCTTTGGGAGAAAAAATTAGATGAAGACAAACCTCAATGGCCGCAATATATAGTTGATGGAGCTTTAAAGGATAAATTGTACAATGAATACATAATAACCGGAATACCTCGTTTTATGATGTTTGATAGTGAGGGTAGAATTATCACAATCAATGCGATGAGACCTTCTAACGGTAAACTGATTCCGTTTATAGAAGAACAGTTGTCCAAACCGAAAGAGATAAAAGGTCCCGGTGGTATGAAAATGATTAAACTGAAGTAATCTAAGATTAATATAAACTATTACCCCTTAAAAGTGTATAAACTTTTAAGGGGTTTATTCATTCATAATATCTGTTTGTCTATCGATAGAGGCTTGGTGGATGGCTTTGAACACGCGCTCCACGAGTTCTTCACTCAAATTATTCTTGCGGGCCTCTTCAAGAACACGGGTTAGAATTTTTTCCCAGCGATCCGGTTGGAGAATGGTAATATTGTTTTGTTTTTTATACGTCCCGATCTCTTCAATAATTTTCATCCGGTTGGTAAGGACTTCCATGATCGTGTTATCCAGTGTATCTATTTTTTCCCGGAGTTCTTCGATGATTAGGGTACTATTTGAGTTGTTAGGATGTTCTTCCCGGATTATCAGATGGGCTAGAATGTGATTTAATTGATCAGGTGTAATTTGTTGAAAAGCATCACTTAATGCACAATCCGGATTCACGTGAGACTCGATGATTAATCCGTCGAATCCCAGGTCCATTGCTTTTTGGGATATTTCCTGAATATATTCCCGATGGCCGCTGATGTGGCTGGGATCACAGAAAAGCGGTAGGTTCTTAATGCGTCGCTTTAACTCAATTGGTATTTGCCATTGAGGCATATTACGATAGCGAGTACTATTGTAGGATGAAAAACCGCGATGAATAGCGCCTAATTTTGTAATACCGCATAAATAGAGACGTTCAAAAGCACCAATCCATAGTTCTATGTCCGGATTTACCGGATTCTTGACGAGAACCGGAATATCAACTCCTTTTAATGATTCCGCAATTTCCTGAACAGCAAACGGGTTTGCCGTAGAACGGGCACCAATCCACACCATATCCATCCCGTATTTCAGTGCAGCCTCCACGTGATGGGCATTGGCGACTTCCGTGGAAATTTTCATTCCCAATTCCTTTTGGATATTTTGTAACCAAGGCAATCCTTTTACTCCGACTCCTTCAAAACAATTCGGACGGGTCCTAGGTTTCCATATCCCGGCTCGTAAAACTTCTATTCCATTGGTTTTCAATTGAGTTGCCGTGTTAAAAAGTTGCTCTTCACTCTCAGCACTGCAAGGACCTGCGATCATTAACGGACGCTCTTGTCGGGTAAACAGATTCCATTCGGAATAGGATTGTATTTCTAATGGCTTGGTCATTTTAACTACAAAATTAGAATTCAAAGATATTCTTTTTCCGCTTAAAAATGGAGCTATCCCTTTACTTTTTGGATAGCTCTCGGCGGATGATGTATTTCAACAAAATGTTCCGTGTTTGAAATTGAATTTGGATACTTTTTTAGTGAAAGTCTTTTTACGTGCTTGTTTTGAAACTGATACATGACTTTGCGTGTTCTTGTTTCCTTTCTGAAGATTTGATTTCTGTGTTTTCATGATTTTTAGATTTTAAGTAAGACTAAAAAACCCGGCTGGGATTAGCCGGGTTGAATGAATATAATATGTGTTACTTACATTTTTACAGGTAATACAAGGTCATCCCAGCTGTTGTTGAGGTAATAATAATAGTAGTAATAATAACGACCTGTATGTGAAAAAATAGTATTCATGTCTATAGTTTTAAATAAAAAAGGCCCCGAAATTCGGGGCCTGTATATTTTATATGATGACAATATTCCCCCTTTACTTTTCCGGAAAGTAATAATAGAGATAGTAATATGAGGTGTACATTGTGTTCATTTTCTTTTCATTGTTTGGGACAAATATAGGTATTCTGAAATATAAAACAAATAAGTAAGCAGAAAAGTTAGGAGAAAAAGTCTAACTTTGTGTGGATTAATTTGAAAAGGAAAGATGATGACTAACGAGGAGAAAAAATTATACTTGCTGGATGCTTACGCGTTGATTTACCGTTCGTATTACGCGTTTATCAATAATCCCCGGATTACGACGACGGGAATAAATACATCGGCCACTTTCGGTTTTTTTAATTTTTTACTGGAATTGCTTGAATTGGAAAAACCTACTCATCTGGCAGTAGTTTTTGACCCGGAAGGTCCTACTTTCCGTCATGAAATGTACCCGCCCTACAAGGCCCAGCGTCCCCCGATGCCGGAGGACCTGAGAAAGTCGTTGCCTTATATTAAAAGTATTATTGAAGGATTAGGTATTAAATCAATTGTTGTCAGCGGGTTTGAGGCGGACGACGTGATCGGTACGCTGGCCAAACGGGGAGAGAAAGAAGGGTTTCAGGTATATATGATCACGCCGGATAAAGATTACGCCCAGTTGGTTAGCGAACGAGTGTTCATGTATAAACCGGGACGTGCCGGAAATAAGTCTGAAGTGTGGGGTATTCCGGAAGTATTGGATCATTTCGGGATCGAGCGGGTGGAACAGGTAATCGATATTCTTGGTTTGATGGGTGATACGGCGGATAACGTACCGGGATGTGATGGTGTCGGACCGAAAAGTGCTGCCACATTGATTTATAAATATGGAAGTATAGAAGGGGTATATCAACATATAGATGAACTGAAAGGTAAGCAAAAAGAGCGCTTGTTGTGTTGCCAAGATACAGTCTTTTTATCAAAGGAATTGGTGACAATCAACACAGAAGTACCCATGGAAGTAAATGCTGAAGATTTAGCATTGGGCGAGATTCAAGACGATGTGTTAAAGCCGATCTTCAATGAATTGGAGCTTTTCTCTCTGGCAAAGAGAGTGTTCATGATAGAACATGAGGAAAATTTGGTAGAGACCATTCACCCGGAAGAAGTCGATTACCGGGAAATCACTACCGTGGCGGAACGGGATGAATTACTTCAGAAGTTGAGAGAGGCTCCTGAATACGTGCTGAACGTGATCTTTGGAGATGGCACGATTTACAACTCTTATCCGGACTATCTCTGTTTCTCAACAGCCGTTAATACTGCTTGTTACCTGCGATTACCTTCAGCGAAAGATAAGGCCGAGGACGTGATTCGTTTATTTAAACCTATTCTTGAAGATCAGAACAAAGTTTTGATCTCGAATGACGTGAAGGACGATATTATTTGGTTAAGGAGAGCCGGGGTAGAGATTCTAAATAAAATATTTGATGTCAAGATTGCACACTACGTTCTACAACCGGACAGTTCTCACGAACTGGAACGTGTTGCTTTGGAAATGCTGAATTATCGCTTGATAAAAGGAGATAATACCGAGAATCCTCAATTATCCCTATTTCCTGATGAAGGAGCCAAGAAAGACAAGGATTTTGCGGAACGTACGGATATATTATTCCGCTTGAAAGGAAAGTTGGAAGAGGCTTTACAGGAAGTCGGGCTTTATAAGTTGTATGAAGAAATTGAAATGCCCTTGGTATCTGTTTTGGCCGATATGGAGTACGAGGGTGTGTCTATCGATAAGGTGGCATTAGATGAGCTATCCGAGGATTTGAAAATAAGAATCGCTGAGACAGAGAAAATTATATATGAAATGGCCGGTAAAGAATTCAATATTAGTTCTCCCAAGCAGTTGGGCGAGATATTATTCGACCAGATGAATATTGATTCCGGCAACAAGAAAACCAAAACAGGCCAACACAGTACATCCGAACAGGTATTATCAAAATTGGAAGATGCACATCCAATTGTAGGACATATACTTAATTACCGGGGATTAAAGAAATTATTGACCACGTATGCGGAGGCTTTACCCACGTATATTGATCCGGCAACCGGAAAGATTCACACGCATTTTAACCAAGCGGAGGCGGCAACCGGAAGATTGAGTAGCTTGAATCCGAACTTGCAAAATATACCTATCCGGACAGCCGAAGGTCGGAACATTCGGAAAGCTTTTATCACGGGTGATCCGGATTACGAGTTCTTCTCAGCCGACTATTCGCAGGTAGAGTTGAGGTTGATGGCACATTTGAGCGGTACGCCGGAGTTGATCAATGCTTTCCTGAAAGGGGAAGACGTCCATGCAGCAACGGCATCTAAAATTTATCATGTGCCTTTAGAAGAGGTGACCCCGGAGATGAGACGACGGGCGAAAACGGCTAATTTCGGGATTATTTACGGTATTTCGGCTTGGGGATTGGCGGAACGGCTGAAAATTTCCCGGAAAGAGGGTAAGGAACTGATTGAAGGTTATTTTGCCCTTTATCCCGGAGTTAAACGTTACATGGAAGAATCCGTGGAGAAAGCCCGGAAAAAAGGGTACGTGGAGACGATCATGGGCCGCCGTCGTTATTTGAGAGATATAAATTCCCGGAATGCGGTTGTACGGGGTGTTGCCGAGCGAAACGCGGTGAACGCTCCTATCCAAGGATCAGCAGCCGATATTATTAAGAAAGCGATGATATGTATTCATCAGAAATTAAAAGAACGGGGGTTGCGTTCCAAGATGATTTTGCAGGTGCATGACGAGTTGAACTTTAAATGTCATCACGAGGAAATCGAGGAATTGAAGAATCTCGTGGTGGATTGTATGGAGCACGTCGTGAGTCTGGCAGTACCTTTGACTGTGGGCACGGGCTACGGGAAAAGCTGGTACGAGGCACATTAATGTTAGAATATAAAGATGTTGTTGGGAATGTTGGACGAGCAAATAGATTCAGTTATAACGGATAGTATCGTGTCGGAGTCGGATTCTGTAGTGTTTCCGATCTCTTTGTTGAGAGAATCTGTCTCTTGGAAACCTTTCTTACCTTTTGACACGTTGACGAATCAGGTGGAATTGGTGGAAGGAATTCCTTTGAGCGGGGAGAAGATGAATATTGAATTTATTTCCAGTATTCTGATTTATACGGTTGTGTATCTCGTTTTTATCGCTTTGTTGCGCCTGCGAGGAAGAGGTTTCCTCACGACGGTGTACACCTATTTTTTCAACCGGAAAAGAGGGGCCAGCTTACAATCGGAAGGTGGGATTCCGAACTATTTCTTTGTTTTCTTGTCGGTTAGCCTTTCTTTCTCAATCTTGTCCATGTTGATGGCTTTTTTAATCGATTCTCCCTTTGTATTCTTTAATGCCTTAATCTATTTCCTAATCATTTTTGGTTACTACTTTTTAGTCTTGGGACTTGTGCGGCTTTTCGGGTGGGCATTTAATAGAAGGCATTGTGCATCGGAGATCATCTTGAATTTGCGCACAAGTGCGATTGTGTTGGGATTATCCATATCCCCGTTCGTGTTGGCCTTGTTTTACGTGCAAACTTCGGCAATAAATATGTTATTATATGTCATTTTAGGGCTTGGTATCATTATTCTGGTTTTCAGATTTATAAGATTGATTAAAATATTATATGGATATAGAGTTTCAATTTTGTATATGATTTTGTACCTTTGTGGGCTTGAAATATTGCCGATTCTTGTCTTGTACAAGCTATTGGGATAAGTTAGAGAAGTTAGTGTAATTTTAAAACAGAAAAAGTTGAAAATAAAGAAGATACTAGTTTCGCAGCCAAAGCCGACAACCGAGAAATCTCCGTATTTTGATTTGGCAGAAGAATTTGGATTGAAATTAGAATTCAAATCATTTATAAAGGTAGAAGGTGTCACGGCAAAAGAATTTCGTCAGGAAAGGATAAATATTCTTGATTTTACCGGGATCGTTTTTACCAGTCGTACGGCTATTGACCATTTCTTCCGGATCTGTACCGAAATGAGGGTAACCGTTCCCGACACGATGAAGTATTTCTGTATATCAGAGGCTATTGCTTTCTATCTTCAGAAATATATTGTGTACCGTAAGAGAAAGATTTTCTATGGGGACAAGAAAGTCGAGGATATGACGAAAATTCTGTTAAAGCACAAGACCGAAAACTTTTTGGTTCCGGTTTCCGACGTGCATAAAGAAAATATCCCTGCTTTGATGGATGAACTACACTTGAAGTACACGAAATCCGTATTCTATAAAACCGTGTCCAGTGATGTAGCCTCTGAAATTCCGGATTTGAAAGAGTATGATATCTTGGCATTCTACACTCCGGCTGGTATCAAGTCATTGTTCCACAACTACCCGAATTTTGAACAGGGTTCGACAATTATTGCGGCCTTCGGGGAGGCGACAGCCGAGGCGGTAGAGG
>OHBE01003153.1_pt1 | contig 10972 bp, 10 predicted proteins | sample 1577231 | NCBI WGS metagenome assembly OHBE01 (sample SAMEA3541506, study PRJEB24748) | human gut metagenome | biome: human gut; feature: human-associated habitat; material: faeces | place: China | collected 2012
AAGTCCTCCATTTCATTAAAAATGGCTTACGCTGATGAAGGGTGATAAGGTTGTCGAGGACTGAAAAGAACGCTGAAATACTTTCCTGCTCAATGCGGGAAGGAAAACATACCGGACCTTTCAAGGCGTTCTCAGCGGATACTTTCATATCATTCTTTGCACCCTTATTGACCAATGGATGCATATAGTTATTCATTCGTGCGTGCTGCTCAAAATACACTTGAATGAAGTCCGAAAAAGCATTTTCCTTCGGATGATAAACGGCATACAAAGTTGAAACAATACCTGGTTTTCCTTTGTTTGTCTTGATTATTCCATACGGATTAGAGTTAAGAGGCGACTTTGTATATACTACATCACCCGTCTGAACGACACCGTAATTTGATACTGATGCACCAGCGAAAGAACGACCTTGAAACTCAATCTGATTAACTATTCCATAGTCGCCTGAAACGGACAAAACATCAGACCTACCATATATGTTGCCAGTGTTCTTTTCGGCGGAAACAGTAAGGTAATCTTCTAACTTACGCTGTTCCCAAGCGTCAGTAAATCCCTTGAAGCGAATTTCGGGGTAACTGCAGCCATTTTGCGGGAACATCTTTTCGAGCATTGACTTTTTCACATTCGTCAACTTTTCAAACTTACGCTGATGAAGGGTGATAAGGTTGTCGAGAGTATCAAAAAACTTTCCAATTTTGCGTTGTTCCTCAAGTGATGGGAGAGATACCTCGCCCATACAGAGTTTGTCATAATAGAAGTAAAGTCGAACACCGCCCTCTTGCAACTGCCAAATCAACTTTTGAAAATCAGGCGACTTGAACCAGTGCCACAGAAGTCTGTCATCAACATCATCGGAAGTCTTAAAAATCTCGTAAAGTGAGCTAACTATGACATTTTTCCCGGTGTTTTGATATCCAATCGAGCCAACATTTATTCTTGCCGGATTGTAGGCAAACGAGTTTGGAGAAACGATATAGTACATTCTTTTATTAGCTTCTCGCATAGTGCCACCATTTTCAAACTTCTCGTCTTGCGGCACAAATCCGCTCTCGTTGGTTATTGAATAACTCTCCAACGGCAGGTTTTCTCTATTCTTTTCTCCCGACAGAAAAGTTATCTCGGAGAACTTACGCTGTTCCCAAGCGTCCGAGAAACCTTTGAAGCGAATTGCGGGAGCATCTGGTTTTTTCGTCATTCTGCACTACCTCCCAGCAATTTCTTCAACTCACCAAGTCCCAGCATATCAAACTCGTTACCCTCAAGGTCGTCGATCATTCCCGAAAGTGTAGCTTCGGTTTCGCTGATCTGCTGTTCGACCTCAAAGAAAGTTGTCGCATACTTGTTCTGTAGGGCTTGAATTTTGCTTACCAAACTGTCGATTACGGTATCAGGCAGCTTGTGAATGCTCTCAATAAGAGGAGCGATCCACTTCTTTTTAAGCAAATCCAAAGCCTGTTCGTCACTCAGGTTTTCAATCGTATCCTTTGTTTTTGCCTGCAACGCAACACTCTTTGCCTTGATTTGCGCTTTGATTTCTTTCTCGCTCTTGACCAAAGACTCAACCTTTTCTAAGAGTGTACAGAGCGCAACGCTTTCAGGAGAACGGTCTTTCTTCAGTTCTTTGATCTTTTTGGATACTTCTTTCGGAACGAAAGCATCGCCTTCATCGGTGAGAACATCGTTGCAGCTCTCTTTATCCTCCTCTGTCATTTCATCAAGGATGGACTCATATTCAGACGGGATTTCCGCCAAACGGCTTTCCAAACCGTGGAGCTCATCCGTTTCTGCGGAGAGCAAAGTCGCCTGTACCAAGTCAAACGGGATTATGTGACCTACCCAGCCTTCTTGCACCTCCTGATCTTTGCCATCCTTTTTCTTGATGACAAGGTTCGGATCGACTTCCTTTGTCGCAGGAAAGCCCTCGGTCTGCAAGACCTCAAGATCAATAGAAATTCCAGTCCAATCGTCGTCAAGGAGTTGGAACGCCGCATATTTGTCGATAAGCGGAATATCCTTCAGACGCTCAAAAATATCAGCGCTCAGAACGGTTTCAGCCTTAGAGATTTCAATGCTTTCCATCCGGTCGATAAGTTCTTCTTTCAGGAACGCCGGGAAAGTAGAAAAGGCGGCATTAAAAGCATCCTCAAATCCGACCACATCGGGGTGGCTCTTGATGGCGCTCTTAATGTCATCGACAGACACATTCACATAGGGGATGCCACTCTCTGTAAACAGAGCTTTTTTCAGTGCCGGGAACGCCGTCCAAAATTCGCCCAGCTCTTCAATTTCTGCCGTCGGGATACCGCCAAACATAGACGCATAGACATCCCAATGCTCGGCTGCTTCAGATGAGTCCACATAGCGAGGAATGTTCAGGTTATAATCATTGCTGCGAATTTCTTCACGACTGACAACTCGTGAAAACTTCGGGACGCTTTCACGCTTGATAAAGGTGTCTGCTATGCGTTTAATGTCAGACGCACGGAGCTTGTTATTTTTACCCTCTTTGATAAATCCCTTGGATGCGTCGATGATAAGAACATCGGTGTTCTCACGCTTTTGGCGCAGCACCATAATAATGGTGGGGATCCCTGTCCCGAAGAAGATATTTGCAGGCAACCCGATAATGGCGTCGATATGGTTATTCTCGATCAGGTTTTTTCTGATTTCACCTTCCTCACCGCCACGGAACAGTACGCCGTGGGGAAGAACAATTGTCATAATGCCGTCCGGTTTGATATGGAACAGGTCGTGAAGTAGGAAAGCATAGTCGGCTTTTCCTTTGGGAGCAAGTCCAAAACGAGCATAACGAGGATCTCCCTCTTTATTAGACGGATCCCAAGCCTGCGAATACGGCGGATTGGATACGACCGCATCCACATAGAGAGGGTTATAGGTATTGACCGGATCATTTTCATCAAAGTACGGCCAATCCTCCTCGAGAGTATCGCCGTTACGAGTGATGATGTTAGCGGGATCAATGCCTCTCATAACCAAATTCATTCGGGTCAGGTTATAAGTATTCTCTTTCAACTCCTGAGCGTAATACTGAATATTGTTGTCGTCGCTCATATACTTCGCAACGCTTTGACCAATATTGATAAGCAGTGAGCCCGAACCGCTTGTCGGGTCGTAGATTTTGATTTCACTTTTACCCTTCAAATGACTCGCAACGATCTCGGACATCAGAAGCGATACCTCGTGCGGGGTGTAGAACTCGCCAGCTTTCTTTCCAGCATTTGCTGCAAAGTTACTGATAAGATATTCGTAGATGAAACCGAGAACATCGTAGTCCTGTTTGCCATCCATAGGAATATCTTTTATCAGCGTCAGCAGCCCACTAATTGCTTTCGTTTGTGAACCGGAGCTATCGCCAAGTTTGGAAAGGCCTGTTTGCAGGGTATCAAATACTTTTTCAAATACCCTTTTATGCGAATTAGAAATTAGTCGGCTAAATGCAGAAAGAGCATCACGGACATTTGAAACATCAAAGTCCTTACCCATCGTGAGCCAAGTGGAGAAAAGATCCTTATAGGCAATAAAGTAGCCTATGTTTTTTTGGATCCATTCAACTGTTTCGGCATCTTCCTCCGATACGGTTTTCAGGAGTTCATTATCATAGTCGTTCTCCTTCAAGAACTTAACTTCCTTATCGGAAAGATACTTGTAAAAAATAAAGCCTAGTATGTAATCCTTATATTCATTTGCTTCAATTTTGGAACGCATTTGATTTGCGGAAGCCCATATTTTCTGAGCAAGTTGTTGCTTATTCATTCTGTGACCCCATCCTTTTTCTTTTTCTAAGGGCAACGTACTACCCCCCTATTATGATACACACAACTAGTGTCCCATAAAACGGACTTACTTTTCGTCAGAAACAAACTCCATAATATCGTCAGTTGTACAATTCAAAGCGGAGCAGATTTTTCCCAACACTTCAGTGCTGACATTTTCATCACGACTAAGCTTATTCATTGCGTATTTTGTGAGCCCTGCAGCTTCCTGCAAATCTCTTTTCTTCATATCTCGATCAAGCAGAATGTGCCAGAGTTTTTTATAGCTTACAGCCATCATATCATTCCTTTCTCTCGGCCCGCGAGTAAGTACTAAAATACATTTTATATTATAGCATATAATCCTGGAATAGCAACTATAAATCCCGAAATATCAAACTTAATTTCTATATTTCATACCTGTGTAAGCTCGACTGTAGCCGAATAGCTTGGGAACAGCGTAAGTTGGGTGAACTCGTTGACAGAGTAGTTCGCAAGAATACAAACAACGAATCTACGCTACCATTAACAATCTCGGCACAATATGGTTTGGTTGACCAAATCACATACTTTAACAACCGTGTTGCAAGCCGAGATGTGAGCAATTATTACTTGGTGCTGAATGGCGAATTTGCCTACAACAAAAGTACCTCTGACGGCTATCCATTCGGCGCGGTCAAAAGGCTTGATCTATATGAAAAAGGCGTATTATCAACGCTCTACATCGTTTTTTCTCCGAAAAAAGAGCAGCAGGTTGACTCGGATTTTCTGACCGTTTTCTTCGATACAGATAGGTGGCATAAGGGTGTAGCCGAGAGAGCTGCCGAGGGCGCAAGAAATCACGGCCTGCTCAATATTTCTGCTGAAGATTTCTTTGACATAGACCTTTCTGTACCTAAAGATGTTGCAGAGCAAAAACAAATCGGGGCGTTTATTCGCCAGCTCGACAACCTTATCACCCTTCATCAACGACAGCCATTTTTGCATTCACCTCCGGATATTTCTCTGATTGTCCAACTGACACCCCCTTTTTATACATTCTCTTGGGAACAGCGTAAGTTGTCTGAAATGTGCGGTACTTTTGAGTATGGACTTAACGCAGCCGCTAAGGAGTTTGACGGAAAAAACAAATACATCAGAATCACGGATATTGATGATGCCAGCAGAGAGTTCTTGCTTTCTGATCTTTCGTCCCCTGATATTTGCCTTGATGGTATGTCGAAATATCTACTCTCAAGCGGAGATATTGTCTTTGCACGAACTGGTGCAAGTGTCGGAAAAACCTACATTTACAGGGAAAACGACGGCATTGTGTACTTTGCAGGTTTCCTTATTCGGGCAAAAGTCAATCAGGACAATGATGCAGAATTTGTTTTTCAAAGCACCCTTTCGCCAAGCTATGAGAAGTATATTCGTATTACCTCGCAGCGATCTGGACAGCCGGGTGTAAACGCACAAGAGTATGGTGAGTACGACTTGTTTGCCCCGTCAAAAGAGGAACAGCAAAGAATTGGACACTTTCTGCGAGGTATTGACATCCTTATCACCCTTCATCAGCGACAGGCAATTGTATATGCGGTAATTCGCAGTATACGAAAAGTAATTTTAGCCGAAAGACAGTATTTTGCTCCACCGATGGTATGAAAATCCCCCTGATCACTCTCTGCGAATAGTTTGCTATACTGTTCTAAAAGCATTAATGCGATTGTAATGCGAGCATCGGAAAAGGGCGACGTTTTATGGAGAAGAATTGCACCATAATGTCCATTGTTTTTTGAAATATCTCACTAATTTGTTTATGGCATTTTGAAACACATATTTGATTTCGATCGACCAAAAATGCCATCAGCCAAAAAGTATGCTTTTTGGTATACATAGAGCCAGCCCATCAGGACAGACCTTGTATAGTTCAGCAGAACAACCGCAAGAAAAAAGACGAGCAGATTGCTGCTCGTCTTTTTGCATTTACTTTTTTGTGGCTTTGAAACTCAAGCCTCCTGGTAGAGTTCCAGAATGGCGCCATCTTTCCAGACAAATGCCAGCCGATCGCCCTTGTCATTGGCTGCCATCGGGCCGCAGATGACGCTGTCGGCATCGGCAATGTACTTCTCCAGGTCGTCCACCTTATAGGCAACATGCGGGTTGCGGTGGATCTCCTCAGGGAAAGGTGTGCCCTCCTCAAACTTCAGGTACTCGATCTTATAGTCATAGTCGTCAACATTGCTAACCCAGAACTTTGCACCTTCATTGTAAGTCATGTTGGGCTTGCGGTTCGTGATAGGAATACCGATGTGCATATAGGTAGCGGACATAACGAGTCTCCTCCTTTTATTTGCAGGACATACCTGCTATATTACTTATTGACGTACTTGGCCTCATACCAGCCCCGGAAAGTGATCGTCAGCCAGCCAAAGACCAGACCGATCAGGGCATAGATCCCCTCGCTGATGAAGGCATTGCCGAAGGTAGCACCGGGGATATAGCTCATGATACCGAAAAACACACCCGCACCGACGAACACGGCAGGAACAAAATTGATCATCTCTGGGGCAATATCGAGATACAGGATGATAGGAACCAGTACCAGCAGCACCAGGGGCATGGCCCAAAAGCCCAGCGCCCCCAACTGGCCGCCACAGAAGATAATGGCGATGGAAGCTACCATGCCGATCACATAGCCAATCATGGCGCGGACACCGTTCTTAACGGTGCAGCCGCCCATGAAGTACACGGCCCAAGCCTGGAAAGAGATCCATCCGCCGCCGGCGAAAAGGGGAACGATACCGGCGCAGATGGCCTGGTCAATAGCCTGGAGGACAGCGGCCTGTAGGCCGATAAATAAAGCGATGGGAAAGTATTTCTTTGCAGTCATGGAAGGATCCCTCTTTTCTTTAAAATAAATCCTTCGCATTGCAATTTATTCAAATGTAGTATATAATCAAATTGCTGCGCGAAGGCGGTGATCTTATCCTCGCACGATGAGATCACATTGACGTATTCCGCAGTTTCCGGGAGGGCCCTTCTTTTGAAGGGCCCTCTTCTATTTTATTTGCCTATGCGTTCTGATTTTTAACTTCCTGATAGACCTCATAGGCCTGTTTGGCGGTATAGCCCTCATGGACAACTTTGCCAATGGCCTGAGCCATACCCGCGGGACAGTCGGACTGGAAGATATTCCGGCCCATGTCTACGCCGTGAGCTCCCTGATCAATGGCCTGATAGGCCATCTCCAGTGCATCCAACTCCGGCAGCTTCTTGCCGCCGGCAATGACGATGGGCACCGGGCAGGCAGCGGCTACCCGCTCAAAGCCCTCGCAGAAGTAGCTCTTGACCACGTTAGCCCCGTTTTCCGCCAGCACGCGGGTGGCCAACTGGAAGAACTTCTCCGTCCGCTCCATCTGTTTGCCTACGGCCACCACTCCCAAGGTGGGAATGCCGTAGCGGGTACCGGCATCAGCGGTGCGGCACAGCAACTCCAGCGAACGGGACTCGCCGGGAGTGCCAATAAAGGTTTGAACCGCCATGCAGTCGGCATTCATCCGGAGGGCGTTCTCAATATCGCAGGCGATTCCACCGCCGTTGGACATATCGTCGAACAGAACAGTCGTATCGTAGGTCACTCGGACGCACTTGGCTACCTGCGCGGAGGGAGAGATGCAGGAGCGGATCATGCCCTTAGTCCCCATCAGCACATTGACATGAGGGATCAGGGGCGGGATGACAAGGTCGATACGCTCAAGCCCCGCCGTAGGACCCATTATGTAGCCGTGATCAAAGGCCAGCATGACCGTGTTGCCTGACTTGGGATCAAACAGCCGCGCCATACGGTTTTTCATTCCCCAGTCACAGTTGGAGGCGCCTTTTACATAGAAGCCCTCCTGTACAGCAGGCACATCCAAATGATAATCGTGTGCTGCCTTATTTCCAACATTATCGGCCATGGCTTACTCCTTGCTGAACGCGGGCGTGTGGCAGGGTGTATTCCACAGGCGGGTGAACTCCTCATCCCACTTGGCAATATTCATCTGGAAACCGCCGGCTTCCTGCACGGTGAGGATCTCACCGACCATGCTCCCGACGACCTCAATGTCCTTGGCTTTCAAGAATTCCACAGTATCTTTGAACAGCACCAGCATCTCCATCATGGTAGTCGCGCCGCAGCCGTTGATCATAACGAAAGCCTTATCGCCAGCCTTCAACTCCAGATTTTTGCACAGAGCCTCAGCCACCAGGGCCACCGTCTCCTTAGAGGACGACATAGGCACTCGGATGCCGCCACCCTCGCCATGCTGACCGGCACCGATCTCCATCAGATCTGTCTCGCCCAGATCACCGAAGGACATTCCGTTCTGGGGGTGCGTGGCATCGGTGGACTTAACGGTGATGGACGCCATGTTGTCGGCATAGCGCTGAGCAAGGTCAGCCACCTCATCCAGGCTCTTTCCTTCTCGGGCTGCGGCTGCGGCAATGTGGTAGAGAGCCACCGCACCGGCCAGACCGCGCTTGTTATCCTCGCCGTTGGGATCGTACTGGATTTCCTCGCCGGTAACTACCTGACGGACATTCAGGCCAGCCTTCTGAGCCAGCTTCATCGCCTGCTTGCCAGCCAGCTGGTCACCGGCATAGTTTAAGGTCAGCAGCAGCACGCCGTGCCCCTTATCCGCCAGCTTCATGGCGTCAAACACCAGCTTGCCGTTGGGGGCAGCGAAGATATCGCCGACAGCCTGGACATCCAGCATACCTTTGCCCACAAAGCCAGCCTGAGCGGGTTCGTGGCCGGAGCCGCCATAGGTCACGATCGTCACACGGTCGGCGTCGGCCAGATCCTTGCTGATGACCAGATGACCGTCCACATCAAGAATGTCGGGGTAGGCCAGACCCAGGCCAACCAGTTCCTCATCGGTAATCGTTTCGGGGGCATTGATAAACTTCTTCATGTTCATATAAAATACCTCTCATTTCAGATCAGTTGTTTGTACTCAGAACTGCGCCAGCCCGCGGAAAAAATACGCCATTGAAGTTGCGCCCGCGTCCGGCGTTCCAATGGTCTGTGTGCCATAGCTTTTCGCCCGTCCAAACTTGGACACGAACTGTTTACTGGCTTCGGCACCTCGGGTCGCTGCCTCAGCTGCTGCGGCAAACAACCCCTGCTCGTCATTTCCTGTGTATGCCGCGATTGCCTCGCTGGCGGGGATCAGGGCATCCATCATGGTCTTGTCGCCCACCTGGGCACCCGACATCTCATTCAGCGCCTCAAGAGCCCGAGCAAAAATTGCCTGAAGTCCTGCGGTGTCGATCTCGTCTCCGTCGGGGGCATTTTCCTGCATTCCATCCAGCCAAGTATTCCACAGGGGAACGGCGCTGCCTCCATTCAACACCATAACAGCCATAGCCGCATCATCCAGCATGGACTGAATGCCGCCGTCGGATTCGGCCACCGCACCGGAGATCGCACCGGCGATCTTGGTCATGGTCAAGCCGTGGTCGGCATCTCCAAACTTGGAGTCAATTTCCGTCAGTTCCTGCTCTGCAGCCGTCACCGACGCGCAAGCCTGCTGCAGCCGTGCTGCAAATTCTGTTTTCGTCATTTCGCTTCACCTCCTTCCATCGCCCTTGTGTTACATTTGTGAATTAATGATAATGTAGAGCGTAACAGATGTCAATAGCAGAGACAGAATTTCACCATATATACCGAATACAACCTATTAAAAATGTGCAATTTGTCAGAATAACAATGACGCTCGGAATAAATCATATACCGAGCGTAACATATGTAACTTATTTGTCGAATAATGCCTGCACAAGAGAAGACCGGGCGACAATATGCGTCAGCACATTGGACCGCAGGGCACCGCACAGGGCCTTCTCACTGGTATTTGCCGAACAGACTCCGATGATGTTCGGGCATTTCCGCAGAAGATCAAGCGGGATTTGAATGGCAAAATCCTGATCCGACTGGATGACCGTCCCGTCCTCGTTGAAATAGTAAATGAGCATCCGGCCGCAGGCGTGCTGCTTCTGGAGCAAGTCGCCATAGCGAACGAGTGAGGCAAAGTCAGGGCTGGACGGATAATTGCCGATATTGACGAGGGCGGTATCAATCTGTTCCCACTGCTGTTCGATCTGGTGATAGACCTCCGTTGAGCAGAGCAGGCGTTTCTCCTCTTGGTTGTCCGGCAATGCAGGCAGGTAGAGAAAGTGCGAAGCTGCGCCAAACTGTTGTGCCATCAAGCGGACATTTTCATTGGATTGGTAATTCCGAGCAGGGATATTGGCATTGCCAACCAGCGGGCAAATATCTGTGATGGAGCTGTCTTGCTGAGGATTTGTCTCCAACCATGTCACGAGCTGTCCGATCAAATAGCCCCAGCCAACTCCAAGCCGTTGAGTTCCTATATTCTGAAGCAGTTCGACCGCTCCCTGAGAAAGCGCGCGATTGGTTTCGTCCTCATCTTTCCCATCTTCTATTAAAACGCCGTTTTGAATGGCGCTGTACAAATGTAGCCGCTCCATCAGGCGCTCCGCCCGCGCCCCCGGCTCATGGATCGTAATTTCCACCACACCAAGTTCACGCGCTTCAGAAAGCATCCGGCTGACTAAGGGCCTGGAAACCCCTAATTCCTTTGCAATATCGCTCTGCCGCTGATTTTCCAGATAGTATCTGCGTGCGACATACGCTAATTTCTTTTGCTTTTCCTGACTGAGCATAGCATCGTTCCTCCGTGTGTATGTTACATATGTTACTTTAGCATAACGGGCCGACCTTTGCAAGGGCCAGCACTTATGCATTCAGCAACGAGTATACGCCGGCAATGGATCAAGAAAGTATTGCCATTCCATCTCACACTCGTTATAATAACAAAGCACCAAAGATACATAATCAAAGAAGAGGAAAAACATGAATAAGACTGAATTGATTGCTGCAATGGCTGAAACGAGTGGCCTTTCCAAGAAGGATTGTGAGACTGCTCTCGCAGCATTTATCACAACTACTGAGAACACTCTGAAGGCTGGCAACAAGGTGCAGCTGGTGGGCTTCGGCTCTTTCGAGGTCAAAGAACGTGCTGCTCGTACTGGCAAGAATCCTGCCACGGGTGAGCAGATTGAGATTCCTGCTTCCAAGTCGCCTACATTCAAACCTGGAAAGGCTTTCAAAGACGCCATCCAGTAATTTGAAAACCCATAGAGAGGCACTT
>OHBE01003164.1_pt1 | contig 10913 bp, 15 predicted proteins | sample 1577231 | NCBI WGS metagenome assembly OHBE01 (sample SAMEA3541506, study PRJEB24748) | human gut metagenome | biome: human gut; feature: human-associated habitat; material: faeces | place: China | collected 2012
AAATGAAAAAGAACTGAACCGAGAATACGAGAAACACAAAAAACAGATTCTGGAAGAGTTTGGCGGGAGTGCAGTCATTGTGGAGGGGGAGCATCCGATGAGGAGATTGTACCGCTCAAAGGCTGCAAACGGATATGCCGATGCGGAATATGTAAAATTCAATTACTGAGAAGAGGATGGAGGATAAATATGAGATGTTGTGATTGCGAGTTTAGGAACCGATGCGATGAAACAGAAAAAGTTCTGACATCATTTGTAAAGTGTTACAAAAGGGATCGCCTGCTGAAAGAGCAAAAAACGCAGACTAATGCCGACAAAATCCGCAGTATGACGGATGAGGAGTTGGCAGTATTTTTGGATGAATTTTCAGGAAGATGCGTGGATTGCGAAGAACTTGGACCAGACAATGACTGCCCCATTCACAGAGGTGTCGTATTTTGTCAACCGTGTGACATTATGGACTGGCTCAAACAGCCGGCAGATGAGGAATAAGAATGAGAGAGATTTTATTTAAAGCGAAAAGAACTGACAACGGAGAATGGGTAGAGGGTTACATTGTTAAATGCCCGTGTGCTGTACAAATCGGAAATGGTTCTTGCTGGTATATTAATGTTCCACCTGTTGACCCAGATGACAATGGAAGACATTATAATGTAGACCCCGAAACTGTATGTCAATATACTGGGTTGACTGATAGTAACGATATGAAAGTGTTTGAGGGTGACATTCTGAAATTCACAGATAAGTTTAACGGTTATGAGTGGATAGGAAGAATGGAATTCGGAAATCCAAACGCTGGGTATACATGGGGATGGCAACTTGTGCATCTGTCCGGTGAAGAAGCAAACGTTGATACGTTGTGCTGGTTTGACATGGAGGAAAGTGGCGCATACAGCAAGATCATCGGCAACATTCACGACAAGGAGGAATAGCCATGAAAAACAAAAACCTCCGACGTTTATCTATCTTGGTTTCTGCTCAAACAGCTTATCATCTTGATAATCTGGCACGAATGGCGGGGTATCGAGAGATTGGGCGTGTAGTAGATAAATTGACGCGAGAACATATGATAGCGATGAAAGGACGTGATGCCGTTGACCTACGAACAGAAAATCGAGTGGCTGAAAAGCTATCGGGCACTGGATGGCAAAATCGAAAGTATGACCGAACAGCTGCAGGTGTGGAATGCACGGGCGACCAAAATTACCGCTACCATCTCACAAGAACCAAAGGCTGCCGGTAGCGGTGACCAGCTGCAGCGGTGCATCGATCAGATCTGTGAGCTTCAGACAGAAATTGCACAGGAGATGGACAAGCTCCGGAAACGCAAACAGGAGATCGAGACAGCAATCCACGGTCTGAATGAGAAATCTTATCAGGATATCCTCTGGTATCGGTACATACAGGGAATGACAGTTGAGGAAACGGCAGACAAAGTAGGATATTCTCAAAAACAAATCAGCAGAAAGCATAAAATAGCCGTTGAAAGATTAAAATGTCCTGGAATGTCCTATGTCAAGTGTGATATGATGTAAACTGAAGAAAATGGGAAGATCAAAGGAACGCCTCCTTGGTTTTGAGTTTTTGAACTCTCCTTAAAACGCAAAAAGCCGCCTGCCCGAAAGGACAAGCGGCTTTTGTGTTGGATTATTTTGCAGAAGAGGATCTGCTTTCAAGATATTGCGTGATCGCCCGACGGATAAACTCCGCCTTGCTGATACCGTCAGTCTTGATAGCCTCTTCCCATTGAGCAACAAGGTCTTTTTGTAGGCGCACAGCGATTTGAGAATAGGCTTTGTCCAAATATCGCTGCTTGACCTGAGTAGATGTTTTTCCCATAGAGCACCTCCTAAAAGATGGAACAGATCATGAAATACAGGAAGAATAAAAGTCCTGCAAGAGTCAGCAATTCAATTACAAGTTTAAAAATATCTTTTTTCATGATTGCATTTTGGAAAGCGGTTTGGTATACTTAAGGTAAAGGGAGGGGGCTTGCGCCCCAACCCTTAACGGAAAAGTTTGATAAGAATTAAAATCCAGCCGGCCAAGCTGATAATTCTTATCGTGAGCTCTTCGAGTTGTGCTACCAGCTTGATGAGCTCTTTTATTTTGCTTTCCATTTTGTTCACCTCCCTTCATTGATTATATTATAGCATACTGATAGCAGTATGTCAATATATTTTGAGCAAAAAACGCTTAAATATGTGGATTTTTTATATTTTTTAGCCGGATTTCTTTTGGAAAGACCGGCTTTTTTCATGCCGTTTTCCACCTTGCCCCGAGAAAGGTGAAACGATAAATGCTAGAAACAAACCGAATTTACAACACAGATTGCCTTGCCGGAATGCAGGCGATCGAGGATAAGTCAATCGACATGATTTTGTGCGATCTGCCGTATGGTGTCACAGATTGCCGATGGGACAGCGTGCTGCCATTCGACCAGCTATGGCAACAATATGAGCGCATCATCAAGGACAACGGTGCCATCGTGCTGACGGCGATCCAGCCATTCACAACAGCGCTCATCCAAAGCAACCGCAAATTATTTCGCTACTGCTGGTACTGGCACAAAAACTGCCCGACCGGTTTTGCCCTTGCAAAGAAGCAGCCTATGCGCTGCATTGAGGATGTGGTAGTATTCTACAAAAAGCCGCCGGTCTATCATCCACAGGGGCTGATCCGGTTGGACAAGCCGAAGTATCACAAGGGAAGCAGCAAGAGAAATGGGGAAGTTTACAGCCACGGACTGGCATCCGATTATGTAACTGAGTATATCAACTATCCCCGCAATCTGCTGGATATTCCCTGTGAGCGTGGCCTGCACCCGACACAGAAACCGGTGGTGCTGTTCGAGTATCTCATCCGCACCTACACCGATGAGGGAGCGATTGTGCTCGATAATTGCATAGGCAGCGGCACCACAGCAGTGGCTTGCATCCGCAGCGACCGCAATTACATTGGCTTTGAGCTGGATGCAAAGCACTATGAGACTGCCTGCAAGCGGGTCGAGAATGAGTTTGCCGACCGGGTTTAGGTACTTCCTGACCCCGCCGGGAGTGCGGGTCGTTCAGAAGCGCGGAAATTTCCCCGCTGCAAGTGCAAAAAAACAGGGTAACAAGGTAACAAACCAGAGAATTAGAATTTTGCGGGTGCATGAGATGTAGATAGAAGCGTTTGGAAGTGAAAAAATGGATTAGAAATTTGTTACATTGAGGTGGGATTTTGGGTAACAACATCAAGACAAAAATAATCGACGGAAAAACCTGCGTTCCCACCTCCTTTCTGACCGAAATTTTTGGTGTCACGCCAAAGACCTTGGCCAGCTGGGCGAAGGACGGATGCCCGAAGGCTGACCGCGGCTGGTGGCCGATTCGGGAGGTCATCGCCTGGCGGATGGATGGCAGCGGGACCGGGGAGAATCTGGAGAAAATGAGTCTCAAAGACCGCAAGCTCTACTGGGAAGCGCTGCTCAAAAAGGCGCAGACCGAAAACAGGGAGCTTGAGAACGGGATCAAGCGGGGAGATTATATCGAAAAACAGGTGGTAGCGGATGAGCTGGCCGCCTTTTTTGTTGCCTTAAAACAGGCACTTTTGCTCCTTCCCCGCAAAATCGGAATCCTGGCATCCAAGTCTGTGGAGCTGGATGCCGCAAAAGAACTGGAACGCGAAGTAAATGAGGTGGTATATGATGTACTCGCGGAATGGAGTCAAGGTAAATTATCCGAGCTGGATTCTGGACAGCATGAAAACACTAAAACCGCCGGAAAGAATGACAGTCAGTGAGTGGGCGGATAAAAACCGCATCATTCCGGCCGGAACTTCCAACCAGCCCGGACGCTGGAAAACAGAGAAAACCCCCTATCTTCGGGAAATCATGGACGCCTTTTCGGATGACCGGATCGAGGAAATTGTCTTTATCAAGCCGACACAGGTCGGCGGCACTGAATCTATCCTCAATATCCTGGGCTATATCGTGGATCAGGACCCAGCATCGACGCTGGTGGTCTATCCCTCCGATACACTGGCCGAGGATATTTCCAAAAACCGCATTCAACCCATGCTAAGGGCAACAAGGCCGTTGGCAGAAAAGTTTCGGGAGGAGGACAGCAAGCTGCTGGCACTGCAGTTTGAGAATATGTATATCCCGCTTACCGGTGCCAATTCGGCAGCGTCGCTTTCATCGAAGCCGATCCGATTTGTGCTGCTCGATGAGGTGGACAAATATCCTCCTCGCTCCGGAGGCGGCAAGGAGGCCGATCCGATCTCTCTGGCAAGGGAGCGAACCAACACCTTTGCATACAACAAGAAGATCTTTATCACCTCCACGCCCACTTTAAAGACTGGCGCTATCTGGAAAGAATGGGAGAGCTGTACCCGGCAGCTCTATTTTTATGTTCCCTGTCCTCATTGCGGAAAGTTCCAGCGCCTGCGCTTTCAGCAGATCAAGTTTATCAAAGAGGGCACCAAGACCGAACGTGCTGAGTCGGCTTATTATGAGTGTCCCTATTGTCAGGAAGAGCTCTTTGATGCGGACAAGCACAAGATGCTCAAACAGGGCCGCTGGATGAACGAGGAAGAGATCGAGGGCAAAAAGCAAAGCCCCAAAAAGACCGGATTTTCGCTCAATGCCATCTATTCGCCCTGGCTTTCCTTTCGGGATGTAGCCTATAAGTGGCTGGATGCGCAGGGAGATCAGGAGAAGATGCAGAACTTTGTCAACTCATGGCTGGGAGAGCCGTGGGAAGATGTCGGCAGTACCGCCGGTGCCCAGAAGATCCTGGACAACAGGGGAATCTATACCAGAGGAATTGTTCCGGACTGGGCACAGATTATCACCTGTGGGGTGGATGTGCAGCAAACCTGCCTGTATTACACGGTGGATGCCTGGGGGCAGGGCAAGAAAATCTACAACATCGATCACGGTTGCATCCCAGGGACGGACTTTAATACCCTGTGGGATGTCATCAACCAGTCCTACTACGACCAGAAGGGGAAAGATTGGTACATCGATCTGACTCTGGTCGATTCTGGTGACCAGACAGACCTTGTGTACGATTTCTGCTATATCCACAACCCTCTTACCATACCGGTAAAGGGTGCATCCCATCCGATGCCGTCCCGGTATCGAGTCTCGCCCATCCAAAAAGAGGACAGTGTCGCGCGAGGACTCAACCTTGTCATCTGCGACGGCAGCTACTATAAAAGCATGATTTATGCCAAAATCAACGCGCAGGACGGCAGCTGGCAGGTGTTTGACGGGGTGGATCAGGAATACTGCAACCAGGTTACCAGCGAACACAAGGTATTTGAGCGCAAAAACGGGGTGGACAGCTGGGTGTGGAAGAAAAAGACCAGCAACGCCGACAACCATTATCTGGACTGCGAGGTATATGCTGCCTGCGCGGCAGATCTGATGGGGGCTTTTGCTTTGCTTGAGGAGCAGCCGGAAGCAGAAGAGGAAGAACCGACCTATCAGCGGGAGCAGGATGAGGAAGAAAACTGGTTTGGAAACGATGATGACTACGACTGGGGAGGTGATTGGATATGATCAGTCTGGAAAAGCAGTATGAAAACCTCTGCAGTGCGATCGCGGCGATTGAAAACGGTGCGCAGAGCTACAATGTGGACGGCCAGAGTGTCACCAAGGCAAATCTGGCGACCCTGTACAGCCGGCAGAAAGCTCTGGAAAGCCAGATCCGGCAGTCACAGGGCGAAAATCTGTGCATCGTAGAGTTTGCCGACAGGGGGTAGCGGGGGACGGTGAAAGCGTTTGCCCGCAAATTCGATGAGAGAAAAAGGAGGAATGCAGGTGAGTGTGTGGGAGACCTTGAAAATGCGTTTTTTAGGGAAAAGAAATGGATATGACGCGGGTGGAGGGCGGGATTCGGACAACTGGACACCGGTCGACGGGCGGGCGGAGAATATCAACGCCATGTCCCGTGACACCATCCGTCACCGCGCCCGGGATCTGGAACGCAATGCCGACTATGTGGAAGCAAGTATCCTTGCTATGGAGCGAAATGTGGTCGGCTCCGGTATCCGTCTGGACTGCAAAATCGATCATCCGGAGTTGGAAAAGAAGATCGAACGGTTGTGGGAGAGCTGGTGTCATGCGGAAAACTGCGACGTGACCGGACGGCTGTGTTTTTGTGAGATCCTCAAAATAGCGGTGCGCCGAATGATGGTGGATGGCGGTCTGCTAATTGTCGCTTCTTACAGCGGGAACAAACGGTTTCCCCTTCAGCTGCAGATCAAAGAGGTGGATGAGCTGGACAGCAGTGTGCTGTTTCACGGGAAGAATCAGGTGGTCGGCGGGATTGAGGTCAATTCCTTCAACAAACCGGTTGCCTATCACTTTACGGTGTACGACACCTTCGGGGAAACCGGCCGGACAGTGCGTATCCCGGCGGATCGGGTCATCTATCTCAATAAAATCAAGCGAACCAGCCAGGTTAGAGAAATTTCAGGTTTTTCCAACGTCCTTTCCAGATTACGAGATTTAAATCAATTTTTAAATGCAGTATCAGTAAAAGAAAGAATCCTTGCCTGCCTGTCGGTATTCATTAAAAAAATCAATCCGACCGGAATAGCAACAGGACGAAATCGGAAAATCGATAATGCAACGGGAGTTAAGAAGCAAAAGTTGGCTCCAGGCATGATCATGGAGCTGGACGCGGGGGACGAAATTCAGGTGGTAAACCCATCCGGTCAGGCATCCAATGCAAAGGATATGGTTTCAATCCTGCTTCGAGGTGTTTCATCGGCATTGGGACTGAGTTATGAGGCTGTTTCCCGAGATATGAGTCAATCGACCTATTCTTCCGCAAGACAGAATCTGATAGAGGACAGAGAAACTTACAAGGAGTGGCAGCATTATCTTTCCGAACATCTCTGCCGCAAAGTTTATGCCTGGTGGATGGAAAGCTGCGTGATGGCGAAGAGCCTGGATATTCCGGACTATTTTACCAATCCGGAAAAGTACACCGAATGTAAGTGGATTGCCAAGGGAATGAGCTGGATTGATCCGGTGAAGGAGGTCAACGCAAACCGAATCGCGATGGAAACCAACCAGACAACCTTACAGGAAGTAGCGGCAGAACAGGGTAAGGATTGGAGAGCAATTCTGGAACAGCGAGCAAAAGAAAAACAGCTCATGAAGGAGCTGGGATTGGAGGAAAGCAATGAAAACAAGGGAAAATCCGCAGGAGAACCCGACGATGAAGAGTAATTTTCGCACCATACCGATGCAGGTGAGGGAAGTATCGGAGCAGGAAAGAACGGTCAAGCTGTCCTTTTCTTCAGAAAAGTCGGTGGACCGCTGGTTTGGGCCGGAAATTCTGTGTCACGATGAAGGCTGTGTCGATCTGAACCGTCTGCAGAACGTGGGATCAGTGCTGTTTCATCATGGACGTGATCCGGTATATGGCAGTCTGCCGATTGCAAAGATTGTTTCTTTGAGCATCGATGGAGAGAAAAAACGAGGAGAAGCTGTTGTGTCGTTTGACACAGATGAAAAAAGCGACCTCATCTATCAGAAGGTCAAGTCAGGAAGTTTGAAAGGAATCTCTGTTGGATACATTGTAAACGCATATGAAGAGGTCAGGGCCGGAAAGACATCCAGTAATGGACGCTTTACCGGTCCTTGCTATGTGGCGACCAAGTGGGAGCCGATGGAGATTTCCTTTGAACCGGTTCCGGCCGATGACGGTGTCGGTGCCGGCAGAAATAAAAATCCAGAAAGTGGGGAAGATGGAATGAGTGCAGTAACAGACAAAAACAATCCAGGCAATCCGGTGGCAGCACCGGAACATGGCGGCGAAAGAGGAGCACCACAGCCGGCAGCACCGGCTCCAGCGGCAGTTCCGACCACCGACAACACAGAAGCAGAACGACAGAGATGTACAGAGATTTATACCCTTTGCAGAGAATTTGATATTGATGCGCAGGAGTTTATTCAGCAGGGAAAAACGATTGATGAGGTCAGAACCATCATCCTGAATGACTTGAAAAGAAGCCGAACCCCGCTGACCTCCCATATTCAGGTGGTAGCGGATGAGGAAGATAAATACCGTGATGCAGCACGCGACGGCCTGCTTCTGCGGATGGGGGAAATGATTGAAAAACCAGCCCCTGGTGCAGAGAGCTTTCGCGGCATGAGCCTGCATCAGCTGATGGCAGACTGTGCAATGCGCTGTGGTGTCAGGGATGCACATCGCATGTCTCCGGATGAACTTTGGAGAGAGATGGCTGGACATTCCCGCGGTCAGTTTGCCGATACCAGCAGCTTTGTGTCCATTATCAATTCTACCCTGCACGCAACCATCGCCAAAGCTTACGCGACCGCACCGACTACCTATCAGTACTGGACCAGCGTCGGCTCCAATCCGGATTTTAAGAAGATGACCCGTTACCGCATGGCGGCAAGCGGTGAGATGCAGGAGGTTGCGGAAAACGGTGAGTTCAAGACAGTCGGCGGCAAAGATGAGGGCGTAGAAACCGGCCTGAAAACCTACGGAAAGAAGTTTGGATTCAGCCGACAGACCATCATCAACGACGATCTGGGTACCATTGCCCGCATGATTACCGCGCACGTGCGCTCCAGCCAGCGCTTCATCAATAAAAAATGCTATGAGGCGCTTACCAAAAACGCGAAGATGTCTGATGGAAAGAATCTGTTTGACGCAAGTCACCACAACCTTTTTACCGGAGCTGCTCCTTCGATTGCATCCTTTAACGAGATGATCGTTGCAATGTCTCAGCAGAAGGATATCAACAACGAGGATGTTCTCAACATCAAGCCACGCTTTGTGCTGGCGCCGGTAACTCTGGGTATGACAATCCGTCAGATCCTGGAATCCACTGCCGACCCGGACGCAACAAACAGTGGTGTAATAAATCCAATGAAAGCAGCCTTCCAGCTGATCACCGATGCACAGCTGGATATTGCAAATCCAAAGGGTTACTATGCGGTGGCCGACCCGAATGAGGCAGACGGCATCGAGGTGACCTACTTAAACGGCAAGCGTACACCGACACTGGAAAGCATGGTGTCCTGGAACACGCTGGGCATCGAGTACCGCATGTTCCATGATATTGGCATCAATGTCATCGATTACCGCGGTATGAGCTACAATCCAGGCAAATAAGGGAGGTATTCTTTATGGCAGTTTACATTCAGAAAGGCGATAGAATCGACTATAAAAACGACACCGAAGCGGTCATCAAGTCCGGTGATGTGGTGGTAATGGGAACCAATCGCATTGCGGTAGCGGATTGTCAGATCGAGGTGGGGGCAGTGGGAGCACTGGCCCTGACCGGTGTCTGGGAGTTTCCGGCTGATACTTCGGCAGCCATTGAGTTTGGTGCGATTGCTTACTGGGATGATTCCAGCAAGACCATGAAGGCAGCAAAGAGCGCGTCCGAAATTCCGGCCGGAATCTGCGTAAAGAAAAAAGAAAGCACCACAGCGACTGTGCAGGTGAGATTGCAGGATTGTCTGGTAGTGGGTGCATAATGAGCATCTTTAAAACGATGGTCCAGCATGACACCGACACAGTGATTTTCAATCTGGAAGAGCTGGCCGACATCCACGAGCTGGACGGCCGGCAGATTCCGGTTATCTTTGATGAGGTGACGCTGGAGAAGATGAAGTCGCAGCCAAAGTATGCCGATGGTTATAATACAGCCACCCGACTGATATTGGTCCGTCCTGCAGATCTGCCCGGAAAACCGGCAGAAGGGGCGCACCTGACACTGGATGGAAAGACCTATCTTGTCAAGAGCGTCACCGGGAGACTGATCTGGAGAATTGCACTGGAGGCAAACCGATGAGCAACGAACTGGGATTGCAGCTGAATATTTCGGTTCCGGACATCAAGGAAGTACAGGCGCAGATGGTGACAGCAAAGAACAAGGCGCCGCTGGCTGTTCAGCGTGCCATTAACAGCACCATCAAGCAGGTGAGCCGCGATGTCGGCAGGGAAGCAAAGCAAAAGTATATCATCAGTCAGCCGGAAGTAAGAAGAACCCTGCACCTAAAAAAAGCGACCAAAAAGGATCTGACCGGTGTGGTTTCTTCCAGAGACGACAAAAAACCAAGGCTGTACGGATTCAAGGTGACGCCTAAAGACGTTATCACAAAACCGAGTGCAAAACCGGAATTTTATGCAGCAAGAATCAAAAAAAGGGTTAAGGAAAAGAACCTGACCGGTAATTCGGGAAGGTCAAAGGCCTTTGTTGCGAAGATGAAAAGCGGTCATATCGGTGTTTTTGAACGCATGAAGGGAACAAAAACCAAAGGCGGCAAAGAAAAACTTGCTGAACTGTACGGCATGAGCATCCCAGATATGGTCAAGAGCAGAGATGTCGCTTTTGAAATCCAACAGAAAGGTCAGACCTTTTTGGAAGCGCAGGTACAGACCGAAATTCGGAGGGTGATGGGACTGAAATGACAATTTACAGACTGCATCAGGCAATCAAAGAGAGGGTGGAAAAGGCAGCGTCAGAAGCCGGGTTTCATGGACTGCAGGTCTATATCCGCAATCTGCCGCCGCTCAAATATGAAGGGGATGCGGAAAAATATTTTCCGCACTGTGTCATCACCGTTGGAGATGGGGCAGATGCACAGGAGGAAAGCAGTATGACCGCAGTTCTGGTGCTGGGAACGATTGACACGGTGCCAGAGCTGCGCGGCTATGAGGAGATTTGTCACCTAGTTGAGATTCTGCGGCTTTCCTTTGCCGAGAACCCGGTATTGGACGGATGCTTTGAAGTGAAGTTGCCGGTCAACTTTACCCCGGCGGAAGGGGAGGGAGACACCTATCCGCATTTCTTCGGAGCAGTTTGGTTTGATGTGCAGATACCATCCCCGCAGAGAGATTACAGCGATTTAATATAAAAAGAAAGGGTGAAGA
>OHBE01003166.1_pt1 | contig 10899 bp, 10 predicted proteins | sample 1577231 | NCBI WGS metagenome assembly OHBE01 (sample SAMEA3541506, study PRJEB24748) | human gut metagenome | biome: human gut; feature: human-associated habitat; material: faeces | place: China | collected 2012
CTGTCGTTCGCAATGGCTATCCAAAAGCTATTAGTGAAGAATGAACGCCGACGACGCCGTTCTCGCCGATGATGGCGTAGGAGACGCGCGCGTCCTTTTTGACGACCGCGCCGGGCATCAGGATGGAGTACTGGACGCTTGCGCCCTCCTCCACCGTGCAGCGCTCAGAGAGGACGGAGTTCTCCGCCTCGCCCTCGACCGTGCAGCCGCGCGCGACGACGCTGTGCTCCACGTGCGCGTTGACGCCTAAGTACGCCGGCGGCGCGGAGACGGAGCGGCCATAGATCGGCCAGTCCTTTTCGAGAAGATCAAGTCCGCTGCCGGTCGCGAGCATATCCATGTTCGCATCCCAAAGAGAGTCGAGCGTGCCGACGTCCTTCCAGTAGCCGGAGAAGCGGTACGCCGCCATCTTTTCCCCGTTTTGCAGCATCTTGGGGATGATGTTTTTGCCGAAGTCGTTGCTGCTCGCCTCGTCGCTCTCGTCCTCGATGAGGTATTGACGCAGCTTTTTCCACGTGAAGACGTAAATGCCCATCGACGCGAGGTTGCTCCTGGGATGCGCGGGCTTTTCCTCGAATTCCGTGATCGTGTCGTTTTCGTCCACGTTCATGATGCCAAAGCGCGGCGCATCCTCCCAGGGCACCTCCATAACGGAGATGGTACAATCCGCGCCCGCTTTTTTGTGGTGGGCAAGCATCTTGGCGTAATTCATCTTGTAGATGTGGTCGCCCGAGAGGATGAGCACATACTCGGGGTCGTACATGTCGACAAAGCCGATGTTCTGGAAGATGGCGTTGGCCGTGCCCTTATACCACGACGCACCGCCCGCGCTCTGATACGGCGGCAGGATGTGCACGCCGCCGTCCGCGCGGTCGAGATCCCACGGCTGGCCCGAGCCGATGTAGCGGTTGAGCTCCAGCGGGCGGTACTGCGTCAGAACGCCGACGGTGTCGATGCCAGCGTTGGCGCAGTTTGAGAGCGGAAAGTCAATGATGCGGAACTTGCCGCCAAACGGCACGGCGGGCTTCGCCATATTCTCCGTGAGCACGTAGAGACGGCTGCCCTGGCCGCCGGCAAGCAGCATGGCGATACATTCTTTCTTCACGCTTGTTCTCTCCTCCTTGTTTCGTTGCCGTCCGGTCACACCTCGGGCGGCTCGTTGGTTTTCTCCTCTTCCTGCCATTCGCCCTCGCCCGCGAAGAACACCGCGCCGAGCGGCGGGATGGTCACGCACAGCGAGCAGGGCTTGCCGTGCGAGGGGATGGACTCGGTCAAAAGCTCTCCTTCGTTGCGCCAGTCGCCCGTGCCGCCGTATGCGGGAAGGTCGGTGGTAAACACCTCGCGGTACGTCTTTTTCGGCGGGACGCCGAAGCGGTAGTCCGCGCGCCCGACGGGCGAGAAGTTGACCGCCGCGATGAGCTCGCGCCCTTTCCGGTCGCGCCGGACGAAGACGACGACGTTGTTGTGGTTGTCGTCGGCGACGAGCCACTCAAAGCCCTCCCATGAAAAGTCAATGTCCCAAAGCGGGCTCTGCGACAGGTAAAAGCGGTTGATGTCCTTGAAAAACCGCTGAGTCTGCTGATTTTCTTTATTTTCGAGCAAATACCAGTCGAGCTGAGAGGCAAAATTCCACTCGTGCCACTGGCCCAGCTCCGCGCCCATGAACGTGAGCTTCTTGCCCGGATGGGCGAGCAGGTACGCCGTAAACGCGCGCACCCCCGCCAGCTGCTGCCAGTCGTCGCCCGGCATCTTGCCGCGAAGCGAGCCCTTCATGTGCACGACCTCGTCGTGCGAGATCGGCAGGACGAAATTCTCCGAAAAGGCGTACATCAGCGAGAACGTGATGTCCTTGTGGTGGAACTGGCGGAACCAGGGGTCAAGCTTCAAATAGTGGCACATGTCGTTCATCCAGCCCATGTTCCACTTGAGGTTGAAGCCGAGGCCGCCATCCTTGGCGGGCCGTGTGACGAGCGGCCACGCGGTCGACTCCTCGGCGACCATCAGCGCGTTCGGGTCGACGGAAAACGCAGTCTCGTTGAGCGCGCGCAGGAAGTCGATGGCCTCTAAGTTTTCGTGCCCGCCGTTGATGTTTGGCGTCCAACGGCCATTTTCGCGGCCATAGTCGAGGTACAGCATCGACGCGACCGCGTCCACGCGCAGGCCGTCCACATGGAACTCGCGCAGCCAGAATGCAGCAGAGGAAAGGAGAAAGCTCTTCACCTCGCCGCGGCCATAGTCGAACACACGCGTTCCCCAGCCCTCGTGCTCGCGCTTATTGGGGTCGGCGTATTCGTAGCAGGGCGTGCCGTCAAAGTCGATGAGGCCGTGCGCGTCCTTGCAGAAGTGCGACGGCACCCAGTCTAAAATGACGGAAATGCCCTTTTGGTGCAGATGGTCGACAAAGTACATAAAGTCCCTGGGCGTGCCGTAGCGCGACGTTGCGGCAAAATAGCCGGTGCACTGATAGCCCCAGGAATCGTCAAGCGGATACTCGGTGACGGGCATGAGCTCAACGCAGTTGTAGCCAAGGTCCAGAACGTGATCCGCCAGCTCGTGCGCGAGCGTGCGGTAGTCGTAAAAATCGCCGTTTTCGTGCCGCCGCCATGAGCCGAGGTGGACCTCGTAAATGTTGAGCGGCGAGCGGTCGAGGGGTGCCTTTGCGCGGCTCGCGCGCCATTCGTCATCCCCCCAGCGGTAGCCGCCGAGGTCATAGAGCTTGCTGGCCGTACCGGGGCGGGTCTCGGCGTGGAAGGCGTAGGGGTCGGCCTTGAGGACCGTTTCGCCCGATTGTGCCGTCACGGCGAACTTGTAGGTATCGTAGCGCTTGAGGGACGGCACAAAACACTCCCAGAAACCGTCCGCGTTCTTTTCCATCGGGTGGGCGTAGCCGTTCCAGCCGCAGAAATCGCCCACAACGGACACATGCGCGGCGTTCGGCGCCCAGGTGCGGAAGACGTAGCCGTCTTTCCCCGACCGCCGCGTGCGGTGCGCGCCGAGATAGCGGTAGGCCTCGCTGTTCGTGCCGCCGTAAAAGGCTGCGGCGTCAAATCGTCTGCCGGTTTGTTTCATGCCTCTTGTCCTTTCTCCTCATAGAGCGTATGAGAGCGGTGCAGAATCTTATTCCTCATCCGGTGCGCGCTGCACTGCCGCGCCGCCGAGGCCGAAATCGTCCTCCACGCTCGCCGTGTCGCGGCGGAGCATATTTTCCATCACGCGGATATCGCTGTCGATGTCCATCGCCTCGTTGCGGTACAAATCGTCGAGCTGCTTGTCAAAGCCCTTGATGAGGGCATCCATCGTCTCTTCGATGCGCTCCTGCGCGCGGGAGAGATTCTCGCCCTCGATGCCCGCCTCTTCAAACTTGGCGTAGCTGTCAAGCAGCTTGAGCGTCGTGGGCAGGTAGTAATTGAGGAACGTCGCGGCCTGCTGCTGCTTTTCGGGATGCTCCTCGACCTCGCGGAAAATTTTGCCCGCAACGGTCTCGAGATGGTCGATCTTCTCGCTCAGCACGGGGTCGGCGATGCGGTCGTTGGCCGAGCGGATGGCGCGCAGTGCGCCCGCATAGCCCTCGTTGGCCTCCTTGGGCGTGACGTTTTCCTTTTTCGCGGTCGCATTCGCGTAGTCGGCAAAGGCGTCGGCGCTGCGGAAGAAGATGCCGCGGCCGCTGTCTAAGTACGCGCCCGCGCCGAGCAGGCCCTTTTCGACCATGTAGTCAAGGTCACTCTCGATCTTTTTGCGGCTCTTGCCCGTCACGGCGCAGAGTTCGTCCACAGCAATGTAGCCGCGCTTGCCCATCACGGCAAGGTAGCGCGCAACACGTGCGCTGCGTCGCTTCATCCGCTGCCCGGCGACGAGCATGGCAACGCCGCCGGCAAAAAAGCCGCACATAGGGAAAAGCTCTTCCATCATGTAGGAATACCAGCCGTAGGCGATGACCTCGCCCAGCATGGTCACAAGGCTGATACCAAAGATCGCAGTGATGGCAGCGCCCACGATCGAGAGGATGCGGGAGGTCTTGTCCGAAGCCTTCGGCGCGCGGTTCATCTTCTTCGCCGTCTTTACGACGGTCTTTTCTACCTTGTTCGTACTGCGCGCCGTAACATTCGCGTTCGGACTGGTGCTCGTGCGCGTGCCGCTGCGCGGCGAACTCACCTTTTTCGGCTTGTCCGAGAGCTTGGAGATGAGCGCGATGAGGCCGATGGGCCACAGTCCGAAGGCAAACAGCGCCGCAATGATGATCCAGCCGCCGACGTCGACATCGTTCTTTTTCTTCGTTTTTCCGCCGCTCTCGTCAAAGCGGAACGAACCGGTCTCGGGATCGTATTCAAAATCCTTGCTCATTTATCTGTTCTCCTTTTTCTTGCCCGCTCTCGCGGCGCGCTCGCGCTCAAAGTCGACGATCTTCGTCTTTTTACCTGTCTTTTCGTCCAGCACATAGAGCGTATTGAGCTGGGATTTTAGGTTTGCCTTCACCGAGTCGATGTAGTCGCGGCGCAGCTGCGCCTGCTCCTCCTTCTCCTCGTCGGTCAAGCCTTCGGCTTTGGCCTTGTGCGCCAGCGCGTTGATGCGCGCGATCTTTTCATCCATCGTCATTGTTTGATTCTCCTTACAGGTATCGGCGCAGAAGCAGCGCCGTTCTTCCTTTTTTACTCAGGCCGCCGACCTCGGCGACCTCGAACTTGCCGAGGCCGCGGGCGGAGATCACATCCCCCTGCGCGACGGGGGCGTCGCTCTTGAGCGTTTCGCGGTAGTTGAGCTGCACGCGGCCCGAGGAAATGAGCTCCTGCGCCTTGCCGCGGCTCATCGAAAAGCCGCTCGCCGCCACGGCGTCGAGCCGCAGTGTCAAGACCGTGTCGCGAATCTCCTTGACCTTGAGCTCGGGGACGCTCAAGTCTGAAAGCTCGATCTCGCTGACCGAGAGCTTCACGCGCCCCGCGCTCGTCACGTTTTGCAGCAGATACGGCGCGATATCGCGCGAGACGATCAAATCGCACGAGCCCTCCGACACCAAAATGTCGCCGAGCTTTTCGCGCGTGACGCCCTGCGCCATCAGCGAGCCGAGAAAGTCGCGGTGCGTCAGCGTATCTTCCTTGCGATACGTGCAGCGGAGCGCCGTCATGTACTCGCTCTCGTCGGCCTCCTCCTGCCAGTCGGGCAGAAAGAGGAGCATTCTCCGCTCCGCGCGCTCAAATCCACCGCAGAAGGCGCAGCCGTCATGAATGGCGGCGGCGTGCAGTAGGTCCTGCGCGCTGCGCTGCTCAGCGGGGCTCAAAAAGTCCGTCGCCGACGGGATATTGCGGTTTCTGCTCTGCTCACACTTGTCCAGAATGTGCGCCAGCAGCACGCGCTCATCGCCATTGCGCGCGGCGCGATCCAAAAGCTGCCGTCTGTCCATCATGCTTTCCCATTCTGCGTGCGCCAGAGGGACGCATACTCGCCGTTTTGCGCGAGCAGCGCCTCGTGGCTGCCCTGCTCGGCGATGCGGCCATTCTCGACGACGAGGATGCGGTCCGCCGAGCGGATGGTCGAGAGGCGGTGCGCGATCACAAGCGTCGTGCGCCCACGCGCGAGCTCATCGAAAGCGTGCTGAATTTTGACCTCCGTCACGCTGTCGAGCGCGCTCGTCGCCTCGTCCAGAATGAGGATGGGCGGGTTTTTGAGGAAGATGCGCGCGATGGACACGCGCTGCTTCTGTCCGCCGGAGAGCATCGTGCCGCGCTCGCCGACATAGGTGTCGAAGCCGTGCGGCATGGCCATGATATCATCGTAAATCTCCGCGCGCTTCGCCGCTTCGACGATCTCCTCGTCCGTCGCGTCGGGGCGGCCATAGCGGATATTCTCGCGCACCGTGTCGGCAAAGAGGAACACATCCTGCTGCACGATGCCGATGGCGCGGTGAAGAGACGACTGCGTAAGAGAGCGCACATCTTCCCCGTCGATACGGATCGCGCCCTCGCTCACCTCGTAAAAGCGCGGGATGAGCTGGCAGAGCGTCGACTTGCCTCCGCCGGAGGGGCCGACGATGGCGAGCATCTCGCCAGGCCTTATATGCACGCTCACGTCATGGAGCACGCCTTCATTCTCCTCGCCCTCGTAAGAAAAGCTCACATGGTCGACGTCGATCTCGCCGCGGCAGTGTTCGAGCTCCTTCGCGTCCGGTGCGTCCTTGAGCGCGGGCTCGACGCGCATGAGCGCCGTGAAGCGCTCAAGACCTGCAAAGCCACGAGCAAAAATCTCAGAGAAATTCGCGAGCTTTCGCACGGGGTTGATGAACGTTGCGATGTAAAGGGAAAACGTGATGAGGTCAATGTAGTTCATCTCGCCGCGCATGATGAGATAGCCGCCCACCGTGATGACGGCGGCGGAGAGCAGCGTCATAAAAAATTCCATCGTCGCGTTGAACACACCCATCTCGTGGTGGAATTTGCGCTTGGAGACCTTGAATTCCTCGTTCGCCGCGTTGAATTTGTCGATCTCCTCTTCCTCGTTGGCAAAGGCGCGCGCCGTGCGGATGCCGGAGAGCGACGACTCGATGCCGACATTGATGGCGGCAGTCTTCTGCTTCTCGCCGCGCGAGGCTGCCGTCATCTTGCTGCGGCGCGACATGATGACCGTGATGAACACCGGCAGGATGCACGCCACGACCAGCGCGAGCCGCCACTCGATGGAAAACAGGATGGCGAGCGCGCCGACGATCGTCAGCGTCGAAATGAGCAGGTCCTCGGGGCCGTGGTGGGCGAGCTCCGTGATCTCGAAGAGATCGCTCGTCAGCCTGCTCATGAGCTGGCCCGTGCGGTTGTGGTCAAAGAAGCTGACGTCCAGCTCCTGCACGTGCGTGAAAAGGTCGCGGCGGATGTCCGCCTCCACCAGAATGCCGAATGTGTGTCCCCAGTAGGAAATGACATAGTATAAAAGCGCGCGCACAATGAACGCCGCCATCATCACGCCCATCACGATAAAAAACGTGCGGTACTGCTGATTCGGCAAAAGGTCGTACATCGACTTGCGCGTCACGAGCGGGAAGGCGAGATCGATGAGCGCAACGACCGTCGCGCAGACAAGGTCCAGGATAAACAGGCCGCGGTGCGGCTTGAAGTAGGTAAAGAGAATGGAAAGCGGCTTTTTCTGCTGAAATTCACGGGTCGTCATATGGTCGATAGCTCCTGCAAATACTTTTTCAAGGTAATTGTAGCACAGGCGGGCAGTGCTTGCAAGGAAAGCCGCCCCTTTTTGCGTAAAAAAGAACGGCCCCCGGCCGTTCTTTTTCTCTTTACTTGATGCGCACCGTGATGGTCAGCACCGCGCCGCCAACGGTGGCCGTCACGGTCGTGGTACCCACCTTGGCAGGCGTGATCAAGCCGTCCGCCGAGATGGACAGGACGCTCGCGTCCGCCACCGCCCAGGCCGCGGCCGCGTCCGTGCCGGAAACGCTCAGGCGGATGGTCTCGCTCGGCTTGATCGTGCAGTCAAAGTTGCCGTTCGCGTCCTTGGGCAGCGTCGTGCCGACGTTCGTCTTGATGCTCAGGGCCGAGGCATCCACCGTCGGGGTGGACGGGGTTGTCGTGGTGCCGGGATTGGTGGCAGTTGTGTCGCTGCCGTTTGCGGGATCATTTGCGTTCGGCTCATCACCGGTGTTCGGGTCAGTGGTGTCGCCGTTGTTCGCGTTCGGATCGTCCGTGTTCGTATTGCTGTCGTCGGGCGTATTGACATCGTCCTGCACGCCGGGGGTATTGCCGTCGTCGGCGGGCGTGATCTTTGCGACGATCTTGTCACCAAAGAGCGACCAGCTCAGAAGCAGCAGCACGACGACGAGCACCGCCGCCATCGCACCGCGGACGGACTGCGTCTGCTTTTTATCCGAAACGCGCCGGCCGCCGCTCTGTTTGCTGGAGTTGTACTTGATCTTACGGGGATGGTCTCCCTCCTCGCAGAACGGGCATCTGCGATAGCTGGGGGAATATTCTTCGCCGCAGCGCGGGCACTTGAGAAGATTCATGCCGACGCTCCTTTCTTTTGTCAAAATAGAGTCTCTGCGCGCGAGCACACACGGTGCCGCGTTCCTTTACATAATACTTGCTTTTTTGTCCCGCGTCAACCGAAACACGCAAATTTTTGCCGCATTCCGCCGCGCGGCCTTGCTTTTTCGCCAAAGTCTTCCTATAATCGACTTAACAACAAACGATTCATGGAGGGTCTGGCGATGAACACCATCTTCATTGGCATTGCAGGTGGCACCGGTTCGGACAAAACGACGCTCACCGAGCATCTGAAGCAGCACTTCGGCGACGATATCAGCGTCGTGCACCACGACAGCTATTATAAATATCAGGACAGGCCCTTTGAAGAGCGCTGCAAACAGAACTACGACCACCCCGACGCTTTCGAGACCGATCTGATGGTCGAGCAGCTTAAGGAGCTCAAGGCGGGCAAGGCCATCCGCTGCCCCGTCTACTCCTACGCAGACCACCAGCGCACAAGTGAGACCGAGCTCATTCAGCCGAGCAAGGTCGTCATCGTCGAGGGCATCCTCATTTTCCAGGACCCGCGGCTGCGCGAAATGCTTGACATCAAAATTTTTGTCGAGACCGACGCCGATGTGCGCATTCTGCGCCGCGCGCTGCGCGACGTGCGCGACCGCGGCCGCACGCTCGAGAGCGTCATCACGCAGTATTTGACGACCGTCAAGCCCATGCACGAGCAGTTCGTCGAGCCGAGCCGCAAGTATGCCGATATCATTGTGCTTGAAGGCGGCCACAACTTAGTCGCCCTCGACATGATCATGCAGCGCATCGCCAGCCACATCGCCTCCGCCGACTAACGCAGCGGTTAAAAAAGCCTCGCAGAGTTTTACCCGCAAGGGGTACGCGGCATCCGTAAGGCGGCAGAGCCGCCAACGGCTGCCCAGGCGTCCGCAGACACGAAATTAATTGGAATCCGTTTTTCCGGCGGCGTGTACGCCGGAAAAACACTTCTCGCTCCGCGCGTGTCGCAGCCGCCTTTCGGGCGGCAAGGCGCAAAGCGGAACGCATCTTTCTCAAAAAAGAGGGACGCAGCTGAAAGCTGCGTCCCTCTTTTTTGAATATCTTTTACACTCCCGCGAAGTGGAACACGACGCCGATCACCGCGGAGACTCCGATAAAGACGATCGGGTGCAGGTCCTTGGTCTTTTTGATGTAGCGCGTGAAGACGAGCAGCACCAGCGCAAGGATGATGCCGCGCCAGCTGATCGCGCCGTCCCACGAGAATTTCATCAGGATGGAATCCTCCTGCGACGCGCTCGTGATCCCGGCGATCACCTGAAGCATCACGCCCGCGCAGGCCGCGCCGATCAGGCCGGTGGAGGCGGGACGAAGGCCGTAGAATGCGTTGGCGACATACTGGCTGTCGCGGAATTTGGCGAGCATCGCCGCAACGATCAAAATGACGATGATCGACGGCGTCACCTCGCCGATGGTGGCGACGATCGCGCCCGGCACGCCGCCGACCGTATAGCCGACATAGGTCGCCATGTTGATGCCGACAGGACCCGGCGTCGATTCCGACACAGCCAGCATGTTCATCAGGTCCGTCTGCGAAAACCAGCCCGTGGTCGCCCCGATATCCTTGAGGAACGGCAGCGTCGCCATGCCGCCGCCGATGGCAAACAGGCCCGTTTTGAAAAATTCCCAGTATAAGCGAAGATACAAGGTCATTTTGCCGCCCTCCCCTCAAGATTTTTCAGCACGATGCCGGACATCGCCGAGAGCAGCACGAACCACACCGGCGAAACGCTCAGCAGCATATTCCCCAGCAGCACGATAACAAAGATGACCGCCGTGCGCTTATCCACGACCGACTTTTTCAGCAGCTTGAGCACAGCGTTCAGGATGAGCACGCATACACACACCTGAATGCCTGCAAAGGCGTTCTGCACCCAGGCAAGGTGGGCAAAGTTCGTAATGAGTCCCGCCAGGATCGTGATAATGACGAGCGAGGGGAATACCACGCCGAGCGTCGCGGTGATGCCGCCCATCGCGCCTTTTCTCTTCTGTCCGACAAATGTCGCCGTGTTGACGGCGATGATGCCCGGTGTGCACTGACCGATGGCAAAATAGTCCACCAGCTCTTCTTCCGTTGCCCAGTGCTTATTCTGCACCACCTCGCGCTCGAGGATCGGCAGCATCGCCATACCTCCGCCAAAGGTCATCACGCCGATCTTGGCAAAGGTGAGAAACAGTTCCAAAAGTTCCTTCAAAACACTTTCTCCTTACTCCACATATCCGTAAAGGCCGCGCACGGACACCTCACCCGTGCGGACGGTCTCGACCGTCCCGTTTTCGCGGCGCACGATGAGGCCGAACTCCTCGTCCACGTCAAGCGCCGTGACTTTTTCCTTCGTATCCTGCCACAAAAGCTGCACCTCGCGCCCGATGGTCACGCAGCGGCGGCGGTATTCGTCGAGATACCCGCTCGTCTCTCCGGATCTGAGCGCCGTATAAAGCGCATCGAGCTCCTCGATCATCGCCGCGGACAGCTCCGCGCGCGAAATGAGCCTGCCCGTCTCGCGCAGGATGGACGTTGCGATCTTCGAGACCTCGCCGGCGAAGTCCTCCTCGCGCTGGCTGACGTTGAAGCCGATGCCCGCCACGACATACTGGAGCTCGCCGGTCTCACCCTCGACGCTCAGCTCGGTCAAAATGCCGCAGAGCTTTCTGCCGTTCAGGATGAGATCGTTTGTCCACTTGATCTGCGAGTGCGTCCCCGCCACGCGGTCGACCGCGCGGCTCATCGCAACGGCGATGAGACCCGTGAGCGGCATCAGCTGCGACGGCGCAAGCTTCGGACGCAGCAAGATCGACAGGTAAACGCCCTTGCCCGCCGCACTCTGAAAGCTGCGGCCGCGGCGACCGCGGCCGCTCG
>OHBE01003169.1_pt1 | contig 10894 bp, 9 predicted proteins | sample 1577231 | NCBI WGS metagenome assembly OHBE01 (sample SAMEA3541506, study PRJEB24748) | human gut metagenome | biome: human gut; feature: human-associated habitat; material: faeces | place: China | collected 2012
GACTAAGGATCTAGTCCATATTGCTTGGGTGCGGGTTCAAGTCCCGCCGACTGCACTAAAAGCACCGAGGTAACCTCGGTGCTTTTTTTGTGCGACAACGCCAAGATTTCGTTCTGGTGTATGAGAACCGCTCATATAGTGGCGCACAGGCAGCAAAGAATATACAGATACCGCAATAACAGGAGGTACATATGAATACAGCATTAACAATAGCAGGAAGTGATTGCAGTGGTGGAGCAGGAATACAGGCAGACTTAAAAACATTTGCAGCACATAAGGTATATGGAATGTCGGCAATTACTGCCCTTACAGCACAGAATACTTTAGGAGTTACAGGAATATCGGAATCTTCACCTGAATTTCTTAAGGCACAGCTTGATGCAATATTTACAGATATATATCCTGATGCAGTTAAGATAGGAATGGTTGCGTCAAAGGAACTTATAGAAACAATAGCAGATGCGTTAATTACATATAAGGCAAAAAATATCGTTCTTGACCCAGTTATGGTATCAACAAGCGGAAGCAGACTTATTAAAGAAGATGCAGCAGAGGTTCTTAAAGAACGCCTGATGGTGCTTGCTGATGTTATAACTCCTAATATTCCGGAGACAGAGGTTCTTACAGGAATGACTGTTGACAGTGCAGATTCAATGGAGAAAGCAGCGATAAAGATATATGAACATCTGAAGACAAAAGGCGGTAATGCGGCTGTCTTAGTAAAAGGTGGACATGCAGTTCATACAGCTAATGACTGTCTGTGCGTAGATGGCAGTATAGTGTGGCTTAATGGAGAAAGGATTGATAACCCTAACACACATGGAACTGGCTGTACATTGTCATCAGCCATTGCAGCTAATCTTGCACAGGGATTATCAGTAGAAGAAAGTGTGAAGGTGGCTAAAGAGTACCTTACAGGTGCATTGAAAGCAGGACTTAATCTTGGAAGCGGCAGCGGCCCGCTTGACCATACATACTGGCTTGATATTAATAAGTAGTAGAAGGAGAGACAGATGGACAGCTTCTTATATAGTATAAATGCAACGGTACCAATATTTTTAGTTATGATAGTTGGTTGGGTAATAAAGCAGCTTGGCGTTATAGATGACCATTTTGCAAATGTGGCTAATAAATATGTATTTAAGGTGGCACTTCCAGTACTGTTATTCAGGGATTTAGCAGCAGCAGATTTTAAATCGCAGTTTGATGTTAAGTTTGTACTGTACTGCATGATTGTTACTACTATAATGTTTAGCGGAATATGGATATGCACAGAGATATTCATGAAGGATGATACGCAGAAGGGTGCATTTGTGCAGGCATCATTCAGAAGCAGTGCGGCGATACTTGGGATGGCATTCATACAGAATATGTACCAGAGCACTGGAATGGCACCACTTATGATAGTTGCTGCAGTTCCGTTGTTTAATATATTTTCGGTAATAGTGCTTACCTTTAAGGCACATCCTGAGTGTCATGGCAGCACAGAAGAACAATCTACGGATAAGAAAGAAAACATTAAAAAAGCGTGCTTTAATATTGTAACTAATCCGATAATTATAGGAATTGTGCTGGGGTTGTTATCTTCGCTTGCAGGATTAAGATATCCGGTAATTATCAATAAGACAATTAATAATATTGCGCAGACAGCTACACCTGTTGCACTTATATGTATTGGTGCGTCATTTGAAGGGAAAAAGGCAATTAAGAAGATTAAACCTACGGTTATTGCTACATTTTTAAAACTCGTGGGTCTAGCAGCAATATTTCTTCCTATAGCAGTAAAAATGGGATTTCGTAATCAGGAACTTATGGCAATTCTTATTATGCTTGCTTCACCATCTACAGTTACCTGCTTTGTTATGGCTAAAGGTATGGATAATGACGAGGTGCTGTCATCAAGCATAGTTGTGCTTACAACATTACTTTCAAGTGTGACTCTTACAGCGTGGATATTTATATTGAGAAATTTTGGACTTATTTAGAATATTTATAGTGTTTTTATCAGGAGATTCATGTTATAATAGACAAGCTTGATTTACTGTGGTAAAGTGAAAGCATATTAAAGCGAGAAAGGCATGGATTTTTATATGGCTAAGAATATCAGAAAAGCCGTCCTGTTACTGGCAATGTTGTCTGTGATTGTGGGAATGTTCACAGCGTGCGGTAATAAAAAAAGTGATGATGGACGAACTACATTTACAGTAGGATTTGATGCGGAATTCCCACCTTATGGTTATAAGGATGATAGTGGAGAGTATGTAGGTTTTGACCTGGATCTTGCACAGGAGGTATGTGAAAGAAATGGCTGGAATCTGGTTAAGCAGCCTATTGACTGGGATTCTAAAGATATGGAGCTTAGTTCAGGTTCTATTGACTGTATATGGAACGGATTCACGCTTAATGGAAGAGAACGTGAGTATACATGGTCTAAGGCATATATTGATAATTCACAGGTTGTTATAGTTAAATCTGGTTCAGGAATAAAGAAGTTAGAAGACCTTAAGGGTAAGGTTGTTATTGTACAGGCTGATTCATCAGCTCTTGCAGCATTTACAGGAGAGGATGCGACAGAAGAAAATCTTGCACTTGCGGCACAGTTTAAGACACTTCAGCAGGTATCTGATTATAACTCAGCATTTATGAACCTTGAATCAGGTTCGGCAGATGCTGTATGTATGGATATGGGTGTTGCAAAGTACCAGCTTGAGCAGAGAGGTAACAAGTTCACAATGCTTGAGGAGACTGTTTCATCGGAACAGTATGGTATTGGTTTTAAGTTAGGTAATACAGCATTAAGAGATGAAGTTCAGACAAGTCTTAATGATATGCTTGCTGATGGCACATTTGACAAGATTGCTGAAAAATGGGGACTTACAGACAGCGTATGTCTTGGAGAAGAAGGAACAGACAGTGCCTATCTCCTTGACAGTACCAGTACTACTAAGGCTTCTTTTGGTGAAAGGCTTGTGGATATAGTTAAGCAGCTTTCATCAGGAATGTTAGCAACTCTTGCAATATTCTTCTTAACACTTATATTCTCAATGCCGCTAGGACTTCTTGTATGTGAAATAAGAAAGTCAAGAATAGGCATTGTAAGGTGGATTGCAAGAATATACATATCTATAATGAGAGGAACTCCTCTTATGTTACAGCTTCTTGTTGTGTTCTTCGGACCATATTATCTGTTTGGAATGAAGGTTACGGCAACATACAGATTCTATGCTGTAATTATTGGATTTGCACTTAATTATGCAGCATATTTTGCAGAAATATACAGAGGTGGAATTGAGAGCATACCTAAAGGACAGTACGAGGCAGCAGAGGTACTCGGATATTCCAAGGTACAGACATTCTGGAAGATTATATTCCCTCAGATGGTTAAGAGAGTACTTCCTCCGGTTACTAACGAGGTTATAACACTTGTTAAGGATACATCACTTGCATTTGCACTTGCTTACACAGAAATGTTTACACTTGCCAAGCAGGTAGCGGCTTCAACAGCAAGTATCATGCCATTATTCATAGCAGGATTGTTCTATTACATTTTCAATTTCCTTGTTGCTATGGTTATGGAAAAGTTAGAAAAGCGTATGCAGTATTTTGATTAAGGGGGATTTTAATATGAAGAAATTATTAGAAATATCACATTTAAAGAAATCCTTCGGCGATACTGAGGTGCTTAAGGATATATCAATGGAAGTTAACGAGGGTGAGGTTGTTGCAATTCTTGGACCTTCCGGCTCTGGTAAATCAACACTGCTTCGTTGTGCAACACTTCTTGAGACAATGGATGCAGGAACTCTTAAGTTAGGTGGTGAAACTGCATGTGAGGACAAGGACGGAGTTTCAGTGTATGTTGGAAAGAAAGAATTAAGAGAAATCAAGAATACATATGGACTTGTGTTCCAGAACTTTAATCTTTTTCCGCATTATACAGTTATGAAAAATGTTACTGATGCACCTGTTTGTGTCCAGAAAAGGGACAAGAATGAAGTAGAGAAAGAAGCCAAAGAGCTTTTAAAGAAAGTTGGACTTGATGGCAAGGAGAACAGTTATCCATGCCAGTTGTCAGGAGGACAGCAGCAGAGAGTTGCGATAGCAAGAGCACTTGCAATGAATCCTGAAATGCTTTTCTTTGATGAGCCTACATCAGCACTTGACCCTGAGATTACTGCAGGAATTCTTAAGGTTTTAAGACAGCTTGCTGATGAAAAGATGACAATGATTATAGTTACACATGAGATTGAGTTTGCAAGAAAAGTTGCAGACAGGGTAATATTCATGGATGGCGGAGTTATTGTTGAGCAGGGTAAGCCGGAGGATGTTATTGACAATCCAAGCAATGAAAGAACCAAAGCATTTTTACAGAAGATGGAAAAATAATTATTTATGTGTATACAAACTAAATAGCTGGATATAATTATGAATGGGAAGTTTTTTAATGAGAAAACTTCCCATTTTCTTGCATTGTGGATTTGGTTGTATAATGCTAGAATTGTATTGTTAAAGTTAGAAGAAACTAACTTGAAAGATTACAAAGCATTTGTTTAGGAGGATTATATGGCAGCATATTTAGAGATTGAAAAGGTTATAGGCAGAGAAATTCTTGATTCAAGAGGCAATCCTACAGTTGAGGCAGAGGTTTATCTTGCGGATGGAACTGTTGGAAGAGGTGCAGCACCTTCAGGAGCATCTACAGGTGAATTTGAGGCACTTGAGTTAAGAGATAAGGATAAGTCAAGATATTTGGGAAAGGGCGTTACTAAGGCAGTAGAGAATATTAATACAGTTATTAATGACTGTCTATTTGGGATAGATGCATCTGATATATATGCAGTTGATGCAGCGATGATTAAAGCTGATGGAACTAAGGATAAGTCTAATCTTGGTGCAAATGCTATTCTTGCGGTATCTATTGCAGCAGCAAGAGCAGCATCTGTCTCTCTTGATATTCCTCTTTACAGATTCCTAGGCGGAGTATCAGGAAACAGGCTTCCTGTTCCAATGATGAATATTATTAATGGAGGCTGCCATGCATTATCAAGTGGGCTTGATGTTCAGGAATTCATGATTATGCCCGTTGGGGCACCAAGCTTTAAGGAATGCCTAAGATGGTGTGCAGAGGTATTTCATGCACTTGCAGCTATACTTAAAGAAAGAGGACTTGCAACCTCTGTAGGCGATGAGGGTGGCTTTGCTCCGGCACTTAAGTCAGATGAGGAAGCAATTGAGACAATATTACAGGCAGTAGAAAAGGCTGGATATAAGCCGGGCAGGGATTTTAGGATTGCAATGGATGCAGCTTCTTCAGAGTGGAAGAGTGAGAAAGGAAAGGGTTATTACAAGCTTCCTAAGGCTGGAACAGAGTATACAGCAGAGGAGCTTATTGAGCACTGGGCTAAATTATGTGAGAAGTATCCTATTATATCTATTGAAGATGGTCTTGATGAAGAGGACTGGGAAGGCTGGAAGAAGCTTACAGACAGACTTGGAGATAAGGTTCAGCTTGTAGGTGATGATCTTTTTGTTACTAATACAGAGAGACTTTCTAAGGGAATTGAACTTGGAGCAGGTAATGCAATTCTTATCAAGCTTAATCAGATCGGTTCAGTTTCAGAGACACTTGAAGCTATCAAGATGGCTCATAAGGCAGGATATACAGCAATCAGCTCACACAGATCAGGTGAGACAGCAGATACAACAATTGCAGACCTCGCTGTTGCTCTTAACACTTGCCAGATTAAGACAGGTGCTCCTTCAAGATCAGAAAGAGTTGCTAAGTATAACCAGCTTTTAAGAATTGAGGAACAGCTTGGCACTAGTGCAGTATATCCGGGAATCAGGGCTTTTAATGTTAATAATGATTAATCATTTGAAACAGATATTGAAAAAATATTAAGAAAGCCTTATAGTTGTGTATGATTATAATATATGTAACAGGAAGGCAGAACAATGATTAAGAAATTAGGAAGAAACGACCATTGCTGGTGTGGCAGTGGTAAGAAATACAAAGCGTGTCATGAAGCATTTGACGATAAGTTAAGATATCTTGAGGATATTGGACATATTGTGCCATCACACAAGTTAATCAAGACACCTGAACAGATTGAGAAGATTAAAGAGAGTGCTAAGATAAATGTAGCATGCCTTGATGCGGTTGCAGCAGCAATACATGAAGGCATGAACACTGCTGAGATTGATAAGATTGTATATGATGTAACTACTGATATGGGAGGAATTCCAGCACCACTTAATTATGAAGGATATCCTTACAGTGTGTGTACATCTGTTAATGAGCAGGTATGCCACGGATTTCCATCTAAGGATGTTATCCTTAAGTCAGGTGATATTGTAAATGTTGACTGTTCTACAATTCTTCATGGATATTTTTCAGATTCATCAAGAATGTTCTGTATAGGTGATGTTAAGCCTGAGGTAAAGAAGCTTGTTGATGTTACTAAGGAATGTGTTGAATTAGGACTTGAGCAGGTTAAACCTTGGGGCTTCTTAGGTGATATGGGACAGGCAGTACATGACCATGCATATGCTAATGGATATACTGTTGTAAGAGAAATCGGCGGTCATGGAGTCGGACTTGAATTCCATGAAGATCCTTGGGTTGGGTACAACACTAGAAAAGGAACAGACATGGTTATGGCTCCGGGAATGATGTTTACAATAGAGCCTATGGTTAATATGGGTAAGGTAAATGTCGTTACAGATGAAAAGAACGGCTGGGAAGTATCTACAGCTGATGGACTTCCTTCAGCACAGTGGGAAATTCAGGTTCTTGTAACAGAGGACGGACATGAAGTAATAAGCTGGTAAGAAATAAAATAAGTTCCTGCCAATCAGGCACGCTTTCGCTGCTCTCGCCTCGCAGCGGTACTAAATTCGCGTTACACGCTCATTAAGTACCGGCGGGCTCAAAGCGCCTGATTGGCAGGAACTTTTTTATTGATGTGATACCTATAGGTAGTCGCATTATGAGGTGCTTGATAGGTAATTTTGATAAATAACTACTAAGATAAACGCTAAAAAAGCCTATAAGATGTAAAAGATGCATACATCTTATAGGCTTTTTCGTTATTCAAGCTGAATTAAAAAGAAATTAAGTAGAAATAGTACCTATTAATCATACATTTTAATTGTTCTTATAGGTCGAGCGTAATAATATATGTAAAGTAACCTGGTTAACGCAGTTTATAAGTATATTCAGCACGCAAATGACATTGTATATCCAGAATTAGACGACTTGTCGTCCATCTGACAGTAGATATCCAGTGTTAAGAGACAGTTCCCAGACATCAGACTGTCATATAATTATCATCAGATAACCGCCTTCTGCGTCCATTTTCCACGAAGAAACCTTATCAGGAATGCAAGTGAGCGGAATCCCCAGTCGATAAACATACCGAACCATACACCAAGCACGCCAAGACCAAGTGTGCCACCGAGTAGGTAGCTGCTTCCTACGCGGAACGCCCACATGGAGAAGATACTTACCATCATTGTGTACTTGGCATCACCGGCTGCACGGAGTGCGTTAGGCATAGTAAAGCTTAGTGGCCATATAAATATTGCAACGAGAGAGAAGCAATGGATAAGACTTAAACCTGTTTTTGTTGCTTCCGGTGACAGATGGAAAAGTCCTACCACAGGAACGGCAACTATTGTCATTATAATGTTGGTTGCAAGAATACCTGCGTATGCAATAAACATAAGCTTCTTGCCATATCTTTTGGCCTCATCAGGTTTCTTGGCACCAATACACTGACCGATAACGGTAATCATTGCCATGCCGATTGCGTTACCCGGAATATTGGCAAACATTGTAACTGAGTTGGCAACTGAGTTGGCGGCGATGGCAGCAGTGCCAAATGTTGATACAAGGCTTGAAACAGAGAGCTTTCCTATCTGGAACATGCCGTTTTCCAATCCGCTCGGAAGACCAATTGAAAGAATCTTCCTGATAATAGAAGGGCATGGCAGAAAATCCCTGCCAGACTTTATTCTTATTGCAGATTCAGCTTTAAACATAAGAGCAATAATAATTATTGCAGATATAATTCTGGATATAAGAGTTGCTAAAGCTACACCTGCAACGCCCATATTGAACACAAATATAAATAAAGCATTTCCACATATATTAATTATGTTCATGATAAGACTTGTGTTCATGCTTATCTTACTGTTTCCTATGCTTCTGAAAAGAGCAGCACCAGCATTATATACACCTAAGAAAGGGTAAGAAACTGCTGTTATGTAAAAATAAATACTTGCACTTTCAAAAACATCTTTTTCAATCTTACCAAATATGAAATTAATAATCCCATGATTTCCAATAAGTGATATCACCATCAGCAAAGCCGACAGTGTACTCATAATAAATATAAGCTGTCCAGCAGATTTCTTTGACATATCTATATTCTTACTTCCAAGATACTGACTGCATACAACAGCACCGCCAGTGGCAAGGGCTGATAATATCTGGATAAGCAGGTTGCTTATATTATCGACAAGAGCGACACCGGAAACGGCTGCTTCACCTGCAATAGATACCATGAATGTATCAACAAAGCCGACACTCACAGCAAGTAACTGCTCAAATATCAATGGAATAATAAGTTTCTTTAAATCTTTAGATGTAAACATAATAATCTCCTATAAATACATAGCATATCTTAATAATATAAAACAATAATTTATGTAAAAATATAAGAAAAGTAGCTGTATTTAATGCAAAATACATAAAAATTGTAGAAAGACTTTTAAAAGAAGAATGATTATCTGAACAAATCTTTAGAATAAATGATTGAAAATAAGACTTGTACATGATATAATACGATATAATTTGAATATATGAAGGAGGTATTGTCGTGAAACATATTAAGACAATCAGCAACCGCGTATTAAAGGATACAATGAAGCACGGCGGATGTGGCGAGTGCCAGACATCATGCCAGTCAGCATGTAAGACATCTTGCACAGTTGGTAACCAGAGCTGTGAGAATAAGAATAACTAGTATTTTTAGTAAGAGAGTGTCGAACTATTCTGCACTCTCTTATTTTTCGTAAATGCATTGAGAACATTTACGGTTTGGAGGCTATTTTTAAATGATACATCAGTATAAGAATAACGGCTATAACATTGTATTGGATGTCAACAGCGGCTCAGTACATGTTGTTGATGACATGGTATACGATATTATAGGACTTTACGAGAATAATACGCTTGAGCAGATTACAGATGCACTTAGAGACAGATATTCTGTTCAGGATATTAAAGAAGCATATGAAGAGATTGGCGAACTTAAGGAAGCAGGCCAGCTCTTTACAGAAGATATATATGAACCATATATAGACAATTTTAAAGACAGACCTACAGTTGTTAAGGCTTTATGCCTTCATATAGCACATGACTGTAATCTTGCATGTAAATATTGCTTTGCAGAAGAAGGCGAATATCATGGACGCAGGGCTCTGATGTCCTACGAGACAGGAAAGCAGGCTTTGGATTTCCTGATCGCAAATTCGGGAAGCCGTAAGAATCTGGAGGTCGATTTCTTCGGTGGCGAGCCGCTTATGAACTTTGATGTGGTAAAGCAGCTTGTGGCTTACGGACGTGAGCAGGAGAAACTTCACGATAAGCATTTTCGTTTTACACTGACAACGAATGGTGTGCTTCTGAATGATGAGGTTATGGAGTTTGCCAACAAGGAGATGGACAACGTCGTCTTAAGTATTGACGGACGTAAGGAGGTTCATGACCGTATGAGACCGTTCCGCAAGGGTGCGGGAAGCTACGATTTGATCGTCCCGAAGTTCCAGAAACTGGCAGAGAGCCGTAATCAGGAGCGCTATTATGTGCGTGGAACATTTACGCATTATAATACCGATTTTTCCAATGACGTACTGCATCTTGCGGATCTTGGATTCAAGCAGATTTCCGTTGAGCCGGTTGTTGCACAGCCGAGTGATGATTATGCTTTGACCGAGGAAGATCTGCCGGTGCTTTTTGCGGAATACGATAAGCTTGCAGCGGAGATGGTTCGCCGCAAGAAGGAAGGAAACGGATTTAACTTCTTCCATTTTATGATCGACTTAGAGGGCGGTCCTTGTGTGTACAAGCGTCTGTCCGGTTGCGGATCGGGAACCGAGTACCTTGCGGTAACACCGTGGGGGGATTTGTATCCATGCCACCAGTTCGTCGGCAATGAGGATTTCCTGATGGGCAATGTCTGGGACGGTGTCAAGCGCACCGATATCCGGGACGAGTTCAAGTGCTGTAACGTCTATGCCAAAGAGAAGTGCAGCAAGTGTTTTGCAAGATTCTACTGTAGTGGTGGATGTGCCGCAAACTCATACAATTTCCACGGAAGTATCACAGATGCCTATGATCTGGGCTGTGAACTTCAGAAGAAGCGTATTGAGTGTGCGATCATGATAAAAGCTGCGGAAGCGGAAAATTAAAGAATAGGAAGGAAACTAAGATGAAAAAAAGTAAGGGCGTCGTTATTATCGCGGTGATCTTAGCCTGCTTGATCGGACTTGGATACTATACGACCACGATAATGTCAATGACAAGCAAGAGTCAGGCAAAGACTGACAACAAGACAGAGTCTGAGGGAATTAAGCTCGGTCTTGACTTATCCGGTGGTGTATCCATTACCTACAAGATTGTCGACAAGAACCCGTCAAAGACGGATCTCAATGACACAATCGCAAAACTTGAGGAACGTGCCGAGAGTTACAGTACCGAGTATTCGGTATATCCGGTCGGTGATGATCGTATCACGGTAGAGATTCCTGGTGTGTATGATGCGGATAAGGTTCTTCAGGATCTGGGAAGTCCGGGATCTTTGTATTTTATCGTACAGAAAGATGCAGA
>OHBE01003176.1_pt1 | contig 10868 bp, 7 predicted proteins | sample 1577231 | NCBI WGS metagenome assembly OHBE01 (sample SAMEA3541506, study PRJEB24748) | human gut metagenome | biome: human gut; feature: human-associated habitat; material: faeces | place: China | collected 2012
TAGCCAGGTGGATCACGTCGGGGTAATCGCCGCCCTGCATGGAAGGTCCGATGACATCCTCCAGCTTCTTATCGGTGGTCAGCTCCACCTTGATGCCGGTCTGGGCGGTAAAGGCCTCAGTGACCTTCTTCCACATATCAGCGCCATAGCCGGTCTCGATGGCGGCGACCTTGATGGTCACGTCCTCAGCAGCAGCGGCAGATGCAGCAGCGGAAGAAGCCGTGCTGGAAGCTGTGGAGCTGGAAGAACCGCCGCAGGCAGCCAGACCCAGTGCAGCGGCACCCACACCGGCCACTTTCAGGAAATTGCGACGAGAAATACGTTTCATAATGTGTCCTCCATCATAAAGTTCCATTCATGCACAGCCGGAGCAAACAGGTTTTGCCCGAGGGGCTGTGTTTTTTTCTGACCCCAATATAGAGGTTTTTACAGTTTCCAACAAGGTCTTTGTTGTTTCATTTTTTAGAAATATTGTTCTTTTATCATTTTCTTTAGCAAAAGCACTAAATTTTGCGGCATTGTTTTGGTACATTTTCCCTGCTTGTAACCAATTTGACACATTTCCGTCTTTCTGTGCAGAGGAAAATATTTACCATACCTAAAAACAGGACTTGCTTTTTTTCTTATTTGCTCCTATAATGAGAAAAAATGCACGAAGCAGTGCGGCGTTTTTCGCATTTTATTTTTAGTATCTTGCTTTTATTTTTATACTTTTTGCGTCTGCTTCAAAAGGAGCCTTTTATGAGTACCGAGCGCTTTGATATCCGCCACGCTCCCGCTCCACGGGAATCCTTCCGGCTGCTGTACATCAGCAAGAGCAGATTCGGCGGCGACTGGAACAGCACGGTCCACACCCATTCCTGCACAGAGCTGTTCTACTGCCTCAGCGGCGAGGGGCAGTTTCTGCTCAGCGGGCAGCTGTTCCCGGTCAAGCCGGATGATATGGTCATCGTCAACCCGCAGGTGGAGCACACCGAGCTGAGCCTGAACGCCTCGCCTCTGGAATACATCGTGCTGGGTGTTTCGGGCATCGAGATCCTGTTCGGCAAAGCCGATTCCACTTACGCCATCTTCAACTGCCGGGAAAACCGGGAGCGGATGGTAACGCTGCTACACATGCTGCTGGCTGAGGCAGACCGCAGTCTGGACGGCTGCGAGACCGTCTGCCAGGATCTGCTGGAAGTCCTGCTCATCTGGCTGGTGCGGTGCACCACCCTCTCTTTGCAGGTGGAGGAATCCCCCCGCTCTGACAACCGGGAATGCGTGGAGATCAAGCGGTATCTGGACAACAACTACCGGGAGGACATCTCCCTTGATACCCTTGCCGAGGTCGCCCACATCAACAAATATTATCTGGCCCACACCTTCCAGAAGGCGTACGGCATTTCTCCCATCACCTACCTGAACCGCCGCCGCATTGAAGAGAGCAAATATATGCTGGGCAACACCGGTTACAGTCTGGCGCAGATCAGCGAGCTGATGGGATTTTCCTCCCCCAGCTACTTTTCACAGTGCTTCCGCAAGGCGGAAGGCCTGACCCCCAACGAATACCGCCGTCAGGTGCGGCAGGGACAACGCCCTGCACCTGCCAAACGGCATGAAGGATAAGAAATGAGGAACCCAAAATGAAACCTGTTACCGAACCCATTCTCAACGCCGCCGCAAATGCCTTTGATTTTGGCGGGCCGGTGGTCTGCGATGCCAGTCACTACGGCGAAGGCCACATCAACGATACCTTCGTGGTCTGGCGGGAGGATCACTCCAAGCGCTTTATCTTACAGCGCATCAACACCGACACCTTTACCGACCCGGTGGGCCTGATGGAGAATATCTGTGGCGTGACCCGGCATCTGCGGGAGAAGATCCTTGCCGCAGGCGGCGACCCGGCACGGGAGACCCTGAACGTGATCCCCACCCTGTCCGGTGCGACCTGCCATCTGGATGCCGAGGGCGGCGCGTGGCGCGCCTACGACTTTGTAGAGGACACCATCTGCCTGCAGCAGGTGGGCAGCGAGGCCGACTTCCGCACTGTTGCCGAGACCCTGGGCAAATTCCAGAACCAGCTGGCTGATTATCCGGCCTCCACCCTCCACGAAACCATTGCCCGCTTCCACGACACGCCCAACCGCTATGCAAACTTTGAAAAAGCTCTTGCCGCCGATGCGCTGGGCCGTGCCAAGAACATTGCACCGGAGGTCGCGTTCATCCATGCGCGGGAAAAGGATTGCCATGCCCTGCTGGATCTGCTGGCAGCCGGTGAGATCCCGCTGCGTGTCACCCACAACGACACCAAGATCAACAACGTCCTGATCGATGCCGCCACCGGAAAAGGCATCTGTGTCATTGACCTTGACACCGTGATGCCGGGTCTGTCGGCCTACGATTTCGGCGACTCCATCCGCACCGGTGCCAACGACTGCGCCGAGGACGAGCCCGACCAGAGCAAGGTCCACTTTGACCTGCACCTGTACGAGGTGTTCGCCAAGGGGTATCTCTCCACCGCCGGGGCCTCCATGAGCCCTGCGGAGAAAAAGAGCCTTGCCTGGGGTGCCAAGCTGATGACGCTGGAGTGCGGCATCCGCTTTCTGACCGACTATCTGGAGGGCGATCACTATTTCCACACCGCCCGCCCCGGCCACAACCTTGACCGCGCCCGCACCCAGTTCACGCTGGTGCGCCAGATGGAAGAGGTGTTCGATCAGATGCTGGAGATCGTCAGCTGAACCGGCACCTTCTGACCTGCCGAAGCACCAATGACTCGGGGGCTGCACTGAACCGCCTGCAAAACATCTGAAAACGATGCAGGCAAGGCAGTGCAGCCCCCATTTTTTGCGGCAGAGAAAAAGAAAAGCACCATACTTCCTACGAAGTACAGTGCTTTTTTGGTGGAGAATAGCGGGATCGAACCGCTGACCTCTTGCATGCCATGCAAGCGCTCTCCCAGCTGAGCTAATCCCCCACATATTTGGTTCGTGTCCTGCGACATGAATTATTATACCAGCTGCGCCGCCCTTTGTCAACCTTTTTTGCAAAGATTTTTCAGTAAACTGGACCGTGCAGGCACATCGACCGGGCACAGCCCCCTCCACGCAAAACAGCGCATCCCGCAGGCAGGCTCTGCCCGAAGGATGCGCTGTTGTTTTTTGTTCCGGTTACTGCTTGTGCTTGGAACCAAAGCGGTACTCTTTGCCCTCACGGATGCGCTGGATATTGGCCCGGTGCATCCAGATGACCATGCCGCCCATGATGGCAGCTCCCACCACGCAGACGATGAGGTCGCCAACGGCAAAGCCCTTGAGCAGGCCGTAGATGAGGGTCAGCACCGGATAGGATGCCGCCATTGCAATGCTGCCCAGCGACACCATGCCGGTGGGAACAAGGCACGCCGAGATACTCGACACGGATATTTTTCTTATCGCGGTTCATGTAGAGGAAACTGAGGACGTTGCCGTCTTCTCCCATTTTGTAGTCGGCTTTTTCGATTTTTTCTCCCAGATCGGTAGTCTCGTAGCTGTCGTTGGAGGCTGGGGTTTCGGCAAAACTTCCGTCCGGTGCTATCACTTTGACGGCTACGTGGTGGATGTTGCTTGGTCCGCAGTAGATAGACGTCAGTGTCATTACTCCCTGTTCGTTCACCTGAAAACGGAGGAAAGAGCGATGCAGGTTCTTCTCTACGGTCTGGGTAGGCCAGAAGTAGTTACCGATTTTTTGGTATTCTTCGTTTTTCTCGAAAGTATATTTGTTCTTGATCGCTTCGAATTCTTTCTGTTTGACCTGAAGCATGCTGTCGAGATAAACCAGGCTTTCCTGTTGCTCTTTCAGTTCGACTTGTTGCATCAGCTTGATGCCCTCTTTACGGGTGTCGAAAGCTTTAGGATAGAGAATTTTAATACTGTCGATCTGCAACTTGGCTTCGTTGTAGTCGTTATGCTCAAAGGCTGCACGGGCAGCGGCAAGCTTTTCACCCGCTTTCTTTTCGATGCTGTCACCACAAGCTGTCAGTAGTGACAATGTACATGTCAGGACAATCAGTTTCTTCATTTTGTTGTTCTTTGTTATAGAGGGCAAAAATACAAATTTAGAGTGAAGAGTGGAAAGTGAAGAGCGAAAAGTTGTACCTTTGCAGACTGATTAGCTATAAAGAGGGTATGCCAAAAGCGTCAGAGGGCTTAGGCAGGCCTTTTTCAATAACTGTAAAAAAGATAAATAAAAGATGATAGAGTTGACTCAGGAGGAATTGAAGCAGCATTTCAGTGAGCCCATTTTCGGTCAGATCTCAGAGACGGCTGATGCGTTGGGATTGGAGTGTTATGTGGTAGGCGGTTATGTCCGTGACATTTTTCTGCAACGTCCTTCTAAAGATATAGATGTAGTAGTGGTGGGGAGTGGCATTGCGATGGCCGAAGCGTTGGGAAAACGTTTGGGACGCGGTGCGCATGTCTCTGTTTTTAAGAATTTCGGTACGGCCCAGGTGAAGTGTCACGGTACGGAGGTGGAGTTTGTAGGTGCCCGGAAAGAGTCGTATCAACGGGATTCCCGTAAACCGATTGTGGAGGACGGGACGTTGGAAGACGATCAGAATCGCCGGGACTTTACGATCAATGCACTGGCTGTCTGCCTGAACAAAGGGCGGTTTGGAGAACTGGTCGATCCGTTCGGCGGCATGAATGATTTGAAGGAGAAGATCATTCGTACTCCTCTCGATCCGGACATAACGTTCAGTGACGACCCCTTGCGCATGATGCGCTGTATCCGTTTTGCTACCCAGCTGAATTTTTACATCGATGATGATACATTTGAATCTCTTTGCCGTAACAGAGAACGGATTGAGATCATTTCACGTGAACGCATTGCCGACGAATTGAATAAGATCATGCTTTCACCTATACCTTCGAAGGGTTTTATCGATCTGGACAGGAGCGGGTTGTTGGAATTGATTTTTCCTGAATTAGTGGCTTTACAGGGAGTAGAGACCCGGAACGGGCGTGCCCATAAGGATAATTTCTATCATACGCTGGAAGTGCTCGACAATATCAGCAGAGTGACGGATAACCTTTGGCTCCGTTGGAGTGCTCTGTTGCATGACATTGCTAAACCGGTGACTAAACGTTGGGAGCCGAAAGCGGGATGGACCTTCCATAATCATAATTTCATCGGTGAAAAGATGATTCCGAATATCTTCCGGAAGATGAAGTTGCCGATGAACGAGAAGATGAAGTATGTACAGAAGATGGTGAGCCTGCACATGCGTCCCATTGTGATAGCGGATGATGTGGTGACGGATTCGGCTGTACGGCGTCTGCTTTTTGAAGCCGGAGATGATATAGACGATCTGATGACGCTTTGTGAAGCGGATATAACCTCGAAAAATATGGAACGTAAACAGCGCTTCCTGAATAATTTTCAATTGGTGAGGCAGAAATTGAAAGATCTGGAGGAAAAAGACCGTGTCCGTAACTTCCAGCCACCTGTGAGTGGAGAAGAGATTATGGAGGTGTTCAATCTGGGACCTTGCAGGCAAGTGGGCTCGTTAAAAAGTGCTATAAAGGACGCTATTTTGGACGGAGTGATTCCCAATGAATACGAAGCCGCCTATGCATTTATGCTTCAAAAAGCCGCAAAAATGGGATTGAAACCCGTACAAAACAAAGAGGTTTAGATGCAATAAGTTTTTGTTTTTAGTGATCTCCGGGGATTCATGCCGGAAAGGATTATATATGCCATAGAGCACTTTTGTAACGGTTTTCCGTTACAAAAATGCTTTTTTTATCTACTCTTTCTGTCTATTCTTTTTTCATTTCTGTGTATAAACAACCAAACTTTCGAGAAAATAAAAAAAAAGGAGTTTCTGTTAGTGATAGATTGCGGAATAAGTGCTTATTTTGCAAAACACTATTAAACATAAACTAAATCATTTTAAGGTATGAATAGGATGAAATGTGGATTTTACACTTACAGAGGTATTGCTTTTTGTTTTGTAGCCGCGATGTTCTGCGGACAAACAATGGCACAGGTTGTAGAAAAAAGGGGATTCGACTCTCAGAAAAAGATTAATGCATTTGATAACACGACTTTTTGTACTGCTTATTTGTCTGACGGAGCCCTGTATACCATGCGCGATATCGCTATTAATGATGTACGAAAAATTGAGCGTATCGTGTTTAACCCGACGGGAAGCTCCATCGCTCTGTTGAGGGCGAAGAATCCGATAAGTATTTACTCTTTTCGTGACAGGAATAAGAAGCTTTTCGAACTGAAGGAGAAACGTAAGAAATTGAAGGCTAAACCGATGCCGGTGTCGATGTGCTATTCTGCTGACGCCCGTAGTTTTATTGTGGGTAACTCGTTGGGAGAAATTGTGATTTATGATACGAAAGAATATATGCCGTTAGCTTATATTCAGGGGGAGGCTCCGGCCACTGCCCTGGCCATGAGTTCGAACAATTATTTTATCGCCGCCGCGGCAGGACAGAATATTAATATCTGGAATTTCCAGACAAAGGAGTTGAGAAAAGCGATTCCTATGCCGGCAGTCGTTAAAGAGGTGACTTTCTCTCCGGATGCTGCATTGCTGGCTGTAACTACAGATGACAATCACTTGACCATTATCGATACGAAAAACTGGGATAAGGTAGATATATTTGATAAGCTGGGAGGAACACTCAGTTCTCCGTCATTCCATCCGGAAGGAAAATATATCAGTGTGGTGAAAGATGGAAAGAATATAGAGATCATCAACCTAAAGAATGGTGTTGTGGAACAAGATATCGTTGATCCTACAGGCGGTGTTACCGGCGGGCGTTTCTTTAAGAACAACCAGAACAGCGAGGTATTTCTGCTGACCAATCGTACGAAACAAATGGTCTTCTGGGATGCAAACGGACTGAACCCGTTCTATGGTAAGATTATGGGTAGGGAAGTGGATGCCAAGATGAACGAATGGGTGAAGATGATGCAGGGGGAATCGATGGAAGATTATGCGATTCGTGTAAACGATGAAACCCGTATCAAACAGCAACAGCTGTTTGCTCAGGAAGTTGCTACGGCATTGGCGGGTGACCGTATTTCTATGGATAATCCTTTTATAGATGGTTATGATGCTTCGAATAATATGTTGAATATCGGTTTTAAGGGACTGCCGTCTATCGGACTGGAAGTTCCCTCCAATGAAGCGGGCGACTTTAAAGATGGTAAGATGAAATTCTCGAATGCCGTATATGTGCTGAATGATAAAGATGAATTTGAGTTGGCCTATGTTGAAGTTACCAACGAAACGACGAACAAGGTTTATATTTATGATAATATCGGACGTACAAAACTGACTGCTCTGGAAGCAGATGAAAACTTTGTTCCTCTGGAAATTATGCAGCAGGCTACCCGTGAGGAAGCACAATTGGCCGAGATCAAAGAACAGGTCATCGAGGAGAAAAAACAAGATAAACTGATCACTGATAATACGCAGATCAATGTGAAGACAGAGGTAATCCCGGGAGTGGATGCGAATGGTAAAAAGATTCTGAACTACAAGGTGGGTTACCAATATGAAGTGATCAATAAAGAGTTTTCGGCTAAGGAAGACTTCCCGTCGGGAGGTTATAATATCGAACGTTCGAATGCAGCCATGTCATTGATGAAGATTATCAAGAATGCGTTTGAAGGTGACTTTGCCAAATATCTTTCTGAAGGTAAGCAGGTGAAGGTGATTATTACGGGATCGGCAGACGCAGCCCCGATTCGCGGACGTCTGGCTTATGACGGACGTTATGGAGAATTTGTGGATGAACCTTATTACAAGGATGGCAACCTCGATAATATCACAGTCACCAAGGCCGGAGGAATCACTCAGAATGAACAGTTGGCCCTGATGCGTGCAGCAGGCGTAAAGACTTATATTGAGAAGAACGTGACAACATTGGGTAATACAAAGAACGAATACGAATATCATGTGGAAGTAGCCAAAGAGCGTGGTGGAGAATTCCGCAAGATCAACGTAGAGTTTGTAATTATGGATGCATTTCAACAATAAACAATGAAGAGATTTTTTTTACTGACAATCATTCTTACTGTTGTTGTAACAGGTAAAGTGGGGGCACAAGAAGCTGCCTCCGCTTCAAAACGTGCCAACCAACAGTATGTGCTTTTTGAAAGTGAGCGGGATAAGGGAACGAACGTAACGGCCATGTATGATTATTTGATGGATAGTTACGAAAATTTCATGAAGGTTGTAGAGGCACCGGATAACAGTCAGTATATTGGAGGCGCCAAGAATCGACTGAGAGCGTTGTATCCTTATCTGCTGAACGGGGCAGTGTACTATTCGGAACAGAAACAACCGTCCAAAGCATTGGATTTTGCTGCTGCTTATATCGATATGCCGCAGCTGAAACTGTTCCGTAGTGAATTGTTGCCGAAAGATAACCGATATGCTTCGGTGGTGTATTACGCAGCTGTAGCGGCCTTCAATCTGGAGAAGAACGAAAAAGCTTTGAGATATTTTCAGGAATATCTCAATACCGGTACGGAGGCCCAGCAGAAAGACTGCTATGTTTATATGAATATGATTTATCAGAAGCAGAAGAAGTATGCGGACCAGGAACGTGTGCTGGAACAGGCTATTGCCAAGTATCCCGTTTCGCTTGATTTCCTATACAATCTGGTGAATGTACATATTGCTACCAATAATATGGAGAAGCTGATTGGAGCAATAGACCGTATTCTGGCTGTCGACCCGAATAATGATAAAGTGTTGCCTATCAAGGCACGCATCCTGGAGCGTCAGGGAAAGAATGTGGAGGCATTGGATATTTATAAACGTCTCTATGCACTGCACCCTGAGAGTTTTGAATTGATGACGGGAGTGGCACGTGCCAACTTTAACTGTGCTACGGAGATTGTGAACAATGGTGCCACTATTGCCAACGATACGGAATATGCTTTGGTACGTCAACGTGCATCGGGTTATCTGATGGATGCCAAAGACCTCTTCCTGAAAATTTTGCAGAAAGATCCTTCTTCCAAAATGTATATGCAGGGACTGGCCGGGGTGTATCAGTATATGGATATGAAACCGGAATATGAGGTGCTGAACAAAATCGTTCAGGATGGGGCTTCTTATACCGCCTTTCCGTCTCGTCTTGCGGCCTATAAAGAGGCATTGAAAAAAACGGAGAATGTGGCTCAAGAGCAACAAGCGGTTCCCGTGCCTATTGAACCGGCTATGCTGGTTATCAAAGTAGACCAGTTTACGGATGCTAATAACAATAAGGTGATCGATGCCGGCGAAAGTTTTGCTATACGGTTCACCATAGAGAATCAGGGTAAGGGAGATGCCTACAATGTACGGCTTCGCCTGGCTGAACAGCAGGGCTATGATCAGTATTTTGACGGCCCTCGTGAACTGGACGGTGGTAATATTGCTGCCGGGAAGTCTAAGGAATACACTTTCCGTTATATAGCCAAGAAGGAGTTGCCGACAAGTCTGGCCAAGATTAATATTTATGCGTTCGAGGCGAATGGATTTGATGCGGATCCTTCCGAGCTGATTGTGAACACTCAGGAATATGCAATGCCTCGTCTGCGTGTTGCCGATCACCAATTCTTCGCTTCCGAGGGTTCTTCCATCACTTTGGGTAAGAACGGTAAGCTGACTGTTGCTTTACAGAATTTCGGTACGCAGACTGCACGCAAGGTGAAAGTGAACTTTACTTTGCCGAAGAATGTATATACGACTGATACGCCGGAAATTATTGTCGATAGCATTGCCCCGGGAGATGTAGCTATACTCGACTATGGTTTTTTGGTGAATAAACGTTTTGATGGAGATTCGATTGCAGTTATGCTGGCTGTCACGGAATCTACTCGTTCGGCTTCTCTGAATGAAGCTTATAAGGTGAAAGTCGGAGAGTACCTGAGTGCTTCCGCTTCGATGAACCTGAGTGGAAATGTAGCTGCACGTAAAGTGAATGTGAAAGACTTCTCACTCGGCTTTAAGAGTGAACTGATGGAGGATGTGCCTGTGGGAGCTGTCAATCGCCATCGGTATGCATTGATTATCGGTAACGAGGATTATAGCATGACAGGGGCTAATGCGGAAATAAACGTACCTTATGCGGTCAATGACGCTGTGTTGTTCCGTGAGTATTGCGTGCGTACTTTTGGGGTGCCCGACGGACAAATCAAGGTAGTGCCGAATGCCACAGCCGGTATGATGCACGAGCAACTCGACTGGCTGGTGAATATGGCAAGTACGGATCCGCAGGCGGAATTGATATTCTACTATTCAGGACATGGAAATAACGACGAGGCTACCAAAGAACCTTATCTGTTGCCGGTAGATATTACCGGTAAGAATATTCGTTTGGGTATCTCGTTGAGTGACTTGTATAAAAAACTGGCTACATATCCGGTGAAAGGGGCTTATGTATTCCTCGATGCTTGCTTTAGCGGTGGTTATAAGAGTGCTGCTCCGTTATTGGCACAGAAAGGGGTGCGTGTGGTACCAAAGGTGGGTTTACCACAAGGAAACACATTGAGCTTCTCGTCCAGTAGCGGTGACCAGACTTCAAGCGTTTATCATGAAAAGAAACAGGGATATTATACTTACTTCCTGATTAAGACCATTCGGGACGCAAAAGGGAATATCTCCATGAAAGAACTGTTTGACAGAACCAGTGCTGCCGTGAAACGTGCAACCGCATTGATCGATAAGATTCAGGAACCTCAATGTATGGCTTCTCCTACGTGGATAGGCTGGGAAGATATAAAACTGGAAACTCCGGTTGTGACGCCTTAGTAGCATAACAGCCGGTAGTGGTATAAAAAAGAATCGGGAGAGCACTTTTTTTAAAGGGCTCTCCCCATTCTTTTTT
>OHBE01003186.1_pt1 | contig 10839 bp, 8 predicted proteins | sample 1577231 | NCBI WGS metagenome assembly OHBE01 (sample SAMEA3541506, study PRJEB24748) | human gut metagenome | biome: human gut; feature: human-associated habitat; material: faeces | place: China | collected 2012
GAGCAGCTGATTTGTAATCAGCAGGTCGGGGGTTCGAATCCGTCCACCAGCTCCACCACCGCAGCCCAAAAACCAAATACGGAGGAGTTCCCGAGTGGCCAAAGGGGGCAGACTGTAAATCTGTTGTCAGTGACTTCGATGGTTCGAATCCATCCTCCTCCACCACAAAAACAGCCTTGCATTTGCAAGGCTGTTTTTGTGGCGGAGGAGGATGCGGGGAGCGCACCCCTTTTTATAAAGCGAAAGCCCGTGCCCTGATTTTACGCACAAGGGCACCATGACGGTTCCCCTTGCACACATTCCCCCCCTCCGGCGGGGCGGGTTTGCGGGGCATTTTTGCTTTTTTGCGGCCAAAACCCAAAAATGAGCTGAAAACATCAATACAGCTTAACTTTTTTGAACCGGTGCGGTATAATGATATAAAACAGCCGCTGCGGACGGGGAAATCCCTGCAGGGTGTAAGCATTCCGACGTGAGCGAGAGCGTCAATGCTGTGCAGCTTCGATTCAGCAAAGCATCGGGCGATAGGAATGGATATAACACAAGGAGGCCGGGAAATGACTATTGTAGAAACAAAACTCAATACTCTGATTACCACATATGACAAACTGGTAAAAGGCATTGATGAACAGGCGGCCATAAGCCGGGACCGTGCCTATGGCGGGGTAATTCGGGCCGGGAAAGGCGAGCTTGTTGAGAGCCTGGTAACCCATCTTGTTCAGATAGCTTGGGAGGACGTTCTCCATCAAAACCGGGCAAGAATGGAAATAAACAAAAAGAAAATGCCGATAGGGATAAATGAAAAATACATTGAAAGAATAGCGGATCCGCGTGTGAAGGAATATGTAGTTAAGCACCGGGCGGAGTTCATCTATAAATTCGGAACAGATGTGCAGGTGGTTGTTGATGGTAGATTAGCTCTGCCCATTGAATGCAAAGCATACACCGAAAATGCAATGCTGAAACGGATTCTATTTGATGCGGAATTGATGAAGGAGGCCGTCGGCACCAACACATACTACCTGGTTCAGCTGGAAAGCCAGTTGGGCGGCGATTACGGTGAGCTGAACGAGGTGACATACGGCAGCCCGGCCACCCATGCGCTTTTATCTCATTGCGATGTGGACTTAAAAATCATCACCCTTCTAAAAGGGGAACGCAAGGTCGATCGGCCGATCCACAAGGCGGAGTTTTTCAAAGAACTGAAAATATCCGAATTGCAGAAGGCGGTTCTCCTGTTTGCAAACGATTTAAAAAGCTATGCGAGGTGATGTCCATGTTTGATGTTAAGGTAACAGAGGAACAGCTCCGGTACGCTGCGGATATGGTGGAGCGATTCAATTTCGGGCAGCGGGGACGCGGAGACGGCAATAAGCGGGAGCAATTGACGGGTATACTGGGGCAGACGGTGTTTGCCGATCTGATCAATGCCGAGCGCCCCAACGGGGCAACAGGCTTCGATGGCGGGAAAGACTTTGAGATAAACCACAAGCGGGTCGATATCAAAACCATGACAAGATCCGTCCCGATGCGCCCGGATTTCGTTCATAATTTCGTGGGGTATCAAAAAGACTATCCGGTCGATTACTATGTGTTCGCTTCGTTCAATAAGAAAAAAGAGATCCTTACCGTTTGCGGCTATATCGGGAAAGAGGAGTTCTTTCGGCGGGCGGATTATTTCCCGGAAGGGACGGCAAGAAAAAGGGCCGACGGCACATCCTTTTCCACCTTTGCCCCGCTGTACGAATTGAGACAGGAGGACCTGCATTCCCCCAAAACAATAGAAGCCCTCATCGAGGGGATTATATAACCGGCAAAGAAAAAAGGCGCGCGGCAGAAAGCCGGGCGCCTTTTTTGGGACGGATGAAAAACAAAAATGAATCACTGCGGGGCAGGAGCATCCGCAATTCTCTTTTCCGCAGTGTCGCAATACTCCTGCGAAATATCGATCCCGAGATAGCGGCGCCCTGTTTTTTTGGCAACGACCGTTGTGGTGCCGGCGCCGTTAAAGGGATCAAGAACGACGTCGTTTTTGAAGCTGAACAATTTAAGCACCCGCTCCACAAGGCTTTCGGGGAACATGGCGGGATGACCGAACTCCTTCATGTGGCGTTCGGGGGCGATGCTCCATTTGGCGACCACCCACGACTTGAATTCATCCGCCGTGATATCCGCATCGGCGGCTTTTCCGGGCTTCTTCAAATCCCCCTTGCAATAGACCTCGATAAATTCCCATGTGTATTTCAGGTACGGGCTGGAGGGGCTTTTCCAGCTCCCGTAAGAACACATCTTGCAGTTGTAGTTGTTCTTTTCCCAAAGGATTTCGCCCTTCCATATCATTTTATTTTCCAGGAAAAAGCTGCTGATAATGTGATGGGCGGGAATATAATCCGAATAAAGCGGCTGGATATTGACGACAAACCGCCCGCCGTATTTCAGCACTCGGATGCATTCCCGGAAAATGCCGAACAGCATATCATAATAGGCGTTCCAACCGGCTGTGTCATTATGCGTGTCGTATTCCAATCCGAAATTATAGGGGGGCGAGGTAAAGATAATATCGATGCAGTTATCCGGGAGCTTCTTCAGATACTCAAGACTGTCGGCACAAACGATTTTATTCTCGAATTCGGCGGGCAGCGGGTTATTCTCTTTGGGAAAGTCGTTATCATTCGCGTAATAGTGCTTGCCGCGGTCCTGCTCCTTGGCCTTGCGGTTGGAAACCTTACGTTCGGCATTATATCCGGCAAAATGCCGCTTGCTTCCCCGGATCCCGTAGCTGCCGATTTTATTGACGATTTCAAACGCCGCCTGCTTTAGCGCTCCGTCGATCTCAAGCGCCTCGATGAAATCACGGTATTTTATAACATCAAGCTGGCACAGCAGAAAACGCAGCGTGCCATCCGCATATTCCATGCAGGCGTCCGCCTTCGGGAATTCGGCATGAAATGCATTTTGCAGCCGGATGACATCCTCTGTGGGAAAAGCCCGGACATCCAGAAGCTCTTCACGATAATCAGTCATAATAGGTAACCTCGTCTTTTGCTGGATTTTAAACCGGTACGGGGTATGCGGCGTACCCCTTCGGTATTACATCAGAACTATTTTAGTACAAAATCAGCCAGAAATCAAGTTGAGCAGGTGAGGCGGCTGCTGCACCGGATAATCGGGGAAATATGCAAAAACGGCAAAAACCGTGAAAATATTCACAAAATTTAACTTTCGCCGGAAAAACCCCTTGACTATTAAACTGATAAGTGATACTATTATTGTGTATGATAAGCTGTACAAGAAAAACATAATAACTTTAGCAAACCTGTCGAAAGGCAGGGACGCAAAGTTGAGCGTCTAAACGGGTGACCGCACGACCGGCTGACTGCATTCTTTTTTAGAAAGAACGCAGTCGGCCTTTTCTTTTTGCTTACAATAACTGGCACATGGAGGATAAAAATGTACGCAGCATCCGGCCGGAAAACCGAATATCGCCGGCGCCGGGCCCGTAGGGCTTCGGCGCTGATGGTTGTGCTGGCGCTGCTGTTCACCATGGTGCCGACGGGCTTTGCCACGGTGGCGGGGGCAGCTGAAGCCACCGAGACCGCCCCGTCCGAGCCGCCTGCTGCCCCGCCGGAGCCCACCCCGGAGCCTACCCCGGAGCCTCCGGCCGATGACACCACCGACGACCCCGCCGACGATATTACCGACCGGGCTGCGCCGACGGCGACAGCGGTTGCCGTGACCTGCTATGCGGCGGTGGATGGCGACTGGCAGCAGGTGGGAACGGTTCAGACCGACAAAATCGACAGCGATAGTAACCGCTACTATGTTACGGCACAGGAGCTGGACCGCATCTACGGCGGGTACAGCTTTTCGTCGGCGAATTATAGTGGCGAGCTGTTCTTCCCGCATACCGATGACCGAAACGCCGATACGCTTTGGGCGGATGCCGCCCCAAAAAACATAGATGGCACATGGCGAATTCTTTTGAGCAGGCAGGGCCCGATTTACCTCTACTACCTGCCGGGCAATACGGCCGGCTCCCCCGGTTATTTTGATAGCAGCAAGTCCAAGACCGATGCAGAGATGCTGGCGGCGAATATGTTCTACACGGTGCAGGTGGAGGACGCCGCCCATGCCGTCTATGATACCCCGCCGGCGCCGCAGGTGCTGTTCCATGGGGAAAACACCACCGTAACGCTGAATAAGCCCGAGGGCGTTACCTGGACGGCCGTAAACGGCAAAACCAACGAAACGCTTTCACTGCCGATGGCCGAGGTGGGAACCACGGTGACCTATACCATTACCAGTATCAGCACACCGATTATTTTCCGACCCCGTGCAGCCGCCGGGATGCTACGGTATGAGGCGATGCCGGACGGCTGGAGGAGTCAGCTCGGCCTTTTTGAGGTTTCCAAGCAGCAGCCGCAGCAAACCGCAACGGTAAGAGGAGAGGCGGTTTACATGGCGCTCCCCGCCGAAAACAGCCACACCCTCCTTCCCCCCGATATCGACCGCATCGCCGTGAAGATCACCGATGCCAATAACCACACCATGTACTATTCCTTTGCGGGGTGGAAGGTGGCCAGCGCCGCCGGCGCCCCTGTCCTTCCCGCCGGAACGGTTCTCACCGCCGAGAAATTGAGCGAGTACGCCGATGGAACCGGCACGGTTGTGCTGCAGGCGGTGTGGTCGGGCGTGGATAGCCGAGGCCGCCTCAATACCGTCCACTTTTTCCTGCATAAAAACGGCGAGCTGAAGGGCTCGGTGGAGGACGGGGTGCAGTCGGAATCCCAAAGCGACTATACCCCCGTCATCTACAGCACCCGCATGATGAACGCAGGGGCGATCCCGACGAACTATACCGACTCCGGCGGCCAGCCGCTGGTGGCACGCCCCAATGCGGATGACGATGCCTACCAAACCAACACCACCATCCGCGGCATGACGACGACACCGGTGAAGGGCGCCACACTGGAGGACCTGCCCGGCGATGAAACGGTTTTTGCCTACCTGCGGGCCAATCAAATCGAAATGAAGATCAACGGTCAGGTGGTCGATAACGAAAAGCTTAATACCACCTATTTCGGCATCCGCTGGAACACCGTAAAATATGAATCCTCCGACGGCTGGCATATCGACGGCGTACTGGTGGCCAAGCGCACCCGCTTTTTCGTCACCAAGACCTTTGCGGGGGATGCCGCGGCGATCGCCCTTGCAAAGGAGAACTTCACCATTACCGTAAGCCACACCGAGGGTAGCAGCAGCGTGACCGATTTTACCCTGCTGCCGCAGCCCGCCAATGAGGTGAACGAAGCCGGCAAGCTGGGCTACACCGACTATGATGCCGCCACCCAGACCTACACATGGGAGGTCCCGGCCCAGCAGAAGCGAAGCTATACCATCACCGAAGCGGGCCATATCCCGTCGGGCAGCTGGCGGGTCAGCAACAGCTATGCCATCCGCAATGCCCCCGAGGACGGCCCCACCGGCTATCAGCCCTACCCGACGGCCGGGATCGTCATTACGGCGGTGGGCTACGGCGATGACGTACCGAATATCGCCGTGCAGACGGTGGCGCTACGGAACGTCTATGTCGGTGTGGGAACGCTGACCGTCAATACGCAGGATTCCGTCACCGGGGATAACCTCCGGGACATCCCCTACCGGCTCACCCGTGCGGACGGCTCTGCCGTAACGCTGTACCGCCGCCCCGGCACCACCCTGTACAGCATGGAAAAAGATGACCCCGGTTATACCGATGTCATCCCCGACGGCACCCTGACCACCGGTGCAAACGGACTGTTTACCATCCGGCTGGAAACCGGCACCTACACCCTTACCGAAACGCTGCCAACCGGCTACTACGGCCCCGGCACGGTGCAGGTGACGGTGACAAAGGAGGCGTCGGGCGGCATGACCTACCACAGCGTGGCGCAGGGCCTCCCGACCGAGGTGACCGCCCCGACAGGCGGCTGGCTGAAGTATGCCGAAACCGACCACATCACCATTCTGAACGTCCCCCGGATGCTCATCAGCGTGACGGCACGCAGCAGCTGGCCGGAAAACGGCGAAAAGCTGCCGGTTACGGTGCAGCTGTGGTGCGATGACACCATGGTGCCCGGCGACCAATACACGCAGGTGCTGTCCGAAGAAAATAAATGGTAATACACATGGCAGGAGCTGCCCCTTTTCACCAACGGCACCGTGGCCCGGTACACCCTGCGGGTGACCAAAATAGGGGATACCCACCGGGATGCCGCCCTGGGCGGGGATGGCTTTGCCGACTATGACGTGACCGGGGAAGCCGCAAAATATCGGAAAACCGGCGACCAGAACTACCGGGCTGACCATATGTGGACAGAGGACGGGGTGCAGCATTTTGCGCAGGAGGCGCTGCTGGTCGTCCGCAATGAGGGCGTCCGGGGAGCCGTCACCTTTACCAAAGCGGATGAAATGAACCGTCCCCTGCAGGGTGCGGAATTCACCCTCTACACCGATGCCGCCTGCACCAATCCGCTGGCTACGGCCACCTCCGATGCGAACGGCCGGGTAGAGTTTACGCCGCAGCCGGGCGGCACCTATTACCTGAAGGAAACCGCAGCCCCCACGGGCCACACCGCGGAGAACACCGTCTGGACGGTAAAGATTTCGGGCGGCAAGGCGACCATCACCGACTCCACGGGCGCCGTCATCACGTCCGTCCGTAATACCTCCCTGCTGCGGCTGACGCTGCGGGTGCTGGGCCCGGAGGGAGAACCCCTGCCCGGTACGAAGCTGCGGGTGACATGGGATACCGTGCAGCGCCCGGAATACACCACCGGCACCGACGGTACGGTGGTGCTCCCAAAGCTCCCCAACGGCAATTATACCGTCCGGCTGATGGATACCCCCACGGGGTATCTGCCGCAGGTGTCTACCCCCACGCTGCAGGCGCAGTACGGAGAGATTACCCTCACATCCGGCGATGACGCATGGACGCTGGAGGAAACTGCGGAGGGCTATCGGCTCACCCTGCGGCTGCAGGCGCTGTACACCCTGCCCACCACCGGCGGAACGGGAACGGCGGCCTTTACGGCGGCGGGCGTCCTGCTGATGGGACTGGCGGCGGTGATGCTTTGCCGGAAAAAACAAGTGGAATAAGCAGCCCCGCCCCTGCGGAGCCGCAAGCAATAGTGACAAATTTTAAGGAGATTTACAATGAAACAGACCATGAAAAAATGCCTGACGCTGCTGCTGGCGCTGGCGCTGCTGTTCACCATGGCGGTCCCCGCTGCGGCAGCCACCCCCTACGACAAAACCATCACCTTTATCGACGTCGCCCAGGGCGATACCGTGAAGGCATATCAGGTGATGAAGTACGACGCCAACTACAACGCCTACATATTCGATACGGGGTTTGAAAAAGCCATTGGCCAGTATAAACCGGCTAATACCACGTTCGATAAGTATTTTGCCGGAATTGACGAGGAAATATTAAAGGATCTTATGGTTTATTACAGTGCACACACGGCGGGCGGGAGCCTTGCAGGCCATGATGCACTTACTTTCCCTACAGCCTATGCTGAAAAAACAGCCGGCACCGACGGCACTGTTTCCATGACCTTGGAGCCCGGCTATTATCTGTTCCTTGTTGCCACCAAAGCAGAAAACGACAAGATTTATCAGCCTGTTACCGCCTTTGTACAGGTCAAGAATGAAAAAGTGAGTGTATATGCAGCAGGAACGGAGATTACGGGAACTCCCAATGTTGCGTTTAAGTCTACCACCGGCCCTGTTATCGAAATGAAAGTGAAGGATGACCGTCTGACCGCCCCTGCGTGGAAAGATACTGCAGCCGGAAAGGTCGGAGAGGAAATGGATTTCTATATCCAAGTAACTACCCCCGAATACAAAGGGAAAGCGACCTTGACGACACTGGATTTGGAGGATACACTGGCTGGTTTGGAATATGTTGCGGGCAGCGTGGGCGTTTACAAAACACAGGATATCGGAACGGCTTCTGCTGTTGCAGACGCTGTTACCGTTGATGCCGGAGCATATACTGCCGGAAGCCAAAAAGTTACATTCAAGCTGAAGTACGATAAAGTCTGCGATGCAACCGGAGCAGTATCCGTTTATGTTCATTATAAGGCGGTCGTAAAGGCCGAAGCTGCTGTTAAGGACGCTGTGACCTCCGGCAGCGCCGTGCTGAAATATGCTACCTCTGTTGAACCCACCGTGACCAAGACTACCGCTGCCACGACTGCGACCGTTCACACCTACGCCTTCTCCCTTGCAAAGACCTCCGATGAGGACATTGAGGGCGGCACCGGCAAAAAGCCCCTCACCAATGCGGGCTTCACCCTGTATTCCGATAATGCGATGAACACCCCCGTCAGCATGATAAAAGAAACCGTTGGCGGAGAGACCTACTATCGTCCCGCGCTGACCGGTGAAACCGGCGAGACCGTGCTTCTGGCCGATATGGGCACCGGGCAAAACACCCTGCTGGTGCGCGGGCTGGATGCCGCCACCTACTACCTCAAGGAAACCAAGGTTCCTGCCGGCTACTAAGCCCCCAAGGGCGGCTTTGAGGTCAAGCTGACCGGTGAGCGTGATGTAAACGTGCTGAACGGCAAGCTGGCCGCCGCCAGCAGCTTTACCGCAATCAATGCCACCGATAGCGCTCTGATCACCGGCACCGCTTCGGTCAATGGTACCGAGCAAAACCGTCTGGACGCCTCCCTCAAGAACAGCTCCACCCCCGTACTGCCCACCACCGGCGGTGTCGGCACCGTGATGTTCACGGTCATCGGCCTGCTGTGCATGGGTGCGGCACTGTGGTTCTTCCTGTTTGCCCGCCGTCGCCGCAAGGACGAGCAGGAGCAGGGCTGATCCGCATTATTTCGCCATCCCCCTACATTTTGTTCCCATCCCGCCGGGTTTTCCTCTCTCTCCCCCGGCGGGATGGAGGTAGGGAAAAGCCCGCAAGTGCCCGTTCGGGCTTGCGGCTTTTTCCCTGCCGCACTACCGTAAAGGAGCATCGCCCGTGTCAAACAATTCTTCCCAGCGCGCCCGCTGCGCCAAACAAAAAAGACAGAACCGGCTGGGCGCCGTGCTGGCGATCCTCATCTTCCTGCTGGGACTGGGCATCCTGTTTTACCCGGTGGCCAGCGACCTGTGGAACCAGCACCGGCAGAACCGCCTGATCACAAACTACACCCAAAGCACCGCTGCTCTCACCCCGGAGGATCACTCCGCCCTGTGGGAAGCGGCGCGGGAATACAATAAAACCCTCGATCCCGGCTTCCGTGCGGCCTTTACCGGGCGTCAGCTGCCCGCCGATGACCCCTACTGGGGCCTGCTGAACCCCGACGGCAGCGGCATCATGGGCTACATCGAGATCCCCCGCATCAGCGTGCGGCTGCCCATCTACCACGGCACCACGGAGGAGGTTCTCCGGTATGGCATCGGGCATTTGGGCGGCAGCTCTCTGCCGGTGGGCGGAGAGGGCACCCATGCCATCGTATCCGGCCACCGGGGGCTGCCCTCGGCGCTGCTTTTCTCGGATCTTGACCAGCTGCAATTAGGGGATCACTTCTCCCTGCGCATTTTGGGGGAACAGCTCCTCTACGAGGTCGATCAGATTTTGGTGGTGGAGCCGGATGAGGTAAAGGAGCTGCGCCCGGTGGAGGGCGAGGATCTTGTCACGCTGGTGACCTGCACGCCCTACGGCGTCAATACCCACCGCCTGCTGGTACGGGGGCACCGCATCCCCGCGGAGGCGGCGGAAAAGCCGGTGCAGGTAACGGTGACCCAGCAGGTGGTACACAGCCTGGGCTGGAAGGGAAAGCTTCTCATCGGGGCATTGCTGCTGTTCCTGCTCATCCTGCTCATTCTGGCGCTGCTGCGCCGTAAAAAGAAAAAAGACGAGCCCGAAGAAGACAGAAAGGAAAGGGGGAGCGCCAATGAAACATCTTACCAAAACGGCAGCGGTACTGCTGATGCTTCTGCTGCTGTGCCTCCCCGTGACGGCCCACCCCGTTGACCCCGCCCAAACGGGCACCCTCACCATTGAATGTCACTATGGCGGCAGCCCCGTTTCCGGCATGACCTTTTCCCTGTACCGGGTGGCGTCTGTCAGCCCTGCCGGGGAATACACCCTGCTGCCGGCCTATGCGGGCAGCGGTGCGGTGATTACCGGCCGCCCCGATGCCGCCGGCTGGCGGGAGGCTGTCGGCCATCTGATCCGCTGGATCGGCGAGCAGGGCCTTTCCCCGGAGGTGACCGTTGTCACGGCAGCCGGGGGCAGGGCAGTGCATGAGCCGCTTGCGGCCGGACTGTACCTGCTTACCGCCGCCCCCTGCCAAAAGGGCAGCTATACCTATACCGCAGCCCCGGCGCTGGTGGGTCTGCCGCTGGAGCAGCCCGGCGGCGGGTGGCAGTATACCGTTACGGCCGCCCCCAAGCTGGCACGCACCGGCACCTACGTCCCGCCTGCCATCATTATACCGGACAACCCGGCCCCTACCCCGGCGGATAAGCTGCCGCAGACCGGCCTGTTACAGTGGCCGATCGCCCTGCTGGCAGCGGCGGGACTGGTGCTGCTGGGCATCGGCTGCGGCTTTGCGGGCGGTATCCTCAGAGCGCTGAACACCAAACCGGAGCTGATGGACGGCGCTGTGCTGTACCTGCGCATCTACTGTCTGGGTATGCCCGCACTGGCGGTCTACAACTTTGGCAACGCCGTGTTCTCCGCGGTGGGTGATACCCGCCGCCCTCTGTACTACCTCTCCATCGCCGGCATTATCAATGTGGTGCTGAACCTGTTCTTCGTCATCGTCTGCAATATGGACGTGGCGG
>OHBE01003190.1_pt1 | contig 10827 bp, 10 predicted proteins | sample 1577231 | NCBI WGS metagenome assembly OHBE01 (sample SAMEA3541506, study PRJEB24748) | human gut metagenome | biome: human gut; feature: human-associated habitat; material: faeces | place: China | collected 2012
CCATGCGCGATACGCATGAGTGGCTGCAAGAGGCGACGCGCAGCCGTCTCGACCTGCATCTTTCTTCTGATCATGCGGAGCCCATCAGGCTGTACATGATCTTCGAGATGGATGTGACGCTGTTTTACCGCCAGCTGAACCTGACCTTCAAGATCGGCCGGAGCGGAAAGAAGATGTATGTCGTCAAAGACATCGCGCAGCTGCTCTCCATGGTGGATGAAGGTGTCTGGCATCAGTACGGAAAGGGCCTGGAGTTTTATCATCAGATGGAAGCGTTTGATGAAGAAAGCCGGGAGATCCTCAGCATGATCAGGATCCTGTGCGGAAATGATGATCTGGGAACCTGTGACAAGCGCTGCATCCACCTCAGCGTGGCAGGGCTGGAACGGATGATGGATCTGCTCAGCACCCTGCCGCAGTCTTATTATAATATTCGCCTGGATGCGTGCTAAAATCGAACGGCTCTGCATCTTGTCCTTGAGATCGGCCGGGAAAAAGATGCGGTCACCATCGAACTGCTCGATCTGGACAGCGACGATGAGATCATCGAGCAAGGGACGATCGGGGGAAAAGCGCTCTATGATTTTGATTCCGCGCATCAGCGTCTCATCTGTTATGAGGCAGATGATGAAGGACTTGTCTGCGGACTATTGGAGAGATTGAACAGTTCCGGAGAGCTGCTGATGAGCGAGGAGGACTTTTCGCTGTTTCACCAGATGTATCTGCAGGACTGCGCAGAGTTCATCAGCTGGGAAGGCAGCCTGAACGGGATCAAGATCGAAGAGATGGAACACCAGATCAAGCTGTTCCTCGATGTGGATGAGCATGGCCAGGAGCTGTTGATGAGGCTGGAATTCTGCTATGATCAGAAAACGGCATATGGGTTTGAACGACATGGTGATTGTCTGCTTTCTCCGAATGCGTCTGCGATCGAGCAGTTCCTCTCGCATTGGGTCGCCTTTGTGGATGATCGGCATTTTGCGCATGTGCAGCCGAACGTGGACTGGGGACAGATGAGCGAGGAGCTCCCGCAGCTGCTCAGCCCGTATTGCGAGATCTATGTCAGCGAACAGCTGCGCAAGGCGGCGAAGCCAAAGCAGCTGAGCATGAACATCGGCGTACGGGTGGAAAACCAGCTGCTGACGCTGGATTTCGACTTGGACGGCATGGAGATGAGCGAGCTGCAGAATGTGCTGAAAAAGAGCCTGAAGCTGCTTTTGGGGACAGGCATTGTGCTGCTTTCGATAGGGGTGCTTTTTGCCGGCGTGCTTTCGGGGCTTTTTGTCGGCTATGATGCACAGCTTTATGCCATGACTGTGAGAGGACTTCGCTTTTATGCGGTTTCCTTCCTTTTGAGCGGCTTTAATATTTTCGGTTCGTCCTTCTTTACGGCATTGAACAACGGGATGGTTTCTGCGGCAATTTCCTTCCTGCGTACAGTTGTTTTTGAGGTGGCGGCAGTTTTGATTTTGCCTCTCTTTTTTGGCTTGGATGGCGTTTGGTGCGCCATTACGGTGGCGGAGCTTGCCTCTATCCTGATTACCATAGGTGCTTTCTCCGCCCTGCGAAAGAGGTATCAGTATCTGTGAAGTGGAGAATTATCCCTCAATTCTTACAATTTTCTTAGAATTTTATGAAGAAAGGGGGAACTTACTTGCAATGAGTGGAGATTTACGCTACAATCGGATTGAGAAAAGCGGTGTTCTGTTGCCTTTTGTCGGGCTGCGGCGCGAAGGCATGAAGGAGGAATCCCTATGAAGAAACAAAGAAAAAGCAGAGGATTGGGTATGACTTTTATTATTGTCTGTCTGGTTTTATCCGGCTGTGGCGCAGGTACACAGGAGGCGGCGCTCGGCTCTGCGGAGGAATATGTGCAGGCGGCAAAAACGGCACTTGCAGGACAGGACAGCTTTACGGCGAATTTTGATGCCACGATTGCAATGAACAACGCAGGAAGGGGCAGCATGACTACGAGGGGAACCGTAACCTTCGTGAAGGAGCCGCTTTATATGAAAGTGGATACGGATATGGGCTTTGATAATGGCAGCCAGAGGTACATTCTTTATCTGCAAAAGGGCGAAGAGGAAAAGAACGAGGATGGCGTGAATCAATACATGAATTATGACGGACAATGGACGGAAATGACCTTGCAGAAAACCGATGCCATGAACAGCGTGCAGATTTACAACACGGCGGAAAACATGGAAACCCTGCTTGCGGCGGCAGAAAACTGCACCATGCAGGAGAACGGCGGCAAGGCTGTCATTTCCGCGGATATCCCTGCGGAAAAGCTGTATGATGTGGAGGCGGCAGGACGTTTCTTCCAGATTGCAGGCATGAGCAGCCTTTCTGAGGTTTATTTCAAGGGTACAGGGGATGTGCCTGTTACCTTTGTGCTGGACAAAAAAACAGGCGCGCCGATTTCCTATGAAATAGATCTGGCGCAGGCCTTGGAAAAGGTCACGAATAATGTGCTTTCGGAGCTGAGCAGTGATAATGAAAGCAGTGGTATCACCGTGCAAACCTACCGCATTTCCTCCGAGCTGACACAGCTGGGCAATGTGAAGGCGGGAGAGATTCCGGATGAGGTCAAGAGCAGTGCTATCAATTATGAAAGAGAGATTTCCATGCTGGAATCCGATGAATAAGAAATAAGAGACAACAAAAACCCGTTTTGCATAGCGCAGGGCGGGTTTTTCTTTGATTTCAGTGGATTTTATGGGAATAGGGCTTTTATTTTGCATGACATTCGTGTTATAATCAAATTTAGTTTGTTTTTTGAACATGGCGGCGAAGGTGCCGTAGCGTAATAAAAAATGGAATGAGAAAAAGGAGAGAAAAACATGATCGCTGCACAGGGTGTCAGCCTCCAATATGGCGGCAGAGTACTTTTCAACGATGTGAATATCAATTTCACAAAGGGCAACTGTTATGGACTGATTGGTGCCAATGGTGCCGGTAAGTCCACATTTCTGAAAATTCTTGCAGGGGAGTTGGAACCCAATAAGGGCTCTGTATTCATCACCCCCGGGGAAAGAATGGCAGTTCTGAAGCAGGACCATTTCCTGTTTGATGAGTTTGATGTGGTAGAGTGCGTGTTATATGGGCATAAAAGACTGTATGATATCCGCAAGGAGAAGGACGCACTTTATATGAAGGAGGACTTCACAGACGAGGACGGCATTAAGGCGGCAGAGCTGGAGGGTGAATTTGCGGAGCTGGACGGCTGGGCTGCGGAATCCAATGCGGAAATGCTGCTGAACGGTCTGGGGGTTACGAATGAATTCCATTATGCGAAGATGAAGGAGCTGACAGGCGGACAGAAGGTGAAGGTGCTTCTGGCACAGGCATTGTTCGGCAATCCCGATATTCTGCTTCTGGACGAGCCTACCAACCATCTGGATATTCATGCGATCAAATGGCTGGAGGATTTCCTGATGAACTTTGAAAATACGGTTATCGTGGTTTCCCATGACCGTCATTTCCTGAATAAGGTCTGCACAAATATTGCGGATATCGATTATGGCAAGATTACCATGTTTGTCGGCAACTATGATTTCTGGTACAGCTATACCCAGATGACACAGCGTCAGCTGAAGGATCAGAATAAGCGCGTGGAACAGAAGATTAAGGAGCTGCAGGACTTCATCCAGCGCTTTAGTGCGAATGCCTCCAAGGCAAAGCAGGCAACCTCCAGAAAGAAGCTGTTGGATAACCTGCAGATGGATACCATTAAGCCTTCCAGCCGCAGATATCCCTTCTGTAGCTTTAAGCAGGACAGAGAGGTCGGCAACGATGTGCTTTTGGTGGATGGGATTTCCAAAACCATTGACGGCAAGAAGGTGCTGAATGATGTTAGCTTTATGATTCGCCCGCACGAAAAGGTTGCCTTTGTCGGCAAGGATGAAATCGCAAGAACTACGCTGTTCCAGATTCTGATGGGCGAGCTGGAGCCGGATGAGGGCAGCTTTAAATGGGGAATTACTACAAAAACCGCATATTTTCCGAAGGATAACACAGAATATTTTGAGGGCAACAAGGACAGCCTGATTGAATGGCTGCGTCCCTTTGCAAAGGAAGGCGAGCAATACGATTCCGATATTCGCGGTTGGCTGGGCAGAATGCTGTTCAGTGGTGAGGAAGCGCTGAAGGAGGCCGGCGTGCTTTCCGGTGGTGAAAAGGTAAGATGTATGCTTTGCAAGATGATGATGAGCGGCGCAAATGTGATGATTCTGGATGAGCCTACCAACCATTTGGATCTGGAATCCATTACAGCACTGAATGAGGGGCTGACGGAGTATAAGGGGACACTGCTGTTTGATTCCCACGACCATCAGTTTGTGCAGACCATTGCAGACAGAATCATTGAAATCCTGCCCGGCGGCATCATCGACAGACAGATGACCTATGACGAATATATCGAGGATGAAAGCATTGACGCAATCCGCGAAAAATTATCCTAAACGGGATATGCTAAAAAAATAAGTTCTGTAAGCTTACTGCCTCTGCGCTTTGCGTAGGGGCAGCTTTTGGAGGGATGAAATATGAGATATATCTTTTTGGCAATCGGATTAGGGGTTTTGATTGGCTATCAAGGTTGGATTCGGGAGAGGGGAATCCGCTGGAACAGCAGATTGCAGACGGTTTGGCTGCTGCTTTTGATTTTCTGCATGGGCGTGAGTATCGGCAGAAATGGTGAGGTGGTCAGAAGCCTGCCGCTTTTGGGTGGTAAGGCAGTGCTGTTTGCAGTGATGACGGCGATTGGCAGTATTGCTGTGGTTTATATTCTTTCCACGCTGTTTTTGGAGAAGGAGGGGAAGAAATGAGCCTTGTGATTTTGATTGTTCTGGTGCTTGGCGTTGGGGCAGGATACCTGATGCCTGCGGATGTGAGCGGCTTTCTGGATAGCGCATCCACCCATATGCTGCTGCTCCTTTTGTTTTCCGTCGGGATTGATACAGGGCTGAATAAGGCTGTTTTCACACGCATTAGGGAATTGGGCTTTCGGATTTTGCTGATTCCGTTCGGGGTTGCGCTCGGCTCCCTTTGCGGCGGCGCGGTGACCGCCTTTTTGCTTTCCCTGCCTGCAAAGGAGGGCTTGGCGATTTCCGCAGGCTTGGGCTGGTATAGCCTTTCGGGCGTGCTGATTACGGAGGCGGGCAATCCCGTTGGCGGCACGATTGCGTTTTTGGCGAATGTGCTTCGTGAAATGCTGACGTTTGTCATTGTGCCGTTTGTGGCAAGCCATTTGAATTATTATTCCGCCATTGCGCCGGCAGGGGCTACCTCTATGGATACCACCTTGGGCATTATCAGCAAGAACACGAACGGTACGATTGCTGTGCTTGCCTTTGTGAACGGCATTGTGTGTACGCTTCTGGTGCCGCTTTTGGTGCCGCTGTTCCTGTAAAAGAGAAAAATGAAAAAAATATAAAAAATGTGTTGACAAAAGTGTTTCGGTGCGGTATTATAATCAAGCGCACTGAGATGTGCGGATGTGGCGGAACTGGCAGACGCGCTAGATTCAGGTTCTAGTGGGCATTGCGCCCGTGCAGGTTCAAGTCCTGTCATCCGCAGTAATTGCGGAAAAGACCATCGAGAAATCGATGGTCTTTTTTTATGCCGGCAGAATAAGACATACCTTTAGCGGCTGCCTGAAATAGGAATGCAGTGCATACCACCGATTTATCGGTGTCTATGATTTGTCAGCTGTTGCAGCCGTTTTTCTGCATGAAAAAATAATGCTGCTGCTTCAGATAATCTCTGGCGTAGTCCAGAGCTTCTCCGAAACGCTGGAAATGCACGATTTCCCGTTCTCGCAGGAAGCGCAGTGGCGCGAGCACATCGGGGTCATCCGTCAGGTCGATGAGATATTCGTAGGTGCTGCGCGCCTTTTGCTCTGTTGCGATGGCGTAAGTGCAAAGAAAAAGGCAGGGGAATCAAAGGATTCCCTTGCCTTTTTGAATTTTGCGATTATTCGGTGGTAGGATTCCCGGTGTTATCGGAATCCCCGCCTGCCGTATTGCAGACAGTTATGCTATCCCCTACCTTGACCCACGTATCCGTGTCATCAACCTGAACCCAAACAGCATAGGTACCTGTTGTGACATTGTCGAATGTTGCCGTATAGCACCTAATGGGTATACGGTACTCGTACTTTTGGCTGCCGGATAGGGCGAAGTAGTAATGCTGCTCTTTACTTTCCGTATTGCGCATATCTGTGCCGGAAATTGCATTATTGTCTTTGCCGTCGTAGGATGTTGTGCTCGTTGGTACAAGAGCCACATTCAGAGTCTTACCCTCATTCAGAAACAGAACTTGGAGCGGCACTGTCACTGTTGTATCCGCAACGCTAGCTTTTTCGGCAAGAACCTTGGGTTGGTACACCCGCACATCCTCCGCTGTCAGCTTCAAGCCACCCTGCGGGATATACCAGCCGGCTGTTTTCCCCTCATTCGTGAGGGAAACTTTGTCGGACGGGATGGTAAATGTCACTGAGGTTGTTTTGTGGGGGGTCTTTTCCTCTCTATCGAAGCTATTCACCGCAACCGCAGGAAGCTGCTCCGATGTGACTGTCATGCCTAAAAATACAACAAAATTTGGTGGAGTGGTATCTGTTTCCGTAGTGGCTGATCCCACGGAGATAGAATCTTGAAACAATCCGGAATTGCTAGAATTGACGGTCTCTTCCGCGCTTATGTCTGCTTCATCGGACACTGTAATCACAGAAGCGGTTCCCGTGCCTTTCAGGCGAATATGGACATTAGCTTTATCTTTGCCGGAGGTAAGCAGTGTGGGTAATTCGTCTGCTTTGCTGACCGGTGCCCCGACTGTGCAGGTGTAAGTCGCAACCTCTTGGCCCAAGTTCACCGTGCTACCGTTGGAATCCGTATAATTTAGTGCCGTAACGGTCAGCTGTACGCTTTCCTGCACATATTTTACCCCTTGAGAAACATTCCTTTCGTCGTCGTTTGTCGGCAGCAGATAGATTTTGTCCGGATTCGCCAGTGCCTCGGCTTCCGAATTTGTGGTTCTATCCAACTGCACCCATGCCGCATTAAGTGCTGTCTGCTTTTATTTCCTTGTCAATCTCAGTGTACGACTCTATTCGTCCATACTGCACAATGGTGTCCGTTGGCAGTTGTTTCTTCGTTGCATTGTTTGCCACAACCGTAATGGTGGCTTTTGCGGTCAGTGTGCCGTTGCTGTAGGCGTAGCCCTCGGGGATTTTTACCGTCCCGACAAAGGTATAGCTGCCCGCGGTATTTCCATCGAAGGCACCATTTTTGATTTTCGCCGTAACATCCTTGATTTTCTTGTTATCCACCAACAGCGTTACCATGCTCGGCAGGGATTTTTTCGCCTCTGTCTCGTCCTTGAGGTCGCCGACATTCATCTGAATCTCACCGATGGGGTTCTTCAAACCGTTGATTGCAATCTTCGGTGTGGATGCTGTGCCACCACCACCACCACTGCTGCCGCCTGTGATGGTGGGCGCTTTTACCCCTGTGGCGGTTACCGTCTTTTTCACGCTTAGGCTGCTATCCAGCATTACGCCGTTTGCGCCGCCAGCGCCAGAGGCAGGAATTTTTGGGTAAAAGTGTGTCTTCCCATCTCGTTCCTCCTTTTCCGTGAAAATCATAAAATTCTAATTGTGATTTCACATTCGTTATAGCGGGAAAAATTCTTTTTGTATATCCTACTAAAGTAGGATTGGAAAAAATTTGTATATTATTTTAACAGGCGGATTCCTGCTTCGGGTTGCGTATAATCTCCATTTGTTGGGAAACACTAGCTTGCAAAAGGAAAAGAAGGGACGGTTGATTTATGAGCAACAATATGGATTTAGGCTATGAAATGTTTTGCTATCAATGCGAGCAGACGGCAAATGGTAAGGGCTGTACGAAGCTGGGCGTTTGCGGAAAAACGGCGGAGGTTGCCAATTTGCAGGATTTGCTGATTTTTCAAATTAAGGGTATCAGCTGTTACGGCAAGGCGTTGCTTGCGCAGGGGAAGGAGATTGACAAAAGCGTGATTCGCTTTATCGAAAATGTGCTGTTTACCACGCTGACGAATGTAAACTTTGATGAGGCGGTTCATGTGGAGCTGCTGAAGGAATCGCAGGAAATCAAGGATACGCTGAAAGGCATGACAGGGGAGATTGACAATCATACGGCACACGTTACCTATACCCTCCCCGAAACCAAAACCGAAATGCTCAAGGATGCACCCATGGCAGGCATTATGTATGAGGATTTAGATCCCGATATCCGCTCCTTGCGGCAGACGGTGCTGTATGGCTTGAAGGGCATCAGTGCCTACGGGCATCAGGCGAGGGAGCTGGGGTATTACAGTGACGAGGTGGACAATTTCTATATCGAGGCATTGGAGGCAATTACGGATGATAACTTGACGGTAGAGGAGCTGATTCGCTTGACGATGCGCACAGGCGAGATGGCGATTGCCGTTATGCAGAAGCTGGACGAGGCAAACACCGAGGTTTACGGCAATCCTTCTCCGCATACCGTTGATGTTCACATGAAAAAAGGTCCGTTTATCGTGGTTTCCGGGCATGATTTGAAGGACTTGGAAATGCTTTTGGAGCAGACGAAGGGCAAGGGCATCAATATTTATACGCATGGGGAAATGCTGCCCTGCCATGGCTACGAGGGCTTGAAAAAATATCCGCACTTGGTCGGGAATTTCGGCGGTGCGTGGCAGGATCAGCAAAAGCAGTTCGACAATCTGCCGGGGTGTATTTTGATGACAACCAACTGCCTGATGCGCCCGAGAGAAAGCTACAAGGACCGTATTTACAGCACGAATGTGGTCGGCTGGGAGGGCGTGAAATATATCGGCAAGAAGGAAAACGGCGAGAAGGATTTCAGCGAAATCATTGCGCAGGCGTTGGAATTGGGCGGCTATCCCGAGGATGAGGAGGCACATGAAATTTTGGTCGGCTTCGGGCATCATGCCACATTAGGCTATGCCGATAAAATCGTGGAGGCGGTCAAGAGCGGAAAGCTCAGACATTTCTTTTTGATTGGCGGCTGTGACGGCGCAAGGCCGGGGCGAAATTATTATACGGAATTTGCGAAAAAGGTGCCGCAGGATTGTATCATTTTAACCTTGGCGTGCGGCAAATACAGATTTAATAAGCTGGAGTTCGGCGAGGTGGCAGGTCTGCCGAGATTGCTTGATGTGGGGCAGTGCAACGATGCCTATTCCGCCATCCGCATTGCAACGGCTTTGGCAGATGCCTTTGGGACGGATGTGAACGGCTTGCCGCTGTCCATGATTCTTTCGTGGTATGAGCAGAAGGCGGTGGCGGTTTTGCTGGCACTCTTGAGCCTTGGCGTGAAGGGCATTTATCTGGGGCCGACACTGCCTGCATTTTTAAGCCCGAATGTGCTGCAGTATCTGGTGGATACCTTTGATTTGCGTGCTGTCAGCAACCCCGAGGATGATATCAAAACCTGCTTGAAGCAGAATATGTAAGAAGAAAAATCGGTTTCGGCGGAAGCCGATTTTTTATTACAAAAACGGGGAAAAAATAAGGTTGCCGTCTCATACTTTGGTAGGATGTTCATTGCGAAAATAATCTGCTATAATTTTGGCAAATGCAGTATTTTCGCGGGTTTTGTCGAAAAATACAGCGTTCGCAGGATATTGCTTGATGGAAGGACACAAGAGAAGGAAGGGATTTTATGAAGAAAAAGCTAATCAGTCAGTTGGTGTGCGTGACAATAGCGCTTTCTCTTACGTCTGTGTCGGCGCTTGCTGAGGAAACAAACGCAGCGGCGGAGGTAAATGAGGGTGCCGCAGAGGGCAAGGAAGAAGGAAAAACAGAGCCGCAGGAAGCACCCAAGGAAGAAGTAGATGTATCTCAGGGTGGCATCTATGCTGAGGCGCTTTTGTGAAACATTCGTAAAATAAAATTGATTTGTTAAATGGAGGATACCCTCTTTGCCAAATGGCAGGGAGGGTATTTTTTTATTGCAGTGCCAAAATGAGAACACTTATCAAGAAGGAAAAAAGCGGTTGCAAATGAAAAAGAGGCAAATTATAATGGAATTTAGTTAGCCGCAGCTAACAATATAAAAATCACTAGAGAAGGGTGGAGGAAAATGAAAACAATTTACAGCAGCATCAGTAAAAGAGTATTCAGTCTGCTTGTTGCACTTATTATGGCAATTTCGACAGTTCCTTTTGCGGCAGCTTCGGCATTTGCGCAGGAACAGGGAATTTCCATCACAACAAGCACCATTACACCGAATACAAAATCGATTGAGGTTACACTTGCACAAGGTATTACAACCGGCTTTGCAAAGGTCATACAGCTTGACAGCGGAGAAGAGTATGACACGACTAAACTTTTCAGCTATACGGACTTGAGCGGTGTGATTGGATATACAGCTTTGAACGAAGGAAGTAATACGATTACGCTTACAACAGCACCAACGGAAGGCAAAGAGGTAATAGCGGTACTGCATGATAGATCAAGCGGTGAAATGCAGGAATATACTTCTGCACCGATTACGGTCACTGCCTCCGAAGGTTCTTCCGGCGGAGAAACAACCAAACCGACACAGGCGGAAATTTTGGCAGGCTGCGAGGTAACAATAGATGGTTTTGCAGACGGAAAAATTACAGAGGATGCAACATCCCTTACGGCAAATGTGAAGCTGCACAGCAGTGTGAAAAGCTGCTACATGATTGTTGCGGTATACCCCGCAAATACAGTCTTTGATCCCGACAGCACCGCCACAAAGCAGCTTTATTCGGTACGGGTGGAAAACGGAAAAAGCTATACCCGTAATTTCGCAG